>Ga0326727_10015155_pt1 | contig 16620 bp, 14 predicted proteins | sample MB2enrmetagenome_FD_207643 | JGI IMG/M metagenome (GOLD analysis project Ga0326727, IMG submission 207643) | Lab enriched peat soil microbial communities from McLean, Ithaca, NY, United States - MB29MY | ecosystem: Environmental > Terrestrial > Soil > Wetlands > Peat | place: USA: New York...
GGAATGTCTGAAGCGGAAATCCTGGAAGACTTTCCCGATCTCACAAAGGAGGACATTCGCGCCTGCCTGGCTTTCGCTGCAGATCGCGAACGCCGCCTTTCGATTGTCCCGGCCGAATAGCCGTGCTGCTCTTCGACCAGAACCTCTCGTTCAAGCTTTGTCTATCGCTCCAGACGATCTTTCCGGGGTGCCGGCATGTGCGCGAGAATGGTCTCACCCGGGCTGACGATGCTGCGGTTTGGAATTTTGCCGCAGCGAATGGGCTCATCATCGTCTCGAAGGACCAGGACTTCCGCCAGAGGGCACTTCTATTCGGTCCCCGCCAAAATGCGTTTGGGTACGGCTTGGAAATTGTTCAACGTCCGATATCTCGAATTTGCTGCGGCGGCGAGCACCTCTAATCCACGAGTTTCGTTCTGGTAAGTCCGGGCTTTTGATTTTAGACGCAACGAATTCCACAACTGTCTAACACGAGAGTTAGCGGTTGGCCGCGCTTGCTACATTGTCCTATATTCCGGGTATGAGTCTCACCGGAATTTCAGAACGGCCTGCGGCTTCATCCGCCGCGCAACCCGAACCCGCCATCCCACCCGGCAGCCACGTCTATCTCATCGACGGCTCGGGCTACATCTTCCGCGCCTTCCACGCGCTCCCGCCCTTGACGCGCCCCTCGGACGGGCTGCCCGTTGGCGCGGTGCACGGCTTTTGCAACATGTTGTGGAAGCTCTTGCGCGAGACGAAGGCCGGGAAGCGGCCCACCCACATCGCCGTCATTTTCGACCACAGCGCCAAGACGTTCCGCAACGAGATCTCCCCCGAATACAAGGCGCACCGGCCCGAGCCGCCGGCCGAGCTCGTGCCGCAATTCTCGCTCATCCGCGACGCGGTGCGCGCGTTCAATGTGGCTTGCGTGGAGCAGGAGGGCTTCGAGGCCGACGACATCATCGCGACCTATGCGCGCCAAGCCGCTGAGGCAGGCGGCGAGGTGGTGATCGTCTCGTCGGACAAGGATTTGATGCAGCTCATCGAGCCGGGCGTCTCCATGCTCGACACTATGAAGAACAAGGCGATCGGCGAGCCGGAGGTGATCGAGAAATTCGGCGTCCCGCCGGCCAAGGTTGTGGATGTGCAGGCGCTTGCCGGCGACAGCGTCGACAATGTGCCGGGCGTGCCGGGCATCGGCATCAAGACCGCCGCCGAGCTGATCCGCGAATATGGCGATCTCGAAACCCTGCTGGCGAAAGCGCCGCTCATCAAGCAGAAAATGCGCCGCGAGCGGCTGATCGAGTTCGCCGATCAGGCGCGGCTGTCGCGGCGGCTCGTCGAGCTGGACAAAAATGTGCCGGTGGAACGCCCGCTCGATCTTACCGCTGTGGAGGAACCGGACCCGCACAAGCTGCTCTCCTTCCTGCGCACCATGGAATTCAACTCGCTGACAAAGCGCATTTCGGAGGCCTTCGGCGTCGAGCCGCCGCCCGCTGGCGAGACGGGTCATGTTGCCGTTCCCGCGCCGCAAGCGCTAAAGCCGGCCGAAGCGAAGGCGGAAGGGCCTGCGCCCGCGAGCGGTCCTGCCTTGGAGCTGCGCCGGGTGATGGACTGGCTGCGGCCGGTCCCGTTCAACCACGCCGGCTATACGCAGGTCACGGACCTGCAGACGCTCGAAGACTGGATCGCCGCCGCGACCGAACAGGGCTTCGTTGCCTTCGACACCGAGACCACGGATCTCGACGCCGTCGCGGCGCGGCTTTGCGGCGTGGCGCTGGCGCTTGAGCCGAACCGCGCCTGCTATATCCCGCTCGCCCATCGCGCGGGCGACGGCCTCGATTTCTCGGGCGCGGGCGAGATCGCTCAGCTGCCAATGGAGCACGCGCTGCCGCGGCTCAAAGCACTGCTCGAAGACGAGAGCGTGCTGAAAATCGGCCAGAACATCAAATACGATATGGTCGTGATGCGCCGCTACGGCGTGCGTCTCGCGCCTTACGACGACACCATGCTTCTGGCCTATGCCGTCGATCAGGGGCGCGGCGGGCTTGCGGGCTTCGGCATGGACGAGCTGTCGAAGCGCCATCTCGGGCATACGCCGATATCGTTTGCCGAGGTCGCGGGCAAGGGCAAGACGCAGGTGGCGTTCGATTGTGTGCCGGTGGACAAGGCCACCGAATATTCCGCCGAGGATGCCGATGTCACGCTGCGGCTCTGGCATCTGTTCAAGGCGCGGCTCGCGGCTGAAGGGATGGCGGCCGTTTATGAGACGCTGGAACGGCCCATGCCCGCCATCCTTGGCGAAATGGAGCTTGCCGGCGTGATGGTGGACCGCGCTGTGCTGTCGCGCCTGTCGGGCGAATTCGCGCAAAGCCTCGCGCGCTTCGAGGACGAGATTTACACCCACGCCGGCCAGCGTTTCAATATCGGCTCGACTATGCAGGTCGCCGATTTGCTGTTCGGCAAGTTCGGCCTGCCGGGCGCGAAGAAAACCGCCACCGGCAAATGGAGCACCGGCGCGAAAGTGCTGGAAGATTTGGTTGCGAGCGAGGAGCTGACGCCCGATCAACGCTTGCTGCCGTCGAAGCTCCTCGAATGGCGCCAGCTCGCCAAACTCAAGAGCACCTACACCGACTCGCTGCCTCAGCATATCGATGCGGAAACCGGCCGCATCCACACCTCCTACGCGCTGGCTTCCACCTCGACGGGGCGGCTGTCCTCGACCGAGCCGAACCTGCAGAACATCCCGATCCGCACCAAGGAAGGCCGCCAAATCCGCACGGCCTTCATCGCGGAGCCCGGCAAGAAGCTGATCTCGGCCGACTACAGCCAGATCGAGCTGCGGGTGCTTGCGCATATGGCCGATATCCCCGAGCTGAAGCGCGCCTTCGCCGAGGGCCTCGACATTCACGCCATGACGGCGTCCGAGATGTTCGGCGTGCCGGTCAAAGACATGCCGGCCGAGGTGCGCCGCCGCGCCAAGGCGATCAATTTCGGCATCATCTACGGCATCTCGGCCTTCGGCCTGTCGCAGCAGCTCGGCATCGGGCGCGCAGAGGCGGGCGAGTATATCGCCAAGTATTTCGAGCGCTTTCCCGGCATCCGCGCCTATATGGACGCGATGCGCGCCAAGGTGCGCGAGGACGGCTATGTCGAGACGCTGTTCGGCCGAAAGATTTACTTCCCCGAGATCGATACGCCGCAGCGGAACATGCGCGCGTTCTTCGAGCGCGCCGCGATCAACGCGCCGATCCAGGGCACGGCTGCCGATATCCTGCGCCGCGCCATGATCCGCATGCCGGCCGCGCTGGCGAAGGCCAAGGTCTCCGCGCGGATGCTGCTGCAGGTGCATGACGAGCTGGTGTTCGAGGCGAAGGATGCAGAGGTCGAGGCCACCATCAAGGCCGCGGTCCGCGTGATGGAGCGCGCCGCCGGGCCCGCCGTCGCGTTCTCCGTGCCGCTGAAGGTCGATGCCCGCGCCGCCCACAATTGGGACGAGGCGCATTGATGTGCTGCACGGGGGGAGGTGAATGGCGAGATACACCAGCTGTACCGGCGACCCAATTGAGGGAGGGACATTTGAGGGGGCTATTGATATCTCATTCGCTTTTGTCGCTTTTGACACTTTTCTCGATCAGTCATGCGAAAGCGGCCGACTTCACCTGTCTTGAGCCTCCGGCCTTAGGAAGACTTGTCAGTGGCCCGAGGCCGCTCGGTGTTCAAGCACAGTACCCACGCGATCCCGACGAAAGGGCTTACATCTGGGAGGGCAAAGATAAAGATGGACACGGTTGCTGGCGCGTGGCCATTGAAGGGAAAATCACTTCCGGTGATGCTGATAAGCTGGAGTCACTTCTGACAAGTAGCCCTCCTTTTGTTTTTCTGCTGCAGTCACCGGGGGGCAACTTGCTAGAAGCCATGACGATGGGCAGATTGCTGCGCGCCAGCTTTGCCAGCATCGAAACCAAGAGGAGTAAATGTGGCGGACCCAACCAGGCCGTCTGCTGCGCCAGTGCTTGCGCCCTGGTCTATCTCGGCGCAGCGCGCCGGAAACCAGGAGATCTTTTGGGCCTTCACCGCCCGACCCTGGAAGACCTTGGAGAAAAGGAGGGAATTATCACCTTGACAAAGCAGGCGCTAGATATGGTATGTGAGCAGGGACAGGCCGGCGCTATTGAAGGTTATAAGGGCCGCGGGGTATTTGTGCCGCACGGCCTTAAGGCTTCCTGGATTATGGAAGGAGCTTGGCTCCTAGAACGCGAGTTCGATGTGGTGCCATATACGTCGCGCGAGATGGTTATTTCTCTGCTGGAGGAGTTGCTCCCCTTGTTACAGAAAGACGGTATTCTCGGGTCGACGCACTTAAACGTTTCAAGCGCTGAACGATCCTAGTCATCTCTCTGGAGGTGTAGGCAAACTCTGGGAAGCCGTGCTCGTCGTGTCGGCGCAATTGATAAAGCGTTGGGATGATCGCGAAGTGCCGACGATGCAATAGGTTGGGTTTAATGCGGTTTCGAAAGTAGTAAATTGAGTCTATTGGTAATAGGATTCCGTGTGCGATGTCATTGCGGCGGTCGGCGTACCCGGTAGTCTCCCTCATAAGGGATTGAAAATCGCCTTCGCGGTTTTGATCGGGGGCGAGAAAGTGCTTGTCTGCCTTCTTTTTAAGTCCATCGGCTCGCTCCTTGAAGATGCGAGGCGTTCCATATTCGGCTAACAGTGCTGGGTCATCAATAGCGCCACCGAACCATGAATAAAGCCTGCTAAGTTCGAACTCTACGGCTTCCCATTCGCTTAACACTCTACCAACGGCGGCGTATGTTATATCCTCAGATTCATCGCCTCGGCTAGGCAATGGCGGACGATCCCAAAGGTTTGACATGGCAAAGGCTCCGGTAAAACAAGAAAGCGAAACCCAACTTCGGCCTGACGGCTGGGAGCGGTTTCGCTCGGCAGTACATGCGGCGGCAAAGAGTGGCCCAAAGCACCGTCCAGCGAAGTTAGATGGGCAGCCGCAGCGGAAGGCAGCGGGCAAGAGGGCGAAGCCGAAGGCTGGTTAAGGCTCGCCGATCCGTTCCTTCAGGCGCCGCGCCGCGCGCCTACCGAGCACGTATCCGGCCGGAACCGAAACAAACAGCCCCATCGCCAGAAACGCTAGGAACGCGGTTCCAAGCGAGAGCAGGAGCCCGAGATTGTATGGCCAGAACGCAAGGGCAAATGCAGCGCCGCAGGCGATTAGGGTGAGCGGTTTTATAACCGCTTGTGCGCCTTCAAGCTGCGCTCTCTTTTCGGCAGCCAACTCTTCGGCGATGCGTGCGTAGTCGCTGACTTGCTCGCCCATGTCAGCCCCACATGACGCCGAGAATGTTCATTAAAACGCGCATAGATAGACCTTCCATCAGAGAGAGACTCAAATGCAGATCGAAGAGGATATCAATTTGCTTTGCCCGCCGGGCCACCGCTGGCTTTCTTTAGGCCCAGCGAATCTGCCATCTCTTGAAGGGTGCGCTCCGCGCGCGCCCGTGTCAGCTGCTTATGCCGCTCCACATCTTGCGAAGCTCGTTCGATCTTATCGATTGCTGCGAGCATGTATCGAGAAACACCGTCGAATATTATTTGCCTGTGCGCTGGATCAGCAGAGGCAAGAAATTGAATCAGTACTGTCTGAGTAAGGATGCGGCAGACTTCGATGTCTGCCGCTAGCTCGTTGAAAAATATCTCAGTATCGTCAAACTCGCTCATTGAGCCAGCCCTTTCTTGTTTCTAGAGTGCTGCGTCAGTCCGCCGATAGGTCAGCCTCTTGCCGACGATGCCTTGCACGGATTTGGTCATGCGCTCGAAATCGCTGACGCCAAGGGCTTCGCGCTCGTTGTAGCGGTAATCGAACTCGGCAAGATAGCGCTTCAAGTGCTGCTGGCTGACGTGGTGGAACGTGCCATAGACGCCGCGCTTCAAGATCGCGAAATAGCTCTCGACCGTATTGGTGTGCCAGAAGCCACCGCGCACATATTCCTCAATCGAGTGATTGACAGTGCCGTGGCCGCCGAAGGCCGTACCGATAGGAAGGTAGACCGTGCTTTCGTCGGTCATGAGATAGGACTTGCGGTCGATCTGAGCCTTGAGGATCGGCTTCAAGGTCGCAGCGTTGACCTTGGGGACATGGTGCGACTTCACGCGCCCTTCGCGTTCTACGAGAGCGACAACGGCTTCCTTGCCCTTGCCGCCCTGCATGCCTTCTTGGCGTTTCGACTTGTGCTTGTTCGCCTCTTTGCCGCCGACATAGGTTTCATCGACCTCAACAACCTTGTTCTGGCCGCCAAGCGGGCTTTCCGGCTTCGTCTCGCGAAGGCTCTCGCGGATGCGATGGCAGAGGAACCAGGCCGTTTTCTTGGAAAGGCTGAGAAGCCGGCCGATCTCAAGTGCGCTCATGCCCTTCTTGGAAGCCATCATGAGATGCGTCGCGGCAAGCCACTTGTTGAGCGGGATTTTGCTGCGCTCGTACAGCGTGCCGACAGTGACCGTGAATTGCTCGCGGCAGGTGTTGCACTGGTAGAGGCCCGGACGATGAGCTTTACCCTTTAGAGACGTAGCTTCGCCGGTCGCTCCACAATGCGGGCACACCGGCCCATTTGGCCACAGCTCGCGTTCAAGCCATTCGCGGGCTGTAGTTTCGTCGTGAAATATCGGGTTCGAAAGGATAGACATGCCAATTGCTCCTGTTACGGAACATAACAACATATCGCGGCTGCTTTGTCAAGGTGATAATTCCCGAAAAGGACTACAGCAAAGCGCGCACAGCGCTAGAGGACGCCAGCATACTTGTTCAACAATATCTCAAAGAAATGGAAATAGATGGACGGGTTTTCGATGACATGATGCGTATGGGGCCGGAGCAGCTCGTCATTTGGAAGATGCTCAAGGAGTATCCCCCTTCATTGCAGGATTGGCTGATGGCCAAATGTCAAGGTGACAACGACAAAGAATTCTGCATGCAAGATAAGCTGCGCGATCTCTCAAACGATCAGATGCACTCTGAGTATGAGGAGGCAAAGCGATTTTCCTGGTACTCCTATAAGTCAAAATCAGAACTGAAACAGATGCTGTCGGACTACGCGATTGGCGAAATCAGAAGGGCAGCCATTGAATCTGAATTGGAAAAACGGAAGAGAATTCCAGATGCAGACCGAAGCCTCGTCCGTACCCTGACCGGGCATTCAGAGGATGTCAGCTCGATTTCAGTAACGGAAGACAGCCGTTTCGCTCTTTCAGGAAGCTCCGACAATTCGGTAAAGCTTTGGGATCTGTCAAGCGGGCAAGAGCTTCGCAATCTCAGGGGCCGTCATCCTGTCGACGCGGTAGCGATAACGCCAGATGGCCACTATGGATTTTCGGGCAGCCAAGATGGGACGTTGAGGCTCTGGGACCTTATATCCGGCCGAGAAGGCAACTTTAAAGTCGGCACCGAGCCCAGCCACGTTGCGCTCACTCCCGATGGCAAATATGGCATTTCAGCAGGTTCAGATGGTGAATTGAAGTATTGGGACCTGCAAAATGGCGTGAACCTGAAAACACTAACAGCCCATACGGAAGCAATTTCTTCAATCGCTATTTGCGGTGACGGGCGCCGTGGCATCTCCCTGAGCGGGGACACGGTGAAGTTCTGGGACCTCCCAACCGGTCGAGAGGTCCGATCCTTTGTGCTGAATGTTCGCCCAAAGGGCAGCACAGATTCCGATTGGCGCAAGTGGCAGAGGTTTTCTGTCCACTTTTCGTTTACTTCAGATTGCCGGTATGGAGTTTCTGGTGACACTGAGGGCATAATCAAGGTCTGGGACCTTTCGAACGGGGCGGAACTCAGAGCCTTTGCCGCCCACAAAGCAGACGTTAGGGCGATTTCTCTTAGCGCTGACGGCCGGTACGCCGTTTCAGGAGGGTGTGCCTCATACGACGAGGATAAAACCTGCGAAGCCGGATCTTTGAAGCTTTGGGAACTCGCTACAGGCAAACAACTGCACGAGTTTTTGGGGCAGGCAGGCTATGTCCAAACTGCAGTCATCGCGCCTGATGCCCGCTTCGCTTTGTCCAGTAGCGATAAGACACTGAAGTTGTGGGATCTGTCTGAATGGACACGGCCGCCAAGGGCGCAGCCTTGAATGCAGTTCACTGCGTAACTGCGAGCCGCTAAAGGTCGATGCCCGCGCCGCCCACAATTGGGACGAGGCGCATTGATGTGCTACAGTGACACGAAACGCAGGAGCTATTGATGCAAAGACCGACTTTGGAAGAGCTGCGCGCGCTTTCCGTTGAGGATCGGCTTCGGTTGCTGGAGGACGTTTGGACCTCGCTCGACGAAGAGCACGACCGGCTGCCGATCCCCAAATGGCACGAGGAAGAGCTCGACCGGCGGCTAAAGGCGTTCGAGGATAATCCGGACGCAGGCTCTCCCTGGCCCGAGGTGAAGAAGCGCCTCCTTGAACGGGGCTGACCGTGGAACTTATCGTCCGGCCAGACGCCGAAAGGGATCTTGCTGAGGCCGCAGATTGGTATTTAAAGCGCGAATATTATCTCAAGAATAAGTTTATTTCTCGCATAGACTCGCTGTTAGAAAGAATTATCCGAAACCCAAGACAATTTCCCTATGCGAAGGAGAAGCTTCGCCGCGCTTCCGTCCGCGATTTTCCTTATTCCGTTTACTACCGCGCGGAGGAGAACAAGGTTATTGTCTTCGCAATCCTCCACCACATCCGCGATTTAAGCGCACTCGACGAGCGTCTAAACTGAGCATCGCTCAACCCGCCGCGAGCCGGTCCCTCCCATGCGGCGCATCGTAATCGAGCGCGGGGCCGGCGGGCACGATCCCCGTGGGGTTGATGGTCTTGTGGCTCTCGTAATAATGATGCTTGATGTGCTGGAAATTCACCGTCTCGCGCACGCCGGGCCATTGGTAAAGCTCGCGCGTATAGCCCCATAGCGCCGGGTAATCGGCGATGCGCCGGATGTTGCACTTGAAATGCCCCACATACACGGCGTCGAAGCGGATGAGCGTGGTGAACAGCCGCCAATCCGCCTCGGTGATGCGCCCGCCGCAGAGATAGCGCTGGCGGCTGAGCCTTGCTTCCAGCTCGTCCAGCGTCGCGAACAGCGGCAGCACGGCCTCCTCATAGGCCGCTCGCGTGGTCGCGAAACCCGCCTTGTAGACGCCGTTGTTCACGCGGCCGTAGATCGTGGCGTTCAGGCCGTCGATTTCCGCCCGCAGATCCTCGGGGTAATAATCGCCCGCTTTCGCGCCAACGCCATCGAACGCGCTGTTGAACATGCGGATGATCTCGGAGGACTCGTTGTTCACGATGGCGCCGCCGCGCTTGTCCCAGAGCACAGGCACGGTGACGCGCCCGGAATATTTGGGGTCCGCCTTGGTGTAGACCTCATAAAGGCGCTTGGCCCCATTGACCGTATCGGGAACGGCGCCCGGCCCATCGTCGAAGGTCCAGCCTTCCGGCCCCATGAGCCAGTTCACGACCGAGATGGAGACGAAGCCTTCGAGCCCCTTGAGCGCGCGGAAGATCAGCGCCCGCGAGGCCCATGGGCAGGCCAGCGAAACATAAAGATGATAGCGCCCGGCCTCGGCCTTGAAACCGCCGCGCCCCGAAGAGCCGGGGCTGCCATCCGCCGTGATCCAATTGCGGAATTGGCTTTCCGAGCGGACGAACCGCCCGCCGGAGGCTGCCGTATCGTACCAGCGATCCTGCCAAACGCCGTCCACGAGCAGGCCCATTGCGGCTTCTCCTTATTCAGCGCGCGTTGGCCTGAACGTGGTGTCAGCACGCCCTGTGTCCAAGGAGGTAATTGGCGTTTGGAGCAAGTCCTCACCCCAACCCTCTCCCAGCAAGCTCACCTAGGCGAGCTTGCAACTTGGAGTGACTGCATCCGCGAGCGGGTGCGGATGGGCAGAGGGAGCCCACTGCGGCCCTCTTCTCCAGCGGAGAGGGGTGTTAACGCCCGTTCCTTGCCGGCGAATCGGACAACCACAGAAACAAGTTTGATGAGGAGGCCGTCCCGCATGTCCTCGGTGTAAAGCTCGCGGCAGCCGTGATACGAATGATGGCGGCCGTCAAAATTTCCGGTCGTACAAAGCTTCCCGGGGCAGCCGGTCTCCCGCGGAGAAGTTCTCGATTTGCGCGCGAAGCACCTCTTCCTGCCTTAGCAGCCGATCAAACCGCGATTCGCCCGCCGCGAACCCGGTCAAATATTCGCGCACGATGGCCTCAACCGCCGTTCCCCGCTCCGCCGCGCGAATGTTCGCGTTGCCGTAGGTTTCATCGTCCAGCGTCACTGTGATGCTTTTCATGTTTTGCAGTTTCGCTGTCCACGGAGCTTTGTCAATCGCGCCTTCGCGCACCGGTTGTCATGGCCGCATCAAGTGCGGCCATCCAGGAAACCAAGCCGTGTCCTTTCAGCGATGGATGGCCGGGTCAAGCCCCGCCATGACAGGCAGCGGAGGTTCCGGCTCGGCGATAGGGCCTTAGGATGCGCCGTAGGTATTTTCATAGGGCCCTACCGTGGTTAATGCGGAAATGGTAAATGCGGCGGTTTCGAATATCTCCCCGCCGCAAAAACCGCGAATTTTCGCGAATTCGCGCGAAAATCGCGACTCCAAAAAGTCCGTTAAATATATTTCCGGCCCGGAATTAACCATAGATGGGCGAAAACCGCCCGCGGTTCGCGCAGCTGCAATTGACGTTTTTCTCTATTTATCAATGCATTAGCCGTCTTAACGCTTTGGCAAGGCGCTTTTCTCTACGATGGCGCCTTAAGGAGAGTGCCATTCAAGCGGGCGGAGCAGCCATGGCCGGTCACAGCAAATATAAGCAACATAGCGGCGCGATGCGAAACGGCAAAGGCCGCCCGGAGGGGCGGCCTTGCGCAAATCGTCGACGCCGATGAACCTTAGCTCGCGGGCTGCTCCGAAGGCTGCTCGGATACCGGCGCTTCCTTGCCGGTCTTCTGGTCGATGCCCTTCATCGCCAGCCGCACCTTGCCGCGATCGTCGAAGCCCATGACCTTCACATAGACCTCGCTGCCCTCTTTCAGGATCTCGGAGGCATGCTTGAGACGCCGGTCGGACATTTGCGAGATGTGCACGAGGCCGTCGCGGGCGCCGAAGAAGTTCACGAAAGCGCCGAACTCGACGATCTTCACGACCTTGCCCTTGTAGATCTGGCCGACTTCGGGCTCGGACGCGATCATCTTGATGCGGTTGATGGCGTCTTTGATCGAGCTCTGGTTTGCCGCCGCGATCTTCACCGTGCCGTCGTCCGAGATGTCGATCTTGGCGCCGGTCTCCTCCACGAGCCCGCGGATGACCGAGCCGCCCGAGCCGATCACCTCGCGGATTTTGTCCGTGGGGATGGTGATGGTCTCGATGCGCGGCGCGTGCTCGCCCAAATCCGAGCGCGCATGCCCGAGCGCCTTGCCCATCTCGCCTAAGATGTGCAGGCGGCCTTCGCGCGCCTGATCGAGCGCGGTTTTCATGATCTCCGTCGTGATGCCGGTGATCTTGATGTCCATCTGCAGCGCGGTGACTCCCTTCGAGGTTCCAGCGACTTTGAAGTCCATATCGCCGAGATGATCCTCGTCGCCGATGATGTCGGAGAGGACCGCCACGCCGTCGGCTTCCTTGATGAGGCCCATGGCGATGCCGGCAACCGGGCTCTTCAGCGGAATGCCCGCGTCCATCATCGCCAGCGAGGCGCCGCAGACGCTCGCCATCGACGAGGAGCCGTTCGACTCGGTGATCTCGGAGACCACGCGGATGGTGTAGGGGAAGCTATCCGGATCGGGCAGCATCGGGTGCACGGCGCGCCAGGCGAGCTTGCCGTGGCCGATCTCGCGGCGGCCGGGCGAGCCGATGCGGCCGACCTCGCCCACCGAGAAGGGCGGGAAGTTATAATGCAGGAGGAAGGTCTCTTTGTAAGTGCCTTCGAGCGAGTCGATCCATTGCTCGTCCTCGCCCGTGCCGAGCGTGGCCACCACCAGCGCCTGCGTCTCGCCGCGGGTGAAGAGCGCGGAGCCGTGCGTGCGCGGGATCACGTGGACTTGGCAATCGATGGGCCGGACCGTTACGAGATCGCGGCCGTCGATGCGCTTGCCGGTCTTCAAGATGCTCGAGCGGACGACGTTCTTCTCGATCTCCTTGAAAGCATCGGCGAGCTTCACCTTGCCGGCCGCGCCCGTCTCTTCGGTTAGAAGCTCGGCGGAGGCCTTCGCCTTTGCCTCGGCGACCTTATTATTGCGCTCCTGCTTGCTCGCGATTTGGAAAGCCTTTTTGAGGTCGCGCTCGACGAGCTTCTTGACCTTGGCCTCATACTCGTTCTTCGCGTCCGGAAGATCCCAAGGCTCCTTGGCGGCCTGCTCGGCAAGGCCGATGATCGCCTCGATAACGGGCTTGTAGGCTTGCTGGCCGAACACTACCGCGCCGAGCATGACCTCCTCGGAGAGCTCCTTGGCTTCCGATTCCACCATCAGCACCGCATCGCCCGTACCCGCCACCACGAGATCGAGCTCGGTGGTTTTGATTTGGTCGGACGCCGGGTTCAAGATGTATTGGCCCTTCGCATAGCCAACCCTCGACGCAGCTATCGGGCCGAGGAAAGGAAGGCCGGAAATCGTCAGCGCCGCCGACGCCGCCACCATGGCCACGATGTCCGGGTCGTTCTCCATATCGTGGGAGAGAACGGTGACGATGACCTGCGTCTCGTTCTTGAAGCCCGGTGCAAACAGGGGCCGGATCGGCCGGTCGATGAGCCGCGATACCAGCGTTTCGCGCTCGGAAGGGCGCCCTTCCCGTTTGAAATAACCGCCGGGGATCTTGCCTGCGGCGTAAGCTTTTTCCTGATAGTTGACCGTGAGGGGGAAGAAATCTTTCGTTGGGTCTGCTTCGCGATCCGCCACCACGGTGGCGAGGACGGACGTCTCGCCGTATTGCGCGAGCACCGCGGCATCGGCCTGCCGTGCTATGCGGCCCGTCTCAAGCGTAAGTTTGCGGCCGCCCCATTCAACTTCTTCCCGGTAAATTTCGAACATTTTGTTATTCCAACAGCTTCAGCCGGAGGCCCTTCCCCCGGCACCTTCATTTGCGTCACTTATTGCGCAGGGAAACCCTTAGCGCAGAATCGCGCGGGCTGATAGGGGGGAAAATGTTTGTGCAACCCTTTCCAGCGGAAAAGGCCGGCAGCGGGCTTAGACGTCAACGCTGCCCAGGCTGCCGGTGAATTGAGTTTAGCCGGCCTCTCCGGCCGATAAGAAGCGGAAAGACCGGCCACGCTACAGTTTTTACCGGCGAATGCCTAGCCGTTCGATCAAATCGCGATAGCGGCCTTCGTCCTTGCTCTTCACATAATCGAGCAGGCGGCGGCGCCCGCTCACAAGCTTAAGCAGCCCGCGGCGCGAGTGGTTGTCTTTCTTATGGGTCTTGAAGTGTTCCGTGAGGTTGCTGATTCGTTCCGTGAGAACGGCAACCTGAACTTCGGGCGAGCCGGTATCATCGGGCTTTATGGCATATTCTTTTATGAGCGCGGCTTTGCGCTCGGCAGTGATCGACATCGGTTATCTCCGTTGAGTTGGTCGCTGATCCGGCCTCAGGCGGGGATATTGAAAACCCGGACCGGATGCATCTCGCCGCGTTCGACCTCGCCAATGGCGACGAGGACCCCGCGAGAGGTCGCATAGATCGGGCCTTTCAGGATTGGCGCATTCCCGCCCCTTATGAGGATGGGTTGCCCCCGCTTCAGCCTAGCCGCATCGTCCCCGCTAATGGCGAGCGCCGGGATGCCGTCCAGCGCCGTCTCGACAGGAATGATCGTGCTCAAAAGAGCATCTTGGCCGCCGTCACTATTGCTCAAACTTTCGAGCGTTTCCAGGGAAATCGCGTTTTCCTGGGAGAATGGGCCGACCGAGGTGCGTCTCAGCGCGGCGATATGGCCGAAGCAGCCGAGTGCCCGTCCCAAATCGCGGGCGATGGAGCGCACATAGGTGCCCTTGCCGCAATCGCAGACGAGCCGGGTAAGATCGGGCGACGGCATATCCACGATTTCTAGCTCGTAGATCGACACGAGCCGCGGCGCAAGCTCGACCGCCTCGCCGTCGCGGGCGAGATCGTATGCGCGCTCGCCATCGACCTTGATGGCCGAATAGGAGGGCGGCGTTTGCATGATGTCGCCGAGGAAGCCTGGCAGTGCGGCCTCGATGGCTTCCCGGGTTGGGCGCGCATCGCCGGTCTTGACGGCTTGGCCTTCCGCATCGTCGGTATCGGTCTCGATGCCCCAGCGGATGGTGAAATCGTAGCTCTTTTCGCAATCGACCACATGCGCAACCGTTTTCGTCGCCTCGCCGAACGCGATGGGAAGCACGCCTGTGGCGAGCGGATCGAGTGTGCCGGCGTGGCCCACCTTTTTCGGGTTGAACAGGCGCTTCAGGCGGCCGAGCGCCTGGTTCGAGGTTAACCCCTGCGGCTTATCGAGAATAAGCCAGCCGTGAATATCGTTGCCTTTGCGGCGTGCCATTGTTTTCGCTTTGCTGGTTTACTTCAGATCGCGGGCGACATCGGGCGAGCGCAACAGCTCTTCGATGCGCCCGGCCTCCTCGGCCACGTGATCGCCCCGGAATACAAGCTCGGGGACATATTTCAGCTCGACGCGCCGCGCAAGCTCTCCGCGCAAAAACCGGTGATGCCGGTTGAGCGCGCGGGCAAGATCGTCGCTGTTCTTACCGCTGAGCGCGCTGGCGAAGACGGTCGCGTGCTGGAGGTCCGGGCTCATGCGTACCTCTGCAACGGTGACGATCTCGCCCGCAAGCTCCTGGTCCTCGATGTCCTCGGTGCGGAATATTTCCGCAAGCGCGTGACGCAGAAGCTCGCCTGCGCGAAGCTGCCGTTGCGTCGGGCCTTTTGTTGCTTGGCGTTTCATGATGCGATTCTCCGAAGCCGCATAGTTAAGCTGAATTTGAGCGGAGACAAGCGGTAGTGGCACGCCGCTGAGGGCAATCCGATTTCCCGGAGGCGCCGGCGTCAGGCGAAAAAGAGCAAATACATAGCGCCAACAAGCAGCATGTTGAGCTGCTCCGAAACCGACATGGTGCCGAAAGGTCTGCGGCGCCGCGCTCTTGCCGCGGCGCCTTGGAGCGCCTTTCCGGCGGCCGGCGCGGGCAAGGCGCCAGGTGTCCCGCGTAGCCAGCGCCAGAAGAGGCGGAGGCCGAAGGTACCGTAGCGCAAGAGCACGAGCGCTCCCGCCGAGAAGCTCCGGTAGCGCACGCCAAGGATCAGCCAGGCAACGATCAGGAGCCAAAGCAGCGAGGAAATCAAATCGCGCAGGATAAACCACGCGAGTTGCCACAAGAGCCCCAGGACGAAGCTCAAAAAGCCCCAAAGGAGATGAAGGATTTCCATGAGCTCGTGCCAAATCCAGTTGAGTGGTTCACATCCGCCATTGCGAGGGGCTTTCGCCCCGAAGCAATCCACAGGCTGCAAATGCAAGAGTAAACAGCACGTTGCACTGGATCGCCACGGCGGCGGAGCCTGCCCCGGTTCGATCGGGGGCCGCCTCGCGATGACGGTTCTGGGATCACCGCCGGAAGCATTCAACCAGATCTGGTATCATCCGGTAAAAAAAGCGGGCAAGTCGCCCGCTTTTCGAAATGCGCTAGCGCTGCTGGTCTCCGGGGCCGTCCATGGGACCGCCCGGGCCGCCAGGGCCATCCATCGGGGCATCGCCTGGGCCGCCATTGGCGCTGTACTGATCCGGACCCGTCTGCAGTAAGGGCGTGATCCGCCTGATAACCACGCGCCGGTTCCGGCGTTCCGGCTCAGGCGTGGGAACGAGCAAAAACTGCTTGCCGTACCCCTGGGTGACCAGATTTTCACGCGGAATGCCGAATTGCTGCGCGAGCAGGTCTGCGACCGCTTGAGCGCGCCGGTCCGATAAGCTCAAATTGTCGATATCCGAGCCGACCGCGTCGGTGTGCCCTTCGATGAGGAAGACCTCGCCGGGGTTTTGGTTCGCCATATCGCGTATGACCGCCGCAACGGGCTCCAGCATCTGTGCCTGATCGGGTCCGACATCGGCCGAGCCGAACTCGAAATTGATCGTGTCGATGCTGATGCTGCGCATGCGGTTGCGCAGGTCGACGCTAGCAAGGATCTCGTCGAGCGTATAACCGCGGTCGAGCGGTTCCACCGGCCCCGCCTGGAGGGCGGCATAGAAGTCATCCTCGGAAGCGACGTCGGCATCGACGATGTATTGCTCGGGGGGAATGTCGATGTGCGGAGGAGCCAGAGCGACGATGAAAGCGGCAAGCGCGAAACCGGCGCCGATTGCAATGGCGCGGTTCTCGAAGAGCACAAACCGCCGGCCGTCGGGCATATACCGGACGCGGCGCATCGGGCGCCCGTAGGAATCGACCTCGACCTCGATCCTGACGCCGCCCGGGCGTACGAACGTCGAAACCATGTTTCCGTTGGGCGCGCGGTGCGTCTGCGGATTTCCGCCAAAGGCGCGGAAATTGGCGGTTTCGTCATGCTGCACGAAGGAATGGCCATTCGCCTGCAGGATCGTCCGGTTGCCGGGCTCCTTGATGAGGGTTTGA
>Ga0326727_10015156_pt1 | contig 16619 bp, 17 predicted proteins | sample MB2enrmetagenome_FD_207643 | JGI IMG/M metagenome (GOLD analysis project Ga0326727, IMG submission 207643) | Lab enriched peat soil microbial communities from McLean, Ithaca, NY, United States - MB29MY | ecosystem: Environmental > Terrestrial > Soil > Wetlands > Peat | place: USA: New York...
ACAAGACAAATTGGATAGATTAACAAATCAAGGGAAGCTAATCTAAAGAGAAGTACAAAAAGCCCTTATAGGGCTGCAAAAGCCCCCACCTCTGGTGGGGGTTGTTCACTAAATGAGGATAGGTCGCGATCGATAACGGGTGCTCCGTCCTCTGAGCGGGCAGATGCGGCGGTGGGCGGCAATGCAAATGCGCCTACCAGATCGGATCAGGACTCAGATCGCAGAACCGAGAAACAGACTAACGACATAAAGGAAATACTCAAGGATGCGATGGCCGATAGGCTCACGAACCTTGGGTATACGCCAGAAGCCGCAAGAGACAAGGCCGAGTCTTTCCGCAATTCGTCGGCTGACGAGCAAACCAAAGCCACAAAAGAGCTCCTTCGCATGGAGGAAATGAAGCGTCGCAATGGATCGTCGTCCTACTCTCCCGGCAACGCGAGGAGACGAGGCGGCCGCCGATCTTCGTCGGCAGGCCGCATTGTCGGGGCGGGGAGGACTATAAACGGTTTTGTCTCGGGCGTTTCGCACGATCTATTGGGTACGGCCGGTGGGCTTGCGCAGCAGGGCGGCATAGGGCTCGCCCAGGCTGGATACAAGGATGGCGGAGAGGACATGAATAAGAATCTCATGGCCCTCGGCGGGGCGGTGGCCCTCATCGCCACGACTCTTGTTGTAGTAAACGAAGTATCAAAGCAATACGAAAAGCAAGTTCCCCAGCTCGTTGAAACCACGGCCATGCTCGGCAAGTTTGGGCGCACCGCCGACGAACAGTCCGGTAAGTTTCGTTCTACGATGGCCGAGATTTCAAAGTCGGCGGCGACCTACGGCTATACGCTCGAACAGGGCGAGGCGACGATTCAAACGCTCGTTAAGAGCGGAGGGAATAGCGGCTCCGCTCAAGGCACGGCCGCTCGTCTCATGGCGGAGAGTAAGTCTCTCGGTTTGTCTGCGCCCTCGCAATCGCTTGCACGACTCTCGGGCCTTGGCGAGAAATATGGCTATTCGGGCGCCGACGAATATGCGCTTGGTTCTGCCAACTACCTTGGTATGGGCACTGGAAGGACGGAAGAGCAGGCTGATGCACTCTCGTCTATGTTCGACACGGCCACTTCTTCGGGGTCAGCTCTTGATTCAGAGGCCGTCGCCGGAACACAGAACTGGATAGGAAGGGCATTGGGGCCGCAAGGGAAGGGGGCTGGCGGATCGGCCCTCTATTCTCAGCTTTCCGGCGCAGTTCGCGGTAGCACTGGCCTCAATAGTGAAACCGATATTCTCAAATATCAGGCCGCCCATGTGGCCGGCGAAGATTATACAAAGACGATGGAGAGGCTAGAGAAAGGCTTCACCGTTGACGGTTTCAAGAAGTTCAAAACCCGCATATCCGGGGGCACGGATGATGAACAGATAGAAAACGTTAGAAAAGCATATGGTGTGAATTATACGCAGGCTGATAAAATGCTACACGCCGAAAACGATGATGCAATAAATCACGCATATAAGAATGCGGGCGGCCCCGGTGGAGCGATAGCTGGCACTAACGAGGAAAAGAATCTCAATATACAGGAAGTGATTGCCCAGAAGGTGCGCGTACTCGGCGAAGTAGCACTTGACGGCAAGGTGAATCTTCTAAGTGGTATGTCCGAAAGCGAAGAGAAAGAGTTCCAAAGCAAAAACAATAGTAAGGTTAAGCCTGGCGATGTGTTAATGAATAAGGATCTCGGAGCATTGGATACCCAGGAGCGGGCGGCACTCCGCTCGCCTACAGCAACCGACAACGAGAAATCCGCCGCGACCGAAATCGAGTCTATATTCAAAAACAAAGACTTCAAGATAGCCTTCGCGTCGGCCTCGACTGCTGATCTAGCTACTATTCAGAAGCTTGCAACGCCTGCTGTGGGCGAAAAATATATGAACGCGAGCGAGGCAAATACACTCTGGAATTATCTCGAGAAAATGGTTTTAGCGCTCCAGGCCCCAACGACTACAGTGGTTAGGGGCGGGAGCGCTCGGTAATGAAGTATATAAGCCGTATACCAAAGTTTAGCGTCTCGATTATTCGTCCCAACTATGCGACGGCCGACTCATACACGGAGACGAGCATTGCTACTTTTGGCCCTGCATCGGGTGACGATGCACTCATAGGCTACGAATATGGAATGGGGATAGAGTCGTTCGACGCACCCTTTTCTTTGACCTTCAAGCCGGCATATATCGGAAATACAAGCGATACCGTCTATGATCTCGTTGCGCTAAACGATCTCGTGAAAATATCCGAGTTTGACGAAGAAAAATACATGGGCGTCGTTGGCAATATTCGCTATGCGGCGAGTATGAGTGACTCGCCCGATAGAACGATAATTATTACTGGGTACGGGATAGGGGGCATCCTTGATCGCTTCTCGATGCTCCTCGATCAAGTGCTTCTGGCGGACGCGGCCACGCCGATTGAAGCCCTCGATAATAAAGTAAAAACGTTGATTGCGGATATGTCGGGGTCTCATACCGCCAATGCGTCAATGGGGGACATTTTCAATACCATAAAAACTTCTTTCAGCGAAGCAATGGTAAAAATTGGCCGCTTCACGTCTGGTACGGGAATCATGAAAGTCATAGACCACTATATAAGTTTTGCCGATGACGCTAAGGATTTAACAACGAAGTGGCCTATTGCAATTTCTATTTTCTCATATGGAAGTATATCGCTTGGGCAGGCATGGAAAGATTTGGTATATAAGCCCTTCTATGAGTTTTTCCCAAAATGGGATTCTGTTAATGGAAAGTGGCTTCTGCATTTAAGGCTCACTCCTTTTGATCCCCTCCAATGGGTTTCGCTCCCTCATAAATCAATCGATCCGCTTTGTGTCCGCGATGTTGATATAGGATTGTCTGCTGATGAGACGAAGACGTGGTTCTTCGCCTATCTCGCGGGCGGCTCGATGTCATATGAGATAGCACGGGCAACGTATCAAGGCGGCATGTGCTATGCCCCCGACAAATGGGCGCTTTATGGCTATCGACCGCTTGAGGCTTCCTTTAAGTATGTCGACCGGGAAGCGCTCGTCGACAAGACGGGTAAAATAAACCTTGCGTCCTCTGATTTCTATGGTGGCCTCACCGGTGCCATCTCCGACGCATCGCTCATGAGTGAGTATTCACAGAAACTTTGCGACTGGTATCAACATGGCGACGAAATGCTTTCGGGGACTATCGCGGTTATGTCAACGGTCGATACACCGAAAATTGGGACGCGGGCGCGGTACTTGGGCTGCGAGTTCTATGTTGAGAGCATTTCTTCGTCCTGGCAGTATGGCGGCCCCATGGTGTCCTCGCTCCGCGTTACTCGTGGCGGCGTCTACTCCGAATATTCAAGCGACACCTGGGACGGGGCTTGGTTCACTAAGGCCAAGCACATCGGGAGCAAGCTTGAAATGAAGGAGAGCTCCTGATGGTTCACGAAATTATTTTTGCCCCCGAGCCACATGTAGTCCCCCAAGCCGCAATGGTAAATGCCGGCCAGTTCGTAGACTTTGTGGCAGGGGCCTTCGGCTATGTTTCTGCGCTGAAAATAGCGCAAGCGTCCGTATCGGTTACGCTCCTTAATGGTATAACCATACACGAAGTCGGCGTACCCTCGAAGGAGTGGGTCTGTAACACGACGGACGCCAACGGCGATACTGTCTCTACGGGTGGAATAGACCTTCCGCCTGTCGGCTCTTATGTGTTTGTTTTGTTTCCCTATGGCATCAAGAACCGTTCGGGAGCGATGATCCTCTACTCGTGCTTCCGCGATACCGACGCCAAGCAGGCCGCCTTCCTGTCAACTGACTACGAAAACCAACGGCGTATATATCGGCAAGGTGGCATTATTACTACGTACGATAGATCAGCGAAAAGCTTTGAAATGACCGATGCCGATAATGACGATTTCTCTATTCTCGTCGACAAGGCAAACAAGAAGCTCGCAATAGTGGATTGGAGCGGAAACAAAGTCACAATCGAGTCTGCCGGCATTACGGTCGAGGATGCAAATAATAATTCGGTAGCGATGGCTTCGGGCGGCATAACGGTTGGAGATAAAAGCGGGAATAAAATAGCCACGTCAAGTAGCGGGGTGACGATCAATAGTCACTTGGCGGTGTCACTGTGAAGCTTGTCGCGGTTAGTGGCGCGGTGCTCGGCTTTGGGGCTGGTTCGGTTATCTCGGGCGGCATTTTCACCATTACATCGACACCTTCGACAGATGCGAAGGTCGACGGGCTAGGGGTTTACCGTGGTCCGCTTACCTGGACCTTCGCAGGAGGCGCGGCCTCGGGCTTTGTCTCTGTTATCGGGTCTGGCTCGATACCTCCGGGCTCTTTGTCTGTGGAAGACGACGCGCTCGCGGTGATTCTCCTTGGGGATTCATGCACTGGTAGTTTTACGGCGACGGCTTCAAATGGGGCAACTACCGCCTTGGCCGCTACGGTGGAAGTTTCTAGCGCGGGCCAGAGTTCGGTCCAGGCGGATTGATATGGTAACAAGCACGACGGACACGAACAACAAATACGCCTACTATCGAATGCTTCGGCAGAAGGCTATTGTTATTGAGATAGTAAACAAAACATCGGGAGCACTCCTTCGTTCGTTTGTATTTTCCCTCCCCCCTGAATCTATGCAAATAAGTATGCCTCAACGTATAAGCGTCACGAAGACATTCGGCGGTGTTTTTGTTGACGACTATGGAAATGATATAGCGACTATAAATATTGCGGGGAGTACGGGAAATACCCAGCTAAAAGAAGTTTATATCACTGACCATGCCGAATATATGACCGGGAAGGATGAAGCCTATTACATTATCGATTCTATCCTGCAATATAAAAGAGGGTTGGATAACTACGACGATTATGAGATATGGCTTTATGATTTGTCTTCTATTCAGGATTCAGGGGCCGGTATCGCTCCTAGTGTTTTCGGGTGGAAGGCAATACTGAAAGATGGCAGCATAAGTCGATCTAAAGAGAAGCCGCTATTCTATAACTACTCGCTTTCCTTCATCGGTATCGAGCCATTGGGGACCAAGCACTACTCGAGTTCTACGGGCGGGGATTATAATTCCTTCCTCGATGAGATTGCCCTTTTAATGGCCGACATAACTGCGAATATTTCGAGCTTGAAAAACATCCTTTCGGCTTATAAATCGCTTTTGAATTATTTAAACGTCGTCGCCGATGATCTTGCGACGCTTGATTCGGATATCGCCGAATATTCCCAACTGATTCAGGGGGCAATTAGCGCAACCTTGGAGGCGGGCAATTCCGTATTCGATATCATCAATTTCCCGCAAACCGTGGCCGAAACTGTACTGAGTGACGCTATCTCGCTGAAAAGCGCGGCAATGGACGCCTGGGACACAATTGTTTCCAATTATCAGACTTCGGACCTTACCGGGTGGTCATCGACCATCGCGGACCTTACCGATCAGCTTTTAGGGATAGAGAATGACGCCTCGGCTATTGTGGCCTACGGGAAATCGAACAACGCCATGCCAACTGCCTTGGTAACTAACTTCGAGCTACCTGGGTCCGTCGCGGCTACGGTGATAGATAGCACTTCGTCGTCCTCTTCCTCCAATACTAATACTCCGACGTATTACATCCTTCTAACGTATGGCGCTAAACCGATTATCGCTACCTCGTCTACACGTTTAGATGCCCTCGCCATGGCCGCATACGGAGATCCCGACTACGATGACACGGTAGCGGCATACAACGGGATCGTCGGAGATTCGGATATCAGTCCAGGCGATGTAATCAATATTCCCTACCTCGCCTACACGGCGGCCCTGGCCTCAAATCAGGTCTATTCCTCCAATAACGACGTGCTAGGGACAGATATCTCCCTTGACGATACCGGGGACTTGGAAGTAGCCGAATATTGCGACTACGTGGTAGTCGAAGGCACACCTAACATGGGGCAGGCCGTTCAGGCCCGACTAAAAGAAGACAATGGCACTCGCATACGTTTGTCCAATTATGGGATAATTAGGAGAGGTGGCGGGGTCGATGTCTTCTCGATGGCAATCTTGCTCGCAAGCATCCAGACGACCCTCTTGGATGATCCTAGAATCAGTTCAGTGAGCAACATGGAGATTACGCTGGATGGGACGGCTGTCTATATCAGCTTCGATTTGCAGCTCGCCACGGGCGGCGTAGCGAGCTATACGATCAGTTTGTAGGGGTGGTGATTGAATGGCCTCTTTCAATCTCAAGAAATACACAGATATTTACAACGATTGTAAGAACTATATAATCGCAAACCAGGATCGTGTAACTGATTTCAACGATGGATCGACCATATCCACGGAAATAGAGGCATTTTGCCGGGAAATGGCTGCCATGTATTCCCAGGCCCGGTCTGGCTTTTCCGCCGTGCTCGCGAAGATAGCCTATTCGGCCTTCAAGTTTTCAAAACAAACCGCCACCTATGCCTCGGGCGCTGTCGCTTTCACGCGCGCCGATACGACAAAGGCCACAACTGTATCCTCGGGCACTCAGGTTTCTACTGCTGGCGGTGTCGTTTTCGAGACAATAGCTGATGTTACGGTCGCAATAGGGACAGCAACCGTTAGCGTTGCGGTTGAGGCGGTAGATTGCGGAACGTCGGGAAACGTCGCGGCGGCCACTATAACGACAATCGTTTCCGCCATTGCGATGGATTCTGTCACTAATCAGTCGGCAATCTCGGGCGGCCTCGATGCCGAGACGGATGCTCAATATCAGGCTCGATTCCTCGCCTATATTAATGGTCTGGGGCTCTCCAATAAATATGGCATCATTGCAGGCGCACTGACTAATTCTTCTTTGCGCTCTGCCTCCATCGTCGAATGCTTCCCCCCGTCGAATGGGCTTTATAATCTGATTTTATATATTGACGATGGGAACGGTAACGCATCGGCGACGACAATCGCAGCGGTAAAATCACTCATAGATGGTGACGGCACTAAAACTAATCCTGGATATCGGGCGGCCGGCATAAACGTAAAATATGCGGCGCCGACGGCTATTCTAATCAATGTTACTATGACCATCATTATTTCCTATGCGATCGATTCTACCCTGGCCAAGTCCGACCTCGTAACCGCAATTACTACATTCATAAACGCGCTCACCATCGGCGAGACAATGGTAATAAAACAACTCGAAAAGACGCTATTCGCCTACGGGTGGGTTCTTGATGTTGCTACCACGCTGCCCTCGGCCAATACCCTAATCAGCGATAGCGAAATTGCTCGAATTGGAACGATTGCCTTGACCGTAACTCAGGCGGAGTCGGTGTAATGAGCGATTCTTCCCTTACGCGGTTCCTTGCAGACCACTCGGCGCTCAACCGGGCGAGCTCGCAGGCATACACTTCGGCAATATGGGGCGGTGTCGCGCAAGAGTTTGATACCCTACAGGATGAGGTCGACCTCATAACCGTAGACGCACTCGACGCCTACGATCTCAGTGGGACTGAGCTAGACGAGTTTATTGTGCGGTTTTCGGGGATAAACAGACTAACCGGGCAGGCTGACTCCGACCGCAAGGCCCTTCTTTCGGCGCTTTACTATCGGGCAGGCCTTGGCTCCTGGATGACGGCTGCTTCGATAAAAGCCTTCTTCTCCTATTTCTTCGATGCTGACTTAATAAATATCATCGAGAATGCGGTTGTAACAAACCTCATAACCGATGGAACATTCGAGTCCTTCGTGGCCGGGACTATGACGGCGGCCTTTGGTTCCTTCTCGCCGAGCGGGGCGAGCATCGCGCTTATATCAACCGGTGTTTATGGAGGAAGCGTCGCGCTTCACGGAATAGGGACGGGAAGCGTGAAGACCTCGGCGGCGGCCACGGCGGGGTGCTACATAGTCTCATGCGCCTATAGAGGATACTGCCCGCTAATTATTCAGCGTTCATCGGATTCTTATTACTATAATTTTACGTCTGCTTCTTGGACGGCCGCTCTCTCTGAAACGCTCCTCGCCAACAAGACGGACGAATACGTCACGATCGACCTGCCTATAATGGTCGACGGGTCATATACCGTTTCTATTATTTTCGGACCCGATTCGACGGGGAGGGATTACTACCTCGATAATATATCGTTTGGCGTAAAGCCTTCATACCCATACATAAACATCCTCGTGAATGTCTATTCGGGAACCTCAGAGTTCTTGAGCGCCTTCCCGGCGGGGACGGACCCTATTACCGGCGATGACTATGTAAATGCTGCTAGGTATTTTGGCGTATCGTATGTCGGCGGTTATTCCTCTGGCGGTACTTCCTTGTATTACCAAGAATTGCTTGACATGATCCGTCCTGCGGGCGTGAAGGGCCTTTTTAGCTTTATAGGGAGGGTATCGTGAGCACGAGTTTTGCGGTTGCAAAGTTTACCGATTCTGAAATAAGCAAGGTCGATGATTATAATTTTTCGGCCTTGGAGATTGAAACGGCAATTAACGCGCTTTTCGATAATGGATTCGGCGATGTCGTAAACGATATGATTGTCTCGGGCTTCGCCGTTACGCAGAGTACGACTGCATCTATGGATGTCAATGTCGGAACTGGCCTAGCCTATTCGCGTGTTGCGCTCTCGTTCCTCTCCAATGCAGCCGCGATTGGCCTGACTGTCGCGGCGGCGAGTTCGGTCTCTAACCGCATTGATATCGTCGAGATAGCCTTCAATGCTGCCGATTTCAACGAAGAAGAGCGGGCTTTTATCAATGCCTCGACCAGCACGGTGGCCTATGATTCGGTCAATACTCGAACGCTTCTTGGAATAACCGCTCAAATAAAAACAGGAATCCCTGGATCGGGCGTTGCGCCAACTGTCGATTCCGGGTATGTAAAAATCGCCGAGATTCTTGTCCCTTTTGGCTCCACTTCGATTATTGCCGCGAATATTTTCAATGTGACCGCCACGTATGACGGTTGCGCTAATTCAGCGTGGACTTCCGGGACAACGGCCACCTTCTATCTGGGATCGCAAACGCAAAACAAACTTGCTTTCCTTACCCATCAAGGGTCAAAAATAACATCATCGAATACGGTCCATGGTATTATGCAGGGTTCAGGGAATGGCTTCGATGCCGATACTATCGATGGGTTCCATTGCAACCAAACTCTATTGACTACGGCAAGCCCATATTTTGCGGGGCTTGGTATCGGCGCTGCTGCTGATACTACCGGAACCTATGTTCTAAAGGTCGCGGGCGCATCGTATTTCTCCGGCGCGATCACGGGCGCCTCTATTCTAACTCTTACAGGTGCCGCTACCCTCAATTCGACTTTATCGGTCGCGTCCTATTCGACCCTGACCGGGTGTGTTGGCATTGGTGGCGCGTACAATACTTCTTATGCTCTCTATGTCACAGGCGCATCGTATCATACTGGCGCGATCACGGGCGCCTCCATTCTAACCCTTACAGGTGCCGCTACCCTCAATTCGACTTTATCGGTCGCGTCCTATTCGACCCTGACCGGGTGTGTTGGCATTGGCGGCGCCTACAATACTTCTTATGCTCTCTATGTCACAGGCGCGTCGTATCATACTGGCGCGATCACGGGTGCTTCTATTCTAACTCTTACAGGCGCCGCTACCCTCAATTCGACTTTATCGGTCGCGTCCTATTCGACCCTGACCGGGTGTGTTGGCATTGGCGGCGCCTACAATACTTCTTATGCTCTCTATGTCACAGGCGCATCGTATCATACTGGCGCGATCACGGGCGCCTCTATTCTAACCCTTACAGGTGCCGCTACCCTCAATTCGACTTTATCGGTCGCGTCCTATTCGACCCTGACCGGGTGCGTTGGAATTGGTGGTGCATACAATACGAGCTATGCCCTCTATGTCACGGGGACTGTTTATGCGACGGGCGGCGTCATTACCGCATCAGCGACGCTCAGTTCTTCAACATCTCATAGTTTTGGATTTCTATCCGCTGCGTTCGCTGGTTATTTTACTGGGGGAGTGATAACGGATGTGCTGTATGCTTCTGGACGTATTTATTCAATGACGGGGCTGGCGGTTGTTGGTGCTGGAACTCAGAGCATTTTTGCTAATACCATGTCTACCGCTGCATCATATACCTTGTTTGTCTATGGTACGAGTTGTCTTGCTGGTGCTTGTACTATTGGTGGCGTTTGTACTGCGGTATCGTTTACTACATCTTCCGATTCAAGACTTAAGAAAAACATAAGAGAAATTGATTATGGACTCAAAGATGTTATGAAAGTAAGTATGCACCGATATGAATGGGATAAAGAAGATGCTCTCCGTAAAACGGATATCGGAGTAATAGCTCAAGAAATAAAGGAAGTAATTCCAGAGTCAGTGCTTCTTGCCGCAGATAAATACTATACGGTCGAGTATGACAAACTTGTTCCTGTTCTTTGGACGGCGGTACGCGAGTTAAAGGCAGAGCTGGATGAACTGAAGGTGGCAGCGTATCCTAATATTGAATAGCAAAAACTCCGTCAGCCGAAATAGAAACATTTGAAAGGAATTGCTTATGAGCAACGATTTTTGGAAAGACGTTCTTGGGCCTATCCTTGGCTATATCGTTGGCGGTGTCGGCCTCTATCTTTGGGTGAAGTTGAAGGCTCAGATAAAGAAGCCCAAAGAGACAGAGAACGAATTGGCAGACTTCAAGGTGGCAATGTCCGCTGGCATGGCTGACCTGAATACTAAGTTTGATACGTTCTCAAAATACTGCGCTGATAGTTCGGAGAACAATAAGCAATTTCAGACGCTTATGTTTAAGTCTTCCGACTATACGCTACAAGCTCTTACAGCACAGACGGGGGGTATAAGGACCCTGGCTGATAGCGTATGCAACGGGAACAAGCCGGACGCAATGAAACTGTGCGATGAGGCCGACGCACTATGTAAAGAAGGCCAGCGAATAAAACAGGATTATCTCATCGATCATTCGGTGTGCGGAGGTATGTGATGCAGCTTGTTCAGGCTTTTATTCCTATTGGCGCCGCAAGGAAAGGAATTGTGCTCGATAAGGTTGATGCGATTATTTTGCACTGGCCGGACGCTCCTGGCCAGACAGCGGAAGAGACGCGCGACTATTTCGCAGGTCCCGACAACGTAAAAGGTGATTCTGCTCATGCCTGTGTCTCTGAGAACGGCGTCATTATTCAATGTATGCCGTGGGACGAGGTGGCCTATCACGTCGGCTCGGCGCAGATCGACCCGGCATCGGGGGAAATCTATACAGACCTCGCGCGAGAAATGTTCGGGTATTATGCCCTCAATCCTTTGACGACAAGCCCCAACCATGTCGCGATCGGCATCGAGATGGAAACAATCGACGAAGACGGGAATATGACAGCTGCCACGATTGCGGCCACAAAAGAACTCTGCGTCATGCTCTGCAAGCAGTACGGCCTCGATCCGGCGACGCAAATACGTATACATAGGGATGTCGTAGGCTGGAAGGAATGCCATAGGTACTACTGCAAAAATCCCAATGAGCTCGATGTCTTCCGCTCGGATGTCGCCGGCGTTCTCTCCCAGACTGCCGCATAGCCATGATGAGTGAGACAGTGCCTTCTGGTGGTTCTGTGGCCGCGCCTATCGAGATTCCGAGAGGCATCCTGGGGGCCTTCTACGATGATACCGGCTTTTTCTCGATGGGCAGGCTGGTGACCTTCGTCGGGGTTCTAATAGCCTGCGAGCTCGTAGAGTTGGGTGTCGCCATGGTTATTCTCTATCTCGTTCGCCTCTTCTCAACCGACCCGGCGTCTACGATGCCCGCTGCCTGGGGGGTGGTGCTTTCCACCTCGCTGGCCCTCATTGGCGTCGGCGCCGGATTCTTCACGGGGGGCGCGCTTCTCAAGTTTGGATCTAAGGCCCAAGAGGGCAGGATGTATATGACGCCATATTCGGCTACGCAATATCCCGGCATGGCGAATGGCCAAGCGGCCGGTGGTCTGATTGTCCCGAATGGCGGGAATATCTAGGAGGGCTCATGTGGTCGCGAAGTTTTGGAAAAAGATTAGTCCTTGGCTTGCTCCTTTTTTTATGGGTGTGCTTCTTTGTGGGGGCGCAGGCCTCTTCATCCTCCACGCCCGATCCAACGCAGAAAGCGTCGAGCGATCAGTCCTCGAGTCAAAGTATCGATTCGACATTCAACAGCTTGGACAAAAACTTGATGCTGCTGGTGCAGCGACTCGCCTCGCGCAAGACTCAGAGCGAATCGAACAAGTCGACTATAATAAGCTCGCAAGTGGGCTTGGCGACCTTGGACGGGGACTTAGCACAAGTGCAGATATCGCACGGTCACTCGACGCAGGCGTTGACGGCGACCTCGAGCTTGCTCGATCAATCCAAAGTCAGTTTAGGCAACTCCGCGAACGTGTTCGACAGCTACAAAGCCGATACGGAAAGGGAGCTGGCGAATAAGGGCCGTGCTATGATTTACTGGAGGGCGGCGGCCGTTGGCCTTGGTGCCGGACTGGCAGGCTCCCTGGTCGCTACGAATAAGCTCGAGGGGGCTGGTGGGGGAATTGTCCTCGGCCTCGTGGCTGATCTGATCTACGAGGGCGGCGTCGCCCTGAAAATATGGAAATAACCTAGGTCCGCTACCTTGGGATGCCCTGCGGAGTGGGTAAAGATATCTCCGACTGGCCGGGGAGTAGTGACCCCGGTCTTTTTATCTTCAATCCCTCTCTTGTTGACAGAATTACCCTATCAGGGTAGCCTTCCTCGTGAAGGGAGAGTCGGTCTGAACATGGCGAGAAAAAAGGAAGATTACGGCTATCTGTTACCCTCGGAGGTTAAATCGATCAGGACGCGGCTCAAGCTAACACAGCATGAAGCGGGCGACATTTTTGGCGGCGGAGCTAACGCTTTCTCGCGGTACGAGAGAGGAGAGGCGAGGCAGTCCTTGGCACTCGATAGGCTATTGCGCCTGCTTAGGGACAATAAAATAGGGCTCACCGATATTAGTGGGGGAGGGTCCGCCGTGCCTGCATCCGCCGAAGCGATAGCGCCTCGAAAGCGCGGCCGGCCGGCCAAGGCTCCGACTCCTGTTGTGGCCGACGCTCCACGGAAGCGTGGTCGTCCGGCAAAGAACGCGCCCCCTATTGTTATCGATGCACCAAAGAAGCGAGGGCGTCCCGCAAAGGTGAAGGCTATCGCAGTGGCCAGCGATCCCTCACGGCGAGAGCGCCCGGTTAGTCGACCGGCTCTGGCCATGGGCGATCCTATCGTGAACATAGCCGACCGCAAGAAGGTTGCCACAAAACCCGAGGTCGAGGCGATTCCCGAGAAGCCTAGGCGAGCCCTCAAAGAGAAGGCCCCTGCGATTACCATTAAACCAGCTAAAACAAAGGCGTCGATGCTGAATCCCTTCGCCGAGAAGGTCAAAAAACAAAAGTCGGGCAATGGCGGTTTTGAGGTATAAAAAGAAGGCCGGGAATAATCCCGGCCTTCTTTTCTATTTTGAAGCTCGGCGCTTTTTTAAGTCATTATCTGCCCCTATAATCTCGGCTCGATCATAATATCCGGTTACATGCGGGATTAGGCCAGCGGCCAAGCATTGATAGACAGCGGTCAATACCTCGCTCAATCGTTCGCGCTCGGCCTGCGGAAGTTTGGGGTTAAATGTGGCGACCGAGCGCCCATTAATCAAGATGGAGTTGTTTTTGAACTGGACGTCGATCTTTGGGAGTTTATCAACATCATTCGATTCCTTGCGAACGATGGCATATTCGATGTAGTTTCTGGCCGACATTGTTTTGAATTCTTTGATAGCTGCGCTGTCGCCATGGAGGGCTGCGGCTTTTGGAAGGTATCGGAGTTTAGAGACGTGTCCAGTCAGCCCAAAATTAGCGAGCTTGTCCTTATATTGTAGGTATGCCTTGGCAGTTTCCCGGCGCTGGCCTATAGTCGCTCGCTTCATATGCAAACGGCTTTCAGCCGAGCGAAAATATTTTGCGCTTGTGTCGAAACCCGCCTGGATATAGAGTCGGTCGTTTTCGATATGGAGTATGGCTAGTCCTTGGGCGAGCGCAATTAAATCTTCCGCGATATTGAATTTGTTAATTCCATTTTCAATTTCTTCAAGGTTTTGCGATGACAGAATTCCGAGGTCGAGGTCGATATCCTCAATACCTGTACTATGATCGAGCGTGTATAAACTAAGCGCTTTTGAACCCTTCGATGGGACGATCACATTGTCGTCGCGCACATTCTTGATTACTTCCCGTTTGTGAACCATCTTTCCCCCTCACCGCGCCTAAGCCACTTTTCACTGCTGCAAAATACTCTACCATACAGCTTTACTCCTTTGCTATCGTGTTTCTAGGGCGCCCGCTTCTCCTTGCGGACGACGTAGTCCGATCTTGCAGGCCCCTCGAATTCGGATAAATGGCGCCCGCGGCCGGATGCGCAAAGTACCTTTAGTTAGTACTTGCCCTTTCATGATGCAACGAGCCCTCCGAAGGCCTCTCCGGCCGCGACGCCGAGGCGAGAGATGCCGCCCTCGAGCTCGTGGTCTGCATAGTGCTCGAGCGTGGCTTCCGTCTTGTGACCAGTCGCTTTCTGCACGGTCCGCGCATCGAGGCGGTCGGCAATGTTCGTAGCATACAAGTGACGCCACGCTGGAAGAGGTGATGCAGAGAGCTCATATCGAGCGATACATGGAAATCGTCCATGCCTGAATATTGGGCAGCCCACGTTGAAAACGTCCAGCACTATTTGAAACTGTGCATACAAAACTCTGTTTTATGGCTACGCATTGGCGCTTGGAAGAGCTCGAAGGTCCTCATCAGTGAGGACCCAGCCACGCCCCATCTTGCGGCCAATTCCAAAGCGATGGGCATAGACGCGAGCCGTCGACGTAGTGATTCTCGCCTTGGATGCGAAGCGCTTAATGTCATAGAGCCTTTCAACCTTGCTTTCGTCTTTCACGACTCCGTCATCTATGCTAAAAAAAGCCGCCTCGGTGGTTGGAGTGGGAATGGTCTCACCATCGAGTTTTAGCCCCTTGATGTGAGACACGATCGCCTCTCGCATCATCCGACGAATATCATCGAGGTCTTTACCCATCGAGATGCAGCCGGGAATATCGGGTGCATACACAGAATAACCTGTAGAGTTTTTTCGAAACTAACTAAGTAATTCATGACGCTACCTCCTCAACCCCGCCTGGCGAAGAATACTATAAGCTGGCGCGGGAGCTAGTTCGTCTAACGGCTTCCCGGGAATAGTCCCAAGCCCAGGTTTGCTCGGATGCTTATAATGCCGATGCGATCCTTTTTGCCGTACCTGAACCCCACCATCGGCCGCAATCAGCTTCATGACCTCGCTAACCTTCATGGATAGATGGTAGCGCTATCGTTACAAACAGTCGAACCGATAGATAAAAAAGGCCCCACCGAAGCGGGGCTTTCAGAATATTCGACTAAACTAGACCTTCAAAAATCACCCGAGTTTCTAATGAATTCAAATACTACTTCGTATAGACAAGAGGGCCTAAGATAGATGATGTGTAGGATAGGGACTTACCATCACTGGATATCGTCGCGGTAAAGGATGTTCCATCTGATTGTGTAAATAAATATGAATTCCCGCCCGAGCTAGCTACGGTACCGCTAGTACTAGCCGGAATTCCCATAATAGTCGTTTGGCTAGTATACGTATCATTGCTAGCAACAACAATTGATCCACTTGTTTCGGCCAGTGAAGCAGATACCCCTTGAACTGTAGACAGAGTCCAGGTCCCGACAATGGTGATGGAAGGGCTCGTGGGTTGGGTACAAGAGCCAAGTGAAATAATCAAAGCGAACGCGATTAGTCCGAGCGAAAGTGCTTTCTTCATGACGCTTCTCCTATGATGAATGTGGTTATTGGATGATATTGCATGAGAGGTTATGCGCACAAGACGTGAAAAGAAGAGATAAAACCAATAAAAGCCTCACCGAAGAGGGGCCTATAGTTTAGTTCGATTCATCCCAGAGCCGTTGCCATTCGGCACGGTAGAGCTCTGCCTTATCCTTCACGCCCCATTCCCATAGCGCGTTCTCAGCATTATGCTTCACGGCCGCATCGGTGTAGTTGAAACTGCCCGTCTCGATGCTGTCGCTGTCGATAACCATGAACTTGTTATGCATGATCGAATATCGATCATTGAGGCGCGCCGGGATGCCAGCGGCCATCAAGATGCGGACCTGCGAGTACTTCGTCTGAGCCGCTTTGTAGTCGGCAACGATGCGGACCTTTACGCCGCGATGAGCGGCGGTCTCGAGGGCCTCGGCGATATCTCGGCTTGTGAACTCATAGCAGGCAACGAGAATCGAGGACTTCGCCGAGGCGATCGAATCGAGGACCACCTTGAGCGATGAACCGCCCGGAGAAAAACCAAGCTCGAAGTTTTGGGCAGCAAGTGTGAAGGCCATGCAGAGAGAAAAGAGAAAAACAAGAGAACGCTTCATAGAGCCTCCAGAGTATCATCGACCACGGTCGAGTTCGATCCAAGCATCTTCAAGCGCGTGCGCAAGAATGAGTAGGGCAGGGTCGGCGCCGGGATCTCGGGTATGCTCAAGTGCCGCGAGAAGGGCTAAATCGGGGTTCTTGGT
>Ga0326727_10015157_pt1 | contig 16619 bp, 9 predicted proteins | sample MB2enrmetagenome_FD_207643 | JGI IMG/M metagenome (GOLD analysis project Ga0326727, IMG submission 207643) | Lab enriched peat soil microbial communities from McLean, Ithaca, NY, United States - MB29MY | ecosystem: Environmental > Terrestrial > Soil > Wetlands > Peat | place: USA: New York...
GCTCTGTGTGCTGCAGATGCCTCTCAGCCTGCGACACCTGCTGCGCCGGGGCAGCAGGATCGCAAAGGCACTTCGGGAAAGTCACCCGAGGCGACCGCGCCAATTACAGCGACTCAAAAAGCTCATAGTCCATTAGGTTAATCCTTGTGGGGGGGGTGCCCCTGTAGTCAGCGACTTTTTCGATGTTCTGTGTCAACGCCTTGAAGTATGTCCCGAAACCATGTCGCAATCCGTCCTGAACCCACGCTCCATTTAACACGGCTTTCCGTATCGCCTTCTCCCGATTGGAAAGACTTTTCAGGTTGACGAACGGTTCAGCTTGCGGCGTGTTCTCCCGATGGAGTTTCATCCATTCCCTCGCCACGGGTTCGAGGATGATATGCCGTGCAAGCGTTTTGCCCCGCCGCACGTACAGCTCATTGGTCTTGAATCTGTAATCCTGCCACTGCACCCGTGCCCCTTCACTTGGACGCAAACCCGCAAACGTCAGGAGGACATAGTAGCCGATCAAATCCTTCTTATGTTCTACTACGTACCGAAGCAACTTCTTCGTATCCTCGGGCGAGTAAAAATCGCCGTTGAAATCATCAGGCTTGAAGAAAATCCCGTCCGTTGGATTCCGCAGGATATGTCCTTCATCCTTAACCCACGAGAGAAACATCCTCACGTACCGCAAGTATTTTCGGCGGGTGTTGTTTGACACCTTCAACTTTTTGAGCAGCAGGTCTATATCATTCTTTTTCAGGTCATCGGGTTTCAAGTCGCCCCACTTGGATTTGATGAACCGTGCATACGAGCGAATTTCAATCAGGGTCTTTCTGCTGAGAGTGGTATCGGCGTACTTGAACGCTTTCCATCCGTCTGCCAAGTCCCGGATGAACGGCTTCGCTTGCTTGGCGATTTCATCCGCCAGATGCCGCTGGAAGTAGTCAATGGCTTCTTCCGGTGTGCGACCATAAGCCGCCAACTTCTCTATCAGTTTTTCATACGAGCGGGCAGATTGAAGTTTGTCTTTGGGGACATCCGGCTGCTTCCCGTTCTCGAAAAGCCGCTTCTCAATCTCACGGGCGTAGTTGTTTGCCAGTTCCTGCGTCGGGAACGTCTTTCGTTCGTTCAGCCCCCACGTCGCCGAACGAGCCGACACCAGCCAGTACCTCCCCCCTTTGGAGGATTCCAATGCGTAAACCTGCGGGAATGTCTTTCTGATAATCACGGCAACTCCTTTACTTTTCTGAATCTAACGCCGCCGATTATACCTGACACCATTGGAGTGTCAAGTTTCTTTAATCCAAACACATCACTATGCTCAATGCCCATTTCCAAACCTGACCAGACCAGACGTTTCCGCTCTTTGTCAACGGGTATCAGGAGAAATCTCGGCTGGTGGAGGTTCTGAAGGTTTGGGCGTGCTGGACGGGGCAAATCCGACCCCAGTTGTCAGAGATTTGTCAGGAGAGAAACGCCTTTGCGGAGTTTTTATACTGCGAAAACCCTTGAAATCAAATGGTGCGTCCGGCAGGACTTGAACCTGCAACCTTCTGATCCGAAGTAATCCAGGGAGTGTTTCAACGGGTTGCTCTACGTTTCCGAGAAGCACAGCAAACGCCAATGTTTGTGGGCCGATTCTCAACTCCGCTACCCTACTGCGACACCGTGAAACCTGCCGCGACTTCTGGCACCGTGGTACTACTTTTGATACTACTCGCTGCGCCGGAGCCGAGGACTGCCGCTTGGCTCCCCTGTGATGCCGTCAGCCGAATCCGCTGCGCCTGCTTGAGCAAGTGGTCGGGGCGCACGTCGCCGTAAGTGTGCGCGATGATAGCCGGGCCGGTCTTGTCACCAATCAGCATGGCAATTTCCGCGTCACTCAAGCCGCTCTCCCTTGCCCGCGTCACAAAGTAGGAGCGTAAGCCGTGCGGCGTCACGTGCCCAAGGTCCAATGCCGCGCAAGCCGCGCCCAGCCGTCGGCGGATGGCAGAAGAATCAGCAGGCTTCCCCGGTTCAAACGGCGATGGAAACAGCAAATAGCTTGTCGCCCGCTTCCGCATGTCGCGCAGCAGCACATCCATTTCACTTAGAATTGGCACCCAAGGCGTGATTCCCTTCTTTTCGCGCTTCACGTGCAGAATCTTCTCTGCCCAACCCACCATTTCCCATTCCATTGCCAGCGCCTCGCCTATCCGCAGCCCGCTGTAGGCCAAGAAACAAACCACGTCGGCAACGCCGTGTTCATTTCTGCCCCGCAGCCATGTTTCGATCTTGGCCAAGCCTGCGGGGGAGGGCGCAACCTCCCGACAGTGGCGAATCTCTGACGCGCATGTGTAACGACCACGGCCAGCGAGTGGATTTGAACTCAGAACGCCCCGACGCACGGCCAAACTCAGCGCATTGCCCAAGACCACAAGCTCCAAGTCCACCGCCCGCTTGCCGCCGCGAGTTTGCATCGTTTGGGGCTTGTCCCGAACCGTGAACTTGGCCACGTAACCGCCGCTCGTTCGCCAATCAAGATACTTGTCACAATCCCCCAACGTAAGCGAAGCCGCTGGCGTGTCGCCAAAATACGCGAGCACCGGATTGAGGAAGTAACGTTCGTTCTTGATCGTGCATGGCGACTTGGGGCGCATTTTGCGCGTCGGCATCCCGGCCTCGATGTAGGTGTTGATCAGTTCGCTCACCGTGACACGCTCCCGATGCAGGACAACGCCCTTGGGTTCAAACCCGTGTTCCTCCATCCATTCTTCGCTGCGCCATTTCTTCAACCACCTGCGAGCCTCCGCCGGGTTGTCGGTGCCAGTGCCACGCCAAGTCGGCTTGCCGTTGACCCGCACCCGGGCAACGATCTTGCCGCCTTTCCAATACAGGCACTTGCCGAGACGCTCGAACTCCGACTTGTCTGGCCCGCTTTCGGTTCCACTTGAACCCGCCCCAAGCGACACTTGCCCCTGTTGTGATAGTGTGCTGGACGTTTTCACAGGCCCGCCTCCTCCGGTTGCTCCAAGAAGCGGAGCGACAAACTGCCGGCTTGCTCAATGCGTACTTCCACGCGATGGCCCGGCTTGAACCCCGCCTGCTCCAACCACCGCCCGGCCAGCCGGATTCTCGGCGTAATCTTCCGGTAGAAAAAATCCCCCGTCGCTTCAATCGCGAGGGATCGCACTTGATTTCTGTCTGCTTTCACTGCTAGTCTTTCAATGCCCGCCCCGGTGACAGCCGGGTGTCTCTGGTTTGCTAGTCTTACCAGGGACGTGCGGGCATCTTGCTGGCAAGACTCAGTCTTAAAAAGTAAGACTGTCCTTTTCGTACACGATAAATACAAAGTTGTCAAGGGCCTATGGCAAAAAAAATTGGGCGGCCACGTTTGCCGCAGAAAAGACTCCTCCGGGACGTGTTCCAGGTGCGCTTGCGACCGGGAGAGGCTCGGGAAGTGTCGGGGGCCATTCGCGCTTCCGGTCAAGCCAGGGCCGACTGGCTGAGGAAGGCACTGCTGGCCACGGCCCGTAAGAAGTAATCGCCTCGCGTCGGCTTCCTGCGGGTGCTCCGCGCCGTGGCTCACACTGCCAGCCCGTGTTGCCATCCGCCCGGCGCTATACATCGCCCGCACTTCGGAAAGGGTCAGAACGCGGTCCATCGGCTGCCACCAGGAAGAGCGGGCATGGCGCGCCGCGGCGCCCGCCCCGGCTTGTGTCCGCGCTTTGAGTCTCATTGTGGTGAACATCGAGGAAGGCTAAAGTCAACGTGCGCAGGCCCCCCTCTCAAGGTTCGGTTTGGCTTTTTCCCGCCACGTCCGGAGACCTCCCTGACTCGTAGCGTTTCAGAAACTCTTGCAGGTCGCTCTGGCGCACGCGCGCCACGGCGCCAACTTTGACGACTTTTAGACCCCGCTCGGTTGTCCAGCGCCAAACAGTCGCGCGGGACACCCCCAACATCTGCCGCACTTCGCCAAAGGTTAAGAAGCGTTCCATGAACTTACGACGGATTTTCCGATTCCGATGCGGGCGGATCGTGTTTTGGGGTTCTCCCGGCTGTGCGACTGCCAGAACTGACAGAAGTGGGTTTTGTCGGCTTTGTCAGTTCTCTGCGGGGCGCAATTCCAATTTTCGGGTTGGTCTCGAAAACGGGGCTTGGCGGTCTGCCGGTTGGCCGGCCAGTGTCAACGACGGCACGAATCCAGCCCAAGTCACAGAGGATTTCCGTAGCGGCTTCCGCGTCTTCTTTGCTGGCCAAGCCGGCCCAGCCTTTGCGGTAAACCTCGCGGAGCGTGAACTGCTGCGGAAGTTCGCCCCGCCCCAAATGCTTTGCAAGTTCGCGAGCCGCAGCGGTGTCCGGGCGTAACACGGCGGAGTAAATGCGCCGGGCGTGAGCTTCAAGATACGTCGCCCAAAGCAACGCTTTATCCAGTGCAGCCAGTGACACCGGCCCGGTGTCGCGGTTCGCCAGGTGGATCAGCAACGCCAGGGCAGGAACGAGCTTCCGATACTTCGACAAGTGCGCCTCAAACGCCGGATGCTCTATATCACTACGGAGCGTTTTCTCCAATTCTGCGCGCCAAAGGTCAAATCGCTCCTGAGCCTCGTTAGTGAAGCGCAAAAAGGGGATACCGCTCGACGTGTCCGCGCCGACGGCTTCCGCGGTCAAGCTGTCCAAGTACTTGAACACGTTGAACGCCTTATTTTGGGCTTCCGTGTTTGGCCACCGGTCAACGTGATGCCATTCTCTTGAAACGTCCGGCCAGACGAATAGTTGGATTCGTTGGAGCAATCCATCCGCGCCCTGTCCGCCGCGCACCGCCTCACGAATATAGACCATGAGCAAGTCCGGTTGAATCCCGCCCAGGATGGAGAGAATGGCAGGCGTTCTGACTGTGCCGCGTTGGATACGGTCGGAAGTGAAGCTCCCTGTACCGTTCCACATTTCCAGATAGATTGCCCGGTCGCTTTCGTGTCCCTCTCTGTCCAATCCTCGAAGAAAACCAACGAGTTCATCACGGAACAAAAGCATGCCCGTTGGATTCTCGGCCAGCAATACGCCGAGTTTTTCCACTGTCGGGTCGTTGGTTTCGTAGCGCCGGCAGACAGGTTTATTGTATTCCTCTTTTACGATGGCCTCAGCTTCGGCGCGGGCAGCTTCTTGATCCCCCTTCTTCAAATGCGCGACGATTTTTTTCTCTGCGAGTTTCGCCCCTTGCGACTTGAGCATTTCGTTGACTTCGTGTTCCCGCATTTCCGCCGCGTATCTGTCCGACGCTTCCGCCACGAGTCGGCGCAATGGCAACAGCGGTTGCTCCAACGCGGGTGTTTTCATCAACCCCGGACGCCCGACGACACAACCCCACAGGTTCGGAACGACCAACCAATCGTCATACCGTTTGGGTCTGATGCCGATCTTGCGTCCAACTAGCGAACCGAGTGCAGTCATCGCTCCAACGGCGGGAAAATCCGGCGGGCACTGCATTCGTTCAGCGATGTCCTCAATCCACACGCGAAACGTGTCCGGGAGACAAACAAAGTTGAATGCCGGCACAGCGGGCAGGTCCGCCGGCAACGGTTCGGGTTCGGGCCACGAAACCCTTTCAGTTTTCCCCCCGAGGTACTCACTTGCCGCGCTCCCAGGTTTGCGCTTCGGCGAAAGCACCTCGCCGTGGTCAATCGCGGCCCAGGTCCTTTCCCGGTAATCCGCACGCTCCCACTTTCTCCGATTCAACCCCGAGCGTGTGAACAGCCGAAAAGACCATTCCTTGTTCCCGCCGGTCCAGAATCGCAACAGTGAAAGAAGCGCGGCGTCAGCCTCCGATTGCGAGGCATAGCCCGCGCCTGCCACATCTCCCCGCCACAGGGCGAGAAAGCGTGCCCCGTTCCTAGCCCTACTCGCTCGCTCGATCAACTCTGAATCCGGCAACGTGTCAGCATTCGCCGGGGGCGCCTCGCGGCTCTGCTTTATCGCAGGAAAGATTTCTCGAAACATCGCTTCGACTTCCGGCTGTCGGCCTTCAATCGTCGGCGGCGTTCCCTCGACGTGTTGTCCCGTCATTACAAAGAAACGGGAATCGGAATACATTTCGACGCCTCTTTTCGGGTCACGCCTACCCGTCTTGCTTGGAATTGTCCCGCGCGCAATCACATGCACGCCCTTACCGCTCTGCGAAACTTCCGCGTAGGTATTCAAGCGGCGAACATGATCCGCAGCAAAGTCGTCAAGCCGTCCGGTCTTGGGGTCGCGGTGGTGGTCAAAGTCAATGCCGGCGTAAGGCCCGCCCTTGGCAAAAACCAAACCGATGCCCGAAAACTTTCTGCCATCCATCTCCCGGCAACACTTCTCGAAGCTCGACCAGGTGACGGGGTCCGTTGCATTCGCCTTTTGGCCTCGCGGCGTGTACGGCACCTTGGTCAAGCGTCCCTTCACGGTTTCCAACCTCCAACACACCCATTGCCGCAGTTCGCGAAGCTCAGCAGGTATTGCAAGGAAGCGGTTTGACGGGTTTGGGGGATTAGGGCAATTTGCCATAGTTATTCTCACCGCCTCGCGCACAACTATCCGGTTTCGCGATGGCGGTCTCTTGATTCTTTCCTACTTCTTCGAGGCAGAGGCCGCCCCGGTTGATGGCGCGTTCATCGTGCTGCTCCCTCAGTTGATTCGGAACTTTTCGAGGGCTGCCAGCACGTGGGACCATTTGAACAGGACTGTGCCGCGCCGTCCGCCAGGCATCTTTATGTAGGGCAGAAAGCCCTTGGCCATCCAGTCGTCAATTGTTCGGGTAGTTTTGCGCACCCGTCGCGCTACTTCGGGCTTATCAATAAGCCCTTCCTCGCCAGGTAATTCTTCGATTTGGTTCGCCTTTTTCATATTTACCTTCGCAATAGGTCGTTTACCCTTAGCGGCAGGTGTGCATTTCGGATTTCTGTCACACTTAACCATGAAGGCCGAAACTAAACAGCGACGGAGAAGGAATTATCGCATGGGTCGCCTCGCGGACGACTTGCGAATCAGCGGTCGCACCATCAAGCGGCGGCTCGACGAGCACCCTGAGCTTGCGGATGCCTTGCGGGCCAGGAAGTGTCGCGGGGAGTGGCGTTTCGACTACCCAATGGCGGACAGCGAGTACCGAACTTACCTATCAGTGGCAAAAGCCGCACTCGACCGCGTTACTGGCGGTCGCCTCAGCCGATACCAGAGGCGGCTCGACGGAGAGATTCAGGAGTACTTCGTCGAGCATGGCTACCCATACACGAATGAGGACCGGGCCGCTTTCGTCGAGGCCGGCGAAACAGCCAAAGACCCCGACTCTCGGCTGCGTGCCGAGCAGCATCTTCAGTGGTTCGATAAGCGCAGGCAGTGGTTTGAACGTTACGCGCGACGAGAACTCGAATGCGACGAAGCCGCACACCGAAGAACCCTCGAACGAATCGGCGCGGACTTCGATCATTACCTCGGCTATGGAGACACGCAGCGCGAACAAGACATTGCCCGGCTGAAGTTGGCTCTGCACCACAACCGCGCCCGCATGGAAAGAAACGAGAAAGGCGGCTGGGATGACACCGATTTCGAGCAATGGCAAGCCGATGTCGAACAGATTCCGTGCACCGCCCGGCAAATCGCCAGTTACTTCAAATGCCCAGTAAGCCAGGCCATCAAACACTGGCGCGATTACCTGGAACACAGAAACGAGATAAACCGCCGGCACAACGACCAGGAGATAGCGGAATTGCGCCGTTTGGGCTCGCTGGCTCCGAATGTCGAGCGCCTATTGCGCGAGGCCGATGTCAGTCAGAAAGCGTGTGACTTATGTGTGTGTGGTGAGTTCACGCGCCGACACGTCCAACTGTGGCAGGTGAAGACTCCTGCCCAAGTCAGCGCCGAGTGTGAACGGATCGAGCAACTCTGGCCAGAGCCAGAAGATTGGCCAGCCCCGAAAGATTGGGATAAGGCGGTGCGTGAGATCAGGCGTGTTTGGGAGACAACGACGTTACACGAAGCCGCCCTGGAACTGGTCCGTGACAACCAACCTGTCACCACCGATAACCTCCGCCGGCTTTTGTTTCGAGACGAAGAACACGAGATGGGGTACAAGAACCACTGCTTTCGCCGTGAGGATGAAAAGAGACTTGCCGGACTGCCTCATGTCTGGCTCGGGCAAGACCATTTCGATAGGCCAGTCGGTTACGCGGCGAGGCCGTTTGAAAGAGCAAACGCCTTTTATGGCGAACGAGGTATCTCCCGTCGCGAATTTCGGCAACGATATACGCGGCGAGACGTCAAGGTTGCCGACGCTGCCGCGCGAGCAGCGGTGGCTGTTGACGTTAATCAGGGTTCAAAACCCGAGGACAGTCAAACTGTCCCGGACCCCGGAAGCCTAACCAGCATGGTGCGCCTCGATCAGCACGGAAAACCAATCCTTTCTAAAGAAGACCGGCAAAAGCAGCAAGATGGCTTTGTGGGCGGCGCCGCCGCGGTGCGTGTCAGGCGCGAGTTCCGAGAGGACAAAGAATTGGGAGCCCTTCTTGCAGGTGGGCGCGCCCGTGAACGCGCCGAAGTGGAAAACGCTCTGGGTGTTTCGCTGGGAGAATACTTGAAGAAACCATTCGCAGAGATTGATGCCAAGCGTGTCCAAGGCTGAGCCGCCGTGCCATTCGCTGAGGACTTTCCTATCAGACAGAGCAACCTGAAAACCATGTGAGAGAGAGTAAACTATCTGGCGCGGCTTCGGCTACCGTTCCTGTCTGAGAACCTGCGAACTCTTAAAGGGAAACAGGACCACCAAAGCACGTACCCAATCGGGCGCGGCTTTTCGCGTCGTGTTGCCAGGCCCTTCGCAGGTGCCTCCGCGGCACTCACCGACACCCATCCGCTCCGCGCCGGCCACGTGGTTTCGCCACCACCAGCACCGCGACGCAAAGCTTCACTTCTGCAAGCGGTAAAACTTGAGCGTGCCAGTGGGCGCAATCACAGCCACGTTTTCATTTCCCTGAACCACAACTGCGGCCGAAGAATTTACCCAGTTGCCCGGCGGCGAGATCGTCTCTTGCAGCACAAAGCCCGTAGCAGATGCGGGCCAAGCAATGCGGATACCATTACCGGCCAGTGAGATCGTCAGCGTCGGTTGCGGGACCGTAACATACGCGAGGAGCAAATCATCCATCCGCCCCCAACCGCCGCCCTGCCCGCATTGAAGCTTCAAGTACCGTGCAGTTCGCACCATGTTCGTTTGAAATACGGGAGTATCATCAACTGACATCGCGACAGACGAAGGGCCAACTGCGAATGCGAACTTATGCCAGCCAACAGTGCGAATCGGCCCCATGGTACGCGCGCTGTACTCTTCCTGGCCCCAAGCATAGTAATGGTTCATTGTCATCGGCGGAGTAGTCCCCCAACCCCCATCCAACATCGAAAAGCCAGCGAATCCCGTCGAGTTCGTGGCTTCGAGGAGCCAAAAGTACATGTACTGATACAAGGGCGGATTAGGGCCGTAATCGTCGTAAAAGTAGAACTGAACATTCCTTGTGCCCTCCGGAAGCTGGGTCAGGAGGCAGGCGTTTGGATAGGCTCCCGTGAAAGCGATTGCGTTTGTCCCCTGATGACTTGCGGAAGTGTTCTGGATCATCTGTGTCGCGCCGAGCCACACTGGCGACGTGGCAGCAGTCTCAAAGTCGTAGTCAATCTCAGCCAATATCCCCACCGTCAACGTCGCCACCCCGCTCGTCACCGAGCCACAGTTGTTCGACACGATCACATCGTAATTTCCCGCTTGGCTCAGTTGCACATTGGTCAATGTGAGTGAGGCGGCGGTGGCCGTGGAAATGTCAGCACCGTTGAACCGCCACTGATAGCTCAACGGCGAGGCGCCACCGGCTACCACAGCGAAGGTGACATTGTCGCCAATGCCGCTCGTTGCGCCTTCTGGCTGCGTACCGACGAAGGGCACGGTTTCTGGTTGCAACGTGCCTTGTAGGTTCTCGACGCGCAACCCGGTTGGACTAGCGGCGTTGCTGATCCTGAACTCGATGAGGTTGGTGCCTAACACAAAGCCATTTGTCAGTGTGAAGGTCGAAAAGCTGGCAAAATAGTTGGTGCTCAAAAAGCCCGTATCCACTCCGTTCAGGAAAATCGAGCCAGTGTCGTCCGCAGCCCAACTGCCGGCCAGGAAAGCCGTGCGTGGGTCATAGCCGGTCAGGTCCACACTCAGTTGATAGGAGTAGTTGCCGGTGGCGGCCCCGACTGTGTTAAAGGCGGGACCAATCCACTTTGACATACTGCTGTTCGGAATCCAAGGTCCACCCGCGATGGGCCACGCGGTCGAATCCTGCACGACTGAATTACTGGAGGCGGGGTTGTTCGGGTTTAGCACCAGTTTGTAGTGCGGGTCCACTTGGCCGTCGGCGAGCAGCGTGCCGCTGTCGCTCAGGCCCGTGTTGTAAATGCCGGGCAACGGCACCAGCACAGCCAAGAACGCATCCGCGCTGTTGGTCTGACCCAGCGCGTTGGAGATGGCCACGCTATAGGTGCCGGCGTCAGTTGGCTGGACGTTCGGACATGTGAAAACACTGGACGTAGCGCCGGCGATCGGGGCCGCGTTCAGTCTCCATTGGAAAGCCGGGGCCGGTACTCCCGATGCCCGCACCGAAAAACGCACGCTTGCCCCTTGGTTGACGCTGAGACTTTGCGGCTGCGTAATAATGATCGGCGCATATTGAACCGTCAACGTCGCCACCCCGCTCGTCACCGAGCCACAGTTGTTCCACACGATCACATCGTAACTGCCCGCGTCAGTCGCCTGCGCGCTGGCAATCGTGTAGCTGGCGGTGGTAGCCCCGGAGAGAATTTGGCTCCCCAACCGCCACTGATAGCTCAACGGCATGTCCCCGCTGGCGCTCACGCTGAAGCTGGCGCTGCTGCCTTGCGTCACAACCAGGCTCACAGGCTGTTGCGTAATCGCTGGTGGTGTCCACACCGTCAACATCGCCACCGCGCTCGTCACCGAGCCAGAGTTGTTCCACACGATCACATCGTAACTGCCCGCGTTGGTCGCCTGCGCGCTGGCAATCGTGTAGCTGCCATTCGTGGCACCCGCGATAGCCGAGTTGTTCTGATACCACTGATAGCTCAACGGCGGGGTGCCGCCAGCAGCAACGGTAAAGGTGGCGATGTCGCTGACAAGCACTGTCTGATTCGCCGGTTGGGTAAGCACAGTAGGAGGCGACGAGCACTTGCCTGCACTTGAGGCATTGTAGATCGCAGCGATTTCCGCAGGAGAGAGCGCCCGGTTGTAAACCGCTGCCTCATCAATCAGCCCCGCAAACGGAGAGAGAACCTGACCCCCAGCAAACGCTCCTGCGGCTCCAATGGCCAGAACCTCAGTGCCGGGGAAAACGCCCTGACTATACGCGACCTGATCTTCACAAACACCGTTAAGGTACATTCGTAAAGCCGACCCGTCGTAGGTGGCCGCAAAGTGCGTCCACTGATTCGGGGGGACAGAATTGGTGCTCACCGTGCAGACCACAGGCGTAACCGATTGGTTGGTTGAAGCACACACAGCCAGACTGATTCGCCCATCCGGCACCACCGCTGTCGTATAGGCCGTCTGGAGAGGGTCGAGAACACCCCATTTGGAGACAATATTGTGATAGGTGCCCAGGCTCGTCGGATAAATCCAAGCCTCAATCGTTAGTGCATTGGTGAAATGAAGACTGGGGTTGTCGGCAATCCGAATGTAGCTATTCGTTCCATCAAAGGAGAACGCTTGTCCCACTCTGCCCAAGGCAAAGGTCGCACCATTCACGAGAACACCGGAATTACAGCCCATCGTGTCATTGGCATTCCCCTCAGCTTGCCACCAACTCACCAGTCCTGAAGGCGCTAGCACACAAACAGCCACTGCCAACACGGCGTTGGAGCTGGTGACGCGACCAAGGCTGTTGCTCACCACAACCGCATAAGTGCCCACGTCGGTTGGCTCAAAGCTGCCAAGCGTGTAAGTGTTGGAAGTAGCGCCGGGGATAATTGCCCCATTGAATTTCCATAGGTATGTCGGGGGGGGAACCCCAGTGGCGACCACCATCAATGTAACACTTTGCCCCACGCTGAGATTTTGGCTTTGGGGCTGCCCGGTAATCACGGGCGCAAACTGAACCGTTAGCGTGGCATTGGTACTGCCAACCATTCCGGCAACATTGCTGACTGTTACCATGTAGTCGCCAGCGTTAGTCGGTTGCACTCCGGTTATGGTGTAGCTGGCAGCAGTGGCACCCGGAATCGGCGAGTTGTTTTGATACCATTGATAACTCAAGGGCGCAGTGCCCGATGCCGTCACGGAATTCGTAACGTTATTCCCCGCGTTGACAGACAGGCTTTGCGGTTGCACGGTAATGGACGGCGGCACGTTCACAGTGAGCACCGCATTTGAACTAGTGGCGGTGCCGCTTGCGTTACTCACAACGACGGTGTAGCTACCCGCCTGATTCGTCTTAACGCTGGGAATCGCGTAGCTGGCGCTGGTCGCGCCGGAGATGTTTACGCCATTACGTCTCCACTTGTAGGACAACGGCTGACAACCAGAAGCGGCCAGAGAAAAAGTGACAGCGCTGCCAACCGTAACCGTTTGGCTTTGAGGCTGGCTGCTGATCCACGGGGCCGGCGGGGCCAGGATATTGATGAGGTTGGTGCCGTTGGGTGTGCCCCAGCCGGTGCAGAGGTCGTAGCCGGTCACGGCGGAGAATTTGTTGGTACTGCTGCTGCTGAAGTTATTGCCCGTGGTGATGTCGTGGAAGGCGGTAGTATAGTTAGCACCCTTCCCGATGGCGTAGAGGGCCGGATTGAGAAAGCCAACGGTCGTGTTGCTGGACATCATGGACTGCTGGTTGACCAGCGCGGTAAAGCCCGCCCACAGCGGCGCCGCGCAACTGGTGCCGCCGAAGTTCCCCACACTGCCGTTACCGTAAACCACATAGACATTCTCAGCCGTCAGGGCCACATCCGGGAGATTGCGCATGGTCGTTGATCCCTGGTTGGCGGGCGTGATGATGCCTGGCTGGTAGGAGGGCATGGCGTAGTAGGTGCTGATGCCGCCGCTGCTGCCTTCGCCACCGCCGCGGTTCCAGACGATCTCAGAGCTGTAGGAAGCGCCCGAGCCGGTGGTCAGCGTCGTGCCGCCAACCTCGGTGATGTTGGTGCTGTCCGACGGGAAGGGGATCGAGCCGGTGAAGGCATCGGAATCGCCGGTGGCATTGAAGAAGGACTGCCCTTGAGAAGCCATTTGCTTGAAGATCTGCTCCGCCGTGGCGTCGGGAGAACCACCACTCCACGAACAACTGAGTTGCTTGGCGAAGTTGTCGTTGGCCATGCGACTCAGCACATCATCCCAGTAAGTCGTGCTGTTGGGCGCTTCATAGACGTAAACCCCGGCGAGGCCCGGCGCCATTGAGATCGCCATCTCAATGTCCAGCGAAACCTCGGCGACATTGGTGCCTGGAGCGCTGATGCCGCCATCAACCGCCACAACCGCCACAACCGGCAGCGGAACATTTGTCAACCCGGCCTGGCTTTCGTACCTCGTGATGTCGCTGGGGTAGAACCCGTCAAACTCCAACAGCCCGACGCTCTGGCCGGTGCCGGTCAGAGTCGTCCCGGGGACGTAGGCCGTCCGGAAGTCGCTGCCGAGATAGGCACCGCCGGGTCCGGTGCCGGCGTTTGGCGTAGCGTTGGCCACTGCGCCGCCCTGCTTAACCTTGAAATTCGGATGCGGCAGAGAATAGTTATCCAGCCCGCTGACGTGCAGGATGGGGCCAGCGAAGTCCACCGAGGGCTCAACGTCCGGCGCGTAGAACGTGCGCGCTTCCTTCGGATGTTGGTAAACCCGCAGGGTCAGGTGGAAGGTCCTCTCAATGTCGGTGACCGCGCCGGACACATCCAGCACCACGCGGTTGGGATGCGTCACGGTGACTGTCAAGCCGTTAGACTTCGCGAAGTCCACGAGCGCCTGATAGTCATTTTCGGTCGGCCCAAAGCGCGCAGTGAACTCCTCGGGCGTGAGATAGCGGTGGTAATTGGGACTGGCCGGGTCGTAGAGTTGCTGAAGCAGGGCGTCAAGTTCCTGCTCGTTGCGCAAGGGAAGGCCGATGGCCAGGTTCAACCGTTGCGTGCCCGGAAGACCCCCCGCGGGAGCAAGCCGCGCCACCGCCGCCGGGACGTGGCCCCCGCTCAGTTGTTGCCTGGGGGCCGCGCTGCCGGCTAGGGGCAGACCGAGCGCCAGCATAGAAACGACGCCCGCCAGCCGCAGGGTATAGCCGTTGATGCACGCCCCGTGTGCTGGAAGATCAAAGGTTTTTGCCTTTGAATCTTCACACACTTCGTTACGGAGAGGACGTTTGCTCATACCTGTCTCAAATCCAGCGAAAAGTGTCCGCAAAGCAGGCAGAGCGGCGACACTGCCGCTGGCACCCAACCAGAGCGCATTTATCGTGCCTCCCTCGGCGTGGAAACCGGCCTTCGCTTTGCAACTGGCCGTTACACCCGCTCCGTTTCCAGGCTTGCATGAACCCCGGCTGGTCCGTACCACTGAGGCGCACATGCAATGGGCGGAATTCAAAAAGCAGTGGGCGCGCTACAGCGGCACGGAAACCTTCGCCTCGTGGCCTATAACCACCGGCTTTGGGCTTTGGACACTCCACCCCGGAACCCTATGACTGCACCGGAGTTTATCGCCAAGTGGAGCAAGGTTGACCTGACGGAACGCTCCGCCGCCCAGCAGCATTTCCTCGATCTTTGCGAACTCGTCGGGCATCCCAAGCCCGCTGCGGCCGACCCTACCGGCGAGTCGTTCACTTTTGAAAAAGGCGCATCCAAACAGGGCGGCGGCGACGGCTGGGCGGATGTGTGGAAAAAGGACTTCTTCGGCTGGGAATACAAAGGCCGACACAAGGACCTCAATGCGGCCTACGACCAGCTTCTCGAATACCGCGCGGACCTTGAAAACCCGCCGTTGCTCGTCGTGTGCGACATGGACATCATCCGGGTCCACACCAATTTCAACAACGCCCCCACGCGCATCCACGAAATCACGCTCGCGACCCTCGACCAGCCGCGCAACCTCGAAATCCTCAACGCCGTCTTTCATGCACCGGACAAGCTCCGCCCCGGCGTCACGAGCCAGGCCATCACCGAAAAGGCGAGCGGCCACTTCGCCGAAATGGCCGAGTCCATGCGCGAGCGCGGCCTCGATCCTCAAGCCGTTGCGCACTACCTCGTCCGCGTTGTTTTCTGCCTGTTCGCAGAAGACGTGGGCCTGCTGGAACGCGGCCTGTTCGCTCGGCTCGTGACGCGGACGGGTAGTGACCCGAAGAAGTTCGCACGGCATGTTGGCGAGCTATTCAGCGCCATGTCCACCGGCGGCGAGTTTCTGCTCGAACCGGTCCGCCACTTCAACGGCAGCCTGTTTGACACCGCGCCGGTGCTGGAACTCACCGTGATGGAAATCGCCGCCATCGGGACCGTAGCCGGCGAGGACTGGAGCGCCGTGGACGTTTCCATCTCTGGCACCCTGTTTGAGCGCGGCCTCAATCCCGCAAAACGCTCCCAGCTTGGATCGCACTACACTGGCCGCCCAGACATCGAGACCGTCGTGGAGCCGGTCATCCTCGTGCCGCTGCGCCGCGAATGGGCGGAAGTCCGCGCCCGGGCGGAAGGTTTGCTAACCGCCGGTTCAAAGAAGTCTCGCGCCCAAGCGGAGAAACTTGTCCTCGCTTTTCTGGAACGGCTGAAAACCGTCCGTGTGCTCGACCCCGCTGGCGGCTCCGGCAATTTCCTCTATGTCACCCTCCAGAAACTCCTGGAACTGGAAAAGGACGTGAACCACTTTCTGCGCGAGCACGGTTTCACGCCTCAATTCCCCCAGGTCAGCCCGCTCCAGCTCCATTGCATCGAGATTGACCCCTACGCTCACGATCTGGCCCAGACCGTCGTTTGGATCGGCTACATTCAATGGCTGCGCGCCAATGGCTATGGTTTCCCCGCCGAGCCAATCCTGAAGCCCATGAGCAGCAACTTCCGCTGTGCCGACGCCCTATTCACGGACTGGCCGGAAGTGGATTTCATCGTCAGCAACCCCCCGTTCCTGGGTGACAAACTCATGCGCAGGCAACTCGGTCACGAATACGTGGACAAACTCCGCAAGCTGTTTGAAGGACGCATTCCGGGACAGTCGGACCTCTGTTGCTACTGGTTCGAGAAGTCCCGCGATCTGATTGAGCAAGTCAAATGCAAGCGGGCGGGGTTGCTGGCCACCCAGGGCATACGCGGGGGCGCAAATCGTGAAGTCTTAAAGCGAATCAAGCAGTCGGGCGACATATTCTTTGCCGTGAGCGACCGCGATTGGATTCTCGACGGCGCCAACGTCCACGTCAGCATGATTGGTTTTGATTCCGGCATCGAAAGCGCCAAGACACTAGACGGAAAACCCGTTACCAAGATTCAAGCCAACCTCTCCGAGCGCCTAGACCTGCCTCACGCGAAGCCCCTTCACGTGAATTCAGAAATTTTGCCGTGTAACCGATTATGCCGAGTACAGCAGGCGTTTCCTCGAAAACTGGAGGGATCGCCTGTTTTTTTCATTTCTGGCTCAGCATAAT
>Ga0326727_10015158_pt1 | contig 16618 bp, 14 predicted proteins | sample MB2enrmetagenome_FD_207643 | JGI IMG/M metagenome (GOLD analysis project Ga0326727, IMG submission 207643) | Lab enriched peat soil microbial communities from McLean, Ithaca, NY, United States - MB29MY | ecosystem: Environmental > Terrestrial > Soil > Wetlands > Peat | place: USA: New York...
ATGGCCCGGAAATGCTGCAGGGCGTAACCCATGACCAGCAGAAATAGTACGCACAAGGTGATGCCGAAGATGCGCATTTCGCGCTCGCGGCGCGGGTCTTCCACCTTCACCAGGCGCGAGTTGTCGATGCGCTTCCGGAAATAAATCTCCGGCGTGCCCAGCCAGCAGGACTGGCGCCGATCAGAGGAAGCTATTTTGTGCATCGCCACGGCCGCGCTCATGTTTTATGCCACTCCGAGAAGTTTCGAACTGTAAGCAGCGGTTTGTTCGGTTGCAGCCAGCACACCCTCGTCAACCAGCAGAATGGATGCTTGCTCTTGGCTCAGTTGCGCCGCTTGCTCCGCGCGCTGAACCACCGCGATCAAATCCTGAATCAATGTGCCTGAATACATCGTTAAATTTCTGAATTTCTTTCCGGACGCGGCCTTGTTTTTATTTCGTCTTGGCCGCTCCGAAAAAACTCCACCACAGCTTGTTGCTAAACTTTTTACCCGGCACGCCTTGCCATCACCGCACCGGGTGGGTCCGGCAGTTTTTCCGGACAAACCTAAATTCGCTGTTCGGCTTTCGCCTTCCGCCGTTCGCCACTCGCGATTCGACGTCTTCTAAACCTTTTCTGCTGCCCGCATCTTGGCGCTGCGCGAGCGCGGGTTGCGATCGATCTCTTCTTCCGTTGCCGTTACCGGCTTTTTTGTCAGCAGCCGGTAGACGCCCTGCTTCGCGCCGTCACGCATCGCATCCTTGACGATCCTGTCTTCGAGCGAGTGAAAGCTGATCACCACCAGCCTTCCGCCCGGCTTCAGCACGCGAGGCGTCGCCTCCAGCAGTGCTTTCAGATCGTCCAGTTCACGGTTTACGAAGATTCGGAGAGCCTGAAAGGTCTTGGTCGCCGGATGAATCCTTTCGTACTTATGTTGACCCAGTTTCATTGACCGGGCCGCGGCCGATACGACGTCTGAAAGTTGCTTCGTCGTCTGTATCGGCCGCGACCGGACAATGGCTCTGGCGATTCTCCGCGACCTCCTTTCCTCACCGAATTCGTAAATCACATCAGCAAGCTTGCGCTCGTCGATGTGGTTTACCACTTGTTCGGCGGTCTCGCCCGACATCGGATTCATCCGCATGTCCAGGGGCGCATCCGCCTGAAAACTAAATCCGCGCGCCGGGTCGTCGAGCTGCAAACTGCTCACGCCCAGGTCGGCGATTAAGCCGTCAAGACTCGCCGGCTGTTGGTCGTTCGCAAGGTCTGCGAATGATCCGTGCAGCAACGTAATCGTCGGCCAGTTGCCAGTTGCTAGTTGCTCGTTGCTAGTTGGCTGGTGCATGTCGCCGGGTTTACTAGCAACTAGCAACAGTCGACTAGCAACTGCCAGCGCCGCCGGATCCTTATCGAAGCCAATCAAATGTCCCGGTGCGCCGAGGCGTTTTGCTATTTCGAAACTGTGCCCGCCCAGGCCCACCGTGGCATCCAGGTAAGTTCCGCCACGCTGTACGGCTAGAAAATCGATCGCTTCTTTTAAAAGAACCGGAACGTGGCCACGCTGCCCACGCCCATCCCACTCGGGGATGTTTTGTCCAGAAACCGTTTCCACTAGATGCCCAGGTCGTCGAGCGTCTTGGTATCGTCATCCGTGAAGGGCTCTTGAATCTCCTTGTCGAGCGCTTCCATGTTCCGGACTTCGAGCCAGGTCAGATTGCCGAGCACTGCTACCTCCCCGCGAATCTGCGCTGCCTCACGCAGGATCTGAGGAATCAGCAGGCGCCCCTGCCCGTCCATCTCTACGACCTGCCCGTAATAGTTCGTGCGCGTCAAAAACTTCTTCTTGGTGGGATTGAAGGTCGAAAGAGAAGCCAGCTTCTGCTCGATCCGCTCCCATTCCTCGAAGGGATATATCTGGGCACTTATGCCATCTGTGCTGGTTATGTAGAATCGTTGGGCATATTTCTCGTCGATCACCCGCTTGAATTCGGCGGGGACTTTGAGCCGTCCCTTTTCGTCGACGCGAGTTGGGTGATTGCCGCGAAACATGCGCTTTGCCGTAACCAGGGTTCTTTTTTATGGCTGCTACCACAGCCAACAGCACGAGGGAGGTAGAAGCGGTCAAAAAGCAGGTGGAATCGGGTTCGTTTGGGCTCGTTTTAGGGGTGTCAGGTCTAAAAACCACTGGCGCCTCGAAAGTTAAAGCTTCCTGCCCCGAACTCTACTGTTTGTTCCACTACTAACCACTTTTGACCACATTCTACGGCTAAATCGTTTGTTGTCAATAGGAAACTTTGAGGTCGATCTCCCGAGATGGAACGCTAAAGGTCGGGCGCAAGATGTTGCGATTAACCAGGGAGATGACCACAAGGGCTTGGGTTTAGGACAATGGTTCCGGCGGCTAACGTTCGTTATTTGTTCGCCTTACGAAAACTGAAGCTTCCGAGAAATCTGTGGAAAACGACAGCCCTCTGTCGCGGTACCACATTCTTTATTCTTCCTCGAAGGTGAAAATGCTGAATCCGGGCCTCCGCCCAGGTCATCCAAGTTTTCGATATTGTCCAACAAAACTTGTAATTGGACAGATCAAATTCAGGCACCGTATCATCCGTTTTGCGGTCATGTTCACTAGTCAGCCCAGTTCGATGATGTGCTGTTGTTGTTGCGCCATCGTGTGTCCTGGCGCTGGAGGACTGCTGACCTAGACTTTTAATTCGGTTACAGCATTCATCAAACCCATCGCCAGGCCGGCGATGGGTTTTTTCTTTTTGGGAGGAACACAATGGCGACGGCGGAAACGAAGGCGCAGCGAGTCGAACGACTGAAGCGCGAGAAGAACCCATGGGAGGCGCTCGCGGAACTTCGTGAGTTTGCCCGTAAAGGATTTCCGGAAATCCCTCCGGAATGGTTGGGCACATACCTGCGTTGGTGGGGAGTCTACACGCAGGGCGATGGCGCCGGTGTTGTGGGCGGGCGCAACGGCGAGGGCAAGGCGCTGCCCTGCTTCATGGTGCGCATCCGCATTCCAAACGGGATTCTGCGCGCCCGCCAGATGCGCGCAATCGCCGATCTTTCCCGTCGCTTCGGGCGCGGTGTTGCCGACATTACGGTCCGGCAGAACATTCAATTGCACTGGGTTACAGCGGAAACGTTGCCCGAAGTTTTGACGACTCTCGAACAGCACGGCCTCACCACGCTGGGCGCGTGCGGAGATGTGGTGCGCAACATCACCGGATGTCCCGTGGCCGGATTGGATGCGCACGAGGTCTGCGATCCTTCTCCGTTGGCGCTTGAAGCTTCACAACTGCTGGCCGGCAATGCCGAGTTTTATAACCTGCCGCGTAAGTTCAAAGTCTCCATCACCGGCTGCCCCGCGTGGTGCTCGTATCCGGAAATCAATGACGTTGGACTGACGGCGATCGTACGCAGCGTGCGGGGCCGCGCGGAAACGGGCTTTTCGCTGCGCGTTGGCGGAGGACTTTCGGCCGATCCGCACCTGGCAGTTCGCCTGAACGCGTTCGTGCGCTGGCAGCAAGTAGTCGACGTGATTCGCGGAGTCGCAGAGTTGTTCCGCGCTTCGACTTCCCTGCGCGAGCACCGCGAACGCGCGCGGCTCAAGTTTCTTTTCTTGCGCGAAGGCTGGACGGCGGATGGTTTCCAGCGCGAGCTGGAGAGCGTGCTTGGCTATCGCTTCGACCCCGCGGAGCCCGAGCAGCCTCCGCCGGACATTTATCGCGATCATCTTGGCATTCATCCGCAAAAACAGGACGGGTTGTGTTTTGTCGGTGCGGCGGTGCTACGCGGACGAGTCAGCTGGGAGCAGTTGAATGCGGCTGCCGAACTTTCGGAGCGCTTCGCTGCGGGTGATCTGCGCACTACCGCGATGCAGAACCTGTTGATCGTGAATGTGCCGCAGCAAAATGCCGCCGTGCTGGCAAAGGAACTGGAAGCGATCGGCCTTCCGGTGCAGGCTTCTCCTTTTGTGCGCGGCACCATCGCCTGCAGCGGAACGGAATTCTGCAAGCTCGCCATCACAGAGACGAAAAGTTTTTCGCGCTGGCTGACGGAAGAACTCGACGAACGTCTGCCCGGCTTCGATCAGGATCTGAAGCTGCACGTCACCGGATGCCCCAACAGCTGCGGCCAGCATTGGATTGCTGACATTGGCCTCGAAGGCAAAAAACTTAAAGTCAACGGCTCGCTCGTGGACGCGTACTACTTCTGCCTGGGAGGAAGTGTTGGCGCGTTTCAAACGATTGCGCGGCCGGTCGGCTATCGCTGCGCGGCGAAAGATGTTCCCGATGCGATTGAACGGCTGCTGCGGCATTACCGCGCCACGCGCGAGCCGGGCGAAAACCTGCGCCGGTTCTTTGCGCGGCACAGCGACGACGAGCTTAGGCAATTTCTGGCCGGCGAGCCTTTTCAGCGGGTGGAACGGGATCAGCCGGTTGCTCCAGCGCCACACGCGGTGGAGGGATGAGCACCATGCCGGCGGCGCCTCTATTCCCGATGTTTTTGAAACTTGCCGGACGGCTATGCCTGGTCGTTGGAGCGGGGCGCATCGGAGAGCCGAAAATCCGTTCACTGATTGAGTGCGGGGCCAAAGTTGTTGTGGTGTCTCCAGTCGCGGAAGAGAGTATCGCGGACGCTGCCAGAAAAGGCGAGATCGTCTGGTGGAGAAAATCGTTCGAGTCCACCGATCTTGACGGTGTTTTCCTGGTGGTAGCCGCGACCTCTTCCGCGGAAGTTAATCATGCCATCTACCAGCAGGCGCAGCAGCGCGGCATTCTCTGCAATGTTGTCGACGACCCGCCGCACTGTGACTTTTTCTATCCGGCGGTTGTCCGCCGGGGCAACTTCCAGATTGCGATTTCCACGGGCGGGCTCAGCCCGGCGCTGGCGCAGCGCATTCGCAAACAGCTTGAAGTTGAGTTCCCGCCCGCCTATGGGGACTGGCTTGAGCAACTCGGCAGAAAACGCACTGCTTTGTTTAAGCAGGTCGGCGATCCCGAGCTGCGCCGCCGTTTGATTCATGAATCTGTCGCTTCCGAAGCGTTCGCTCAATTTGAACGCGACCAATTCCCAGCAGCAAGAAAGGATTTCTTGTGAACGGCAAAGTCTATCTGGTTGGCGCGGGCCCGGGCGATCCGGAATTGCTCACGCTGAAAGCACTCAATGTTCTCCGGCGAGCCGACGCGATTCTCCACGACGACCTGGTATCGCAGCAGATTCTGAGCATGGCCGCGCAAACAGCGCTTCGCTACGACGTGGGCAAGCGCTGCGGCCAGAAGAGCACGCGGCAGGAAGCCATCCACTTTCTGATGATCGAGCTGGCCCGTCAGGGTCTGCAGGTTGTGCGGCTCAAGGGCGGCGATCCCATGATCTTCGGCCGCGCCGGCGAGGAAATCCGCGCACTGCGCGAAGCCGGAATCGAATTCGAGATAGTGCCCGGCGTGACTTCGGCTCTGGCAGCGGCAGCGGCAGCCGAAATCTCGCTGACCATGCGCGACACCGCATCGTCGCTTCTGATCCTGACTGGGCACTTTGCCGATGTTGACGACCGCCCGCTTCCCGATCTGCGCGCACTGCTTGCCTCGGGCACAACGATCGCGCTGTACATGCCGGGCGCCGACCCGTGCGTGACCGTCAAGAAACTGGCCGCCGCCGGGCTTCGGCGGCAGACGCCGTGCTTGCTCGTTTCTCGCGCCAGCACTTCCGCCCAGCAAATCGTTTTGACCACGCTTGAGGACCTCGCACAAATGCAGGCGCAGGCGAAGCCATCCATCCTCATTATCGGAGATGTTGCCCGCCTCTCGCAGCATGACCGGCTTCGTCTCCATGGCATTTGCGCGCAACCGCTCGCTTCTCAACCAGAAATCCGGCAACTCGAGATCATGCAGCCTGAGATCGCACAGCGAGAGGTTGCAGCCGCGCCATTCGAGTCGCGTCACGGCGGGGACGAGGCGGTGAATCATGGCTAATCGCAACTGGCTCGAAACCGTGCAAGGATTCTTCGAGTCCTGGGGAGCCGAGGAGCTTCTGGACTGGGCTCTCCACCGCTTCGACGGCCGCATCGCGGTCGCCTCGGCCTTCGGCCCCGAGGGCATGGTGCTGATTGATATCGCTGCTCGTCTTCGCCCGGACGTTCAGGTGTTCACGCTCGACACAGGACTCTTTTTTCCGGAAACCTACGATCTGATCGGCGAAGTCGAACGGCGCTATGGCATCACCATCGAGCGCGTGAAGCCGGCGCTGACCGTGGAGCAGCAGGCCGCGCAGCACCGCCCCTTTCTTTGGCAGCACAGTCCAGACCGCTGCTGCTACATGCGTAAGGTTGAGCCGCTGCGCCGGAAACTCGCGACGTTGGATGCGTGGATCGCCGCTATCCGCCGGGATCAGACGTCGGACCGGGCGCATGCGCAAAAAGTGGATTGGGACGCGAAGTTCGGCCTGGTCAAAATCAATCCGCTCTGCGACTGGTCGAGCGAAATGGTCTGGGATTACGTACGCCGCAACAATCTTCCGTACAATCCGCTGCACGAGCGGGGATATCCCAGCATCGGCTGCGCACCCTGCACACGACCGGTAAGTGAAGGAGAAGACCCGCGCGCAGGACGATGGGCGGGCTTCGGAAAAACGGAGTGCGGACTGCATCAGCGTCCGCAACCGGAGGCGCTGCGCGTGCTCCCGGATTGAGACGGCGAATCAATGCGAGGCCGTAGCGTTGGCCCCGGAAGCGCGTCGCCGACGACAGAGGAGTCGCCCTACTCGGTGTCCTTGACGAACACTCCCCGCGGCAGCCCGCCCACAATGATGCCCACCAACAGAGCCGCCAGTATCGTGTAACTGCTCTCGATCCAAAGGAAGTTCGACGCAAACTCCGACCGGAGCAACGCCACCCACGCTACAACGGCAATGAGCCAGAGTGAAACCGAGACCTGGACACCCCGCCATGCGGTGCGCGCTCCTATCCATGCGAGCAAGCCCGCAACGCAATAGGCGAAGAGCAGGCAGACCGCGACCGTCAGCAGATGAGGCATCCACGTGCGAGCCAGGTCATGGGCCTGCTGGTCAGTGAGGCCGACCGCGCTCGCCCAAACCGAGCGAAACACGTATTCGGAATGCCACACAATCCCGAGCAGCCACGCGGCTCCGGCTCCGATCAGCGCCGGCAGATTGGCGATGCGATTCTCCAACGGCCGAACGGCGGCGTCCGACTCGGGGATTGCGCGCTCCGCATCTGGAATGCAGGCCTGATCGCATCCGGCCTTCTCGGGCCAGCGCGTGCAGGTTGCCAGGCTGACTTTTGGTTTCCCCGCCAGACCGGTGATGGCGGCGCGCCACGCGTTGATGCGCACCTTAACCGGGGCATGCGTTTCCGGACAGTTCACGGTGCGAGTGCCACGATAGGTGTTGTAGATATGTTTGCCCCACAGCGCGGGCATGAACAGGATCAGGAAGACGGCGGTGAGGAACAGAAGCGCCCAGATCAGAATCAGCATGACGGCACCTCCAGGCCCTGCGAAAATGCGGGATGGAAGTCGTTCGACGGGCAGGGCCCGTGTGAAGTCAGACTAGCCTGCCACGTCATACCGCGCAGTGAGCGAAGTCACGGGCGCTGGTGAGGCATGGGCGGCGTGACGGGCGTGGCAATTTGCGGAAGGCCGCCTGAAGCACGTAGCGGCATTTTGCTCTCAGTCTGGTTTCTGCTGCCTGAAGGCCCCACGGCTAATTCGGTAAAGGAGACGTTCCAACCCGCGGATGTCGATCCTGGTGCCGCTGCGAACGCCGCCGATTTTTTCCATGGCTCGTTGCGAGCGAAAATTCTCTGGCGCAACCAGAAAGACGACGTTCTCAACGAACTGGAATGCATGTTCCAGCATGAGGCGCTTCATCTCGCGGTTGTAAACACCGCCCCAGTACGATCTGGCCAGGAACGTAAAACCGATTTCGATCTCGCTTGTTGCCGGGTCGTACCCAATAAACCGCGATGCACCGATGATTCTTGCCTCTTCGGAATCGATCGCAACCAAGGCCCCGCCCGAATCCAAGCCCTCGCGAAAGTACTTCGCGAAGACTTCGCTCTTGTAGCGATCCCGTGCCGGGTGCTGCTCCCAGATAAGAGGATCGGAAGCCACGGCGTAGAGATCGTCGAAATCCTCTTGCCGCATGGGCCGGAGAGCGAGAAGTTCGCCTTTTAGAGTGGGCTGAAGATCAAACATTCTCAGGATGGCGTTCGCCATTGGAGCGCTCAATCCACCGTGTGCTTCGCCGTGTAGCCCTCACGCGCGTAGATGATCGGCTTTACGTCCTTGCCTTTCTGGTCGTGAATCTTCAGCGGGCCGCCGTCGGGCGCCTGCAATTCCACTTTCAATTTGCGATACGTTCCATCCAGCTTTGTATTGGTGGGTTTGTAGGAAATCGTGTACTGGTTGCGAATGTCGGAGTTGATCTGATTGAAAATCTCCGGCAGTTCGCCTTCGAAGCGCGGGAAATAGGCGCGCCCGCCAGTGAGTTTGGCGAAGGTGTTCATCTGGTTGTCGTTCTGCAGCCAGCCTACCTGCCGCGCCCCTCCGGCCATGCCGCGAGCGTCCATCATTTCCCGCCAGTACCAGCCGATGCTAACCGGATAGATGGTCACGTCCTTGGTGCCCTTGATCTTCTTCATGATCTGATCGTAGGTCAGTTTGCTGAACGTGTCGGCGCCGGAGGAAACCAGGATGATGTACTTCTTTCCCTCGATCCGGTCAACGCGGTCCAGCGTGTCAAAGAGCGCGTCAAACAGGTTGCGCTCGCTGAAGCCGGGAATTCGCAGCATGTTGAGCGCGCCCATAATGGCGCGTTTGTCCTGAGTGAAGTCGACCAGGATTTGCGGCTTCATATCGTAGGAGACGACCGCGACCCAGTCGTTTTTCTTGAGACCGCTGGCAAATGTGTAGGAAGCGTTCAGCGCGTCGTAAATGTAGTAATACGACTGCAATCCGGAGAATGGCCCGCCGGAGGCAAATTCGATCAGCAGAACCGCAGTCACAGGAGCTTCGGTCTTATTGAACGAAGCGATCTTCTGCTCCTGGCCGTCTTCAAAAATTTTGAAGTTCTCCTGGCGAAGATTCGGGATGGTCTGTCCGTCCTTGGTGGTCACGAGCACATCGAGGTTCACGATGGGCACATCCACGCGGATCGAATAGTCGGGCATGTTCTCGATCTTCTTCGGCTTTTCCGGCGCGGGCGGAGGCGGTTCGTCCTTCTTCTTCGGAATTACATAAGGACCGATATCGCCTTGTGGGCCCCCGGCCGCTGGCGGGGCTTCCTGCTGGTTGGGGTTGGCGGGCGGCTGTTGCGGCTGCTGGGAGTTGTCCTGAGCCACGGCAAAAGTCACCACGCACACCGCCCAAAAACTCGCCAACACCAGCCTGTTCAAGCGCTTACGGGAAGCTGACAGAGCCGCACGTCGATGCCGAAAGTACCTGAAAATCATGGGGAGACCTCGAAAAATACCTGTGCTAGTATAGATGCAATAACTCTGCGGTTGGGATATTTTGCAGGGTGCAAACAAGCCTCCCTTCCTGACAAAACCATTTTGACGACACGCGGAGTCTAACAACAGTAATGGTCGTTTCCTTGACCTCCGGGGATCCTCGATGAGACTCGCGCCGCGCGCCGCTCTTCTGTTTTTTGTGTTTCTTGCCGTCGGCCTCCAGGCCAGCGCCGCTGATAAGCCAGCCATTCTCCCGCTCGACCAGATTCATGCCGGCATGAGAGGCACTGCGCTCACCGTGTTTCAGGGAGTGAAGCCCGAATCCATGGACGTGGAAGTGCTCGGCGTGCTGCGCAACGTGAACGGTCCCAAGGGCGACGTGATTCTGGTGCGGCTGCACGGCACCAAGCCCGAGTACACCGGCGTAGTCGCGGGCATGAGCGGCAGCCCGGTTTATATCGACGGCAAACTGGTCGGCGCGCTGGCGTTCCGCATCGGCGAATTTTCCAAGGAGCCGATTGCCGGCGTAACCCCGATCGAAGAGATGCTCGAAATCAATGCGCTCGACGATCGGCCCGCTCCGTCGCCGCTCCCGGCGAGCGCTTCCAGCGACAAGGTTAAGAGCGAGACCGCCAGCCCCGGCGACGGTGCGATTTCGCTTGCTGGCAGCAGCGCCGGCTATAGCGATTATCTAAAGCCGATCGAGGCCCCGTTTGTGTTCAACGGTTTTTCCAGTGACACGCTCCAACGTTTCTCCAGCCAGTTTGCCGCGGCTGGAATTGTGCCCGTGATGGGCACCGGTTCGTCGAGCAAAGAGAAGCAGCCTGAGCCGATCGAGGCAGGCTCGGCCGTCAGCGCGGTGCTGGTGCGCGGCGACATGGATATCGCGGCCACTTGCACCGTCACTTACGTCGATCCCAAGCGCCTGCTCGCCTGCGGCCATCCGCTCATGCAGTTTGGCGAAGTCGATCTGCCCATGACCAAGGCCAACGTGGTGGCCACGCTGGCGTCGCCGCTGAATGCCTTCAAAATTGTCAATACAACCGAAACCGTCGGCGCCTTTGTCCAGGATCGGCAGGCTGGCATCCTCGGCGAGATGGGGCAGCAGCCGAAGATGATTCCGGTGACCGTGACCCTGCGCGGCGGACCGGCTCCCAAGGAATTTCACTTCGAGATCCTCAACAATGCCCGGCTCAGCCCGCTGGCCCTGGCCGCGACTGTGTTCAACGCGCTGCACAGCACCAACGAGTATGGAGAGAACATCACCTATCGCATGAACGGCACACTCAGTGTGAAAGGCTATGCCGACGTCACTATGCGCAACATGTTCGCTCCGCAGGATGGCGGGCAGCCTGCCGCCATGCTCGCCGCCGCCAATATCGGCGATCGCTTCGGTCGCATCTATAGCAATCCTTATGACGCTCCGCAGGTGGAAGGCGTGAAGCTCGATTTCGACCTGGTGCGCGAGCGCCGCTCGGCGCGCCTGGAAACCTCGCGCACGGATTTGACTGAAGCTCGCCCCGGCGACACCATCACGGTGGAGACAGTGATTCGTCCCTATCGCGGCGAGCGGCTGGTGCGGCAGATTCCCATTCGCATTCCGACGTCGGCGTCGAAGGGCGCGCTGCGCATTCTGGTCAGCGACGGCGATACGCTCGACCGCATGCATCGCGCCGCGCCCATCATGACCCGCGGCCTCGGCCTAGCGCCAACGATTGCTCTGCTAAACAAAGAGCGCTCCAACGATCGCGTGTACGTGTCGATTTTCGATTCCGACCCGGAAGCGATGGTCGCCGATAAGGTTATGCCCACGCTGCCGCTATCCGTGATGAACGTGATGGACAACATGCGCGGCACGCAGGACATGGTCGTGCTCGGCGAATCGTCAGTGAGCGAAGCCTCCACCGATCCGCTGGATTACGTAGTCTCCGGCGCGCAGATGCTGACGATTAATATTAAGTAGGCGGTCCTGGTTCGGGAAGAGCGGGATTGTGATATTGACGGGGCGGGGATATCTTTTGCCACCGTCATTCAGACCGACGCCATCGTACTCCGGAGATCTCACCCTGTTCGAAAAAGTCTGGAGCCCTCCGTTTGCTGGGATGTTGCATGGCTTCCGTTATCCAAGTAGTCTTCAGGCCGGAAAAGCACCAGTGGTGGGAGTAATCAGCGATTCTTCGATTGAAGTTCGCGACGCCAGCATCCGTGATCGTGTGGAAGGAGGTCGGAGGAAGGGTCTTCCCATTTCCTTCTGCCGTTTCCCTCATGCAAACCTTGAGATATTCGAGGTCATGATCCAAAACGAGTAAGGCTCTGGAACTGAGCGGACAGCATACAGAGCAATCTGGGCGTAACAGCGCATCGTCCCCTCCTGCCTTCCTGAAGGTGCGGAAGACCGGACAGTCCGAGGTAATGAATGCAACATTGGGTCTGGCAAGGAGAATGGTCCATCGCATCGCCGCGTAGAACTTCGTCATATCATTGGCAAAATCGACCATGCTGTCTAAATCGAAGCTTTCCGGGTTATCGGCGATCTCCTTTTCGTAGGCTTCGATCTCCTCACGCGTTACGGAGAACGATTCCGCTCGCTTGACCTCCACCCCCTCTGCGAATGCAATATGCTGAACGAGCGCGCTAGTGCCGCCCATCTCTCGAAAGCGCCGCAGCATGTTGTCGACGGATTGGGAAACTTGTTGACGGGCCAATTCACGGGTATGGGGTACCCGCATCTCTTTGGTAGGCAATGTACCTTGCTAAGTGAATCCTGTCTTCGACGTCGGGAGCTTGTCTCGTCGCCAACAACTTCCGGAGAGCAGCCAGGCCAGGGGTTTCGACGAACTTCTCAAGAAAGCTTTCGAGATTCGTATCTGCGGAAGCGTTAGGAAACCGGTAGAAATCCCGTCGGCAAGCAAGTTTATCGGGTATAGCTGAAAACGGCTCCGCCCGTTTACGGCCATAACACCAGAGCCTGTCGCTGGATGGCGCAAGAAACCCGTCAAGATAGCGAGCCTGAACGTAATGATCTCTGCGAGTGGTCGGCATAATCTCACGCCAGTTTATTAACCCCCGCATCTCAGAGGCAAGCTAGTGCGGCCTGGGATTCAAGATGCGGCGCACGCGATCGGGGTCGCTGGCGATAATCGTCAAATAGGCCCGTGTCGGCTGGTCAGGTTCGGCGCGCCCCTGCTCCCAATCCCTCAGCGTTCCCAGCGGAATATGGTAACGGGCGGAAAATTCTTCTTGCGTCAATTCCAAAGCGCGGCGGATGATTTTAGCCTGGGGCGTGCGTTTCATCCGCTTGAGATCGGCCTGCGTCAGTGGCCGTGCGTCGCGGTCCGACTGAGCCGCCTTCTCGATGGCCCCCGGCGTCATCGGCCTAAGCATTCTGCTTGAAATAGTCGTCCTGCTCATGTTGCGCGCTTTCCATGCTACGGGATACCCGTAGTATTGCACATGGTCCCCGGCGGCTGCACTCCCCCTGCACGAAGAAGAAATAACTGGTCCGTCAGCCGAGGAATTTGATTGCGAACGGCAAACCGACCGCCAGCAGCACGGCCAGGTACAGCGCTCCCATGATGGCGCCCAGCCGCCAGAAGTCTTTGGTGGGGATGTATCCGCTGCTATACCAGATTGGCGCAGGCCCACTGGCATAGGGAGTAAGCACACCCATCAAGCCCAGCGAGTAAACCAGAACAAGGGTGATGGCCTTGGCAGGAACGCCCGGCACCGACAGGACCGCTAGCAGGAAAACGGGCAGCAGCGCGGTTGCCTGCGCCGTGATGCTGGCAAACAGATAGTGAATGACGAAGAAAACCGTAACGACCGCGATCAACATGGGCACTAGTGGAATGCGGGTCATGTAAGTGGCTGCCCGGGAGCCGAACCAGTCGAGGAAGCCAACAATGCCGAGCCCCTCAGCCATCGCCACCAACGTGGCAAACCAGACCAAGACGCTCCAAGCCTGTTTATTGGCAAGGATGTCATTCCAGGTAACCACCTTGGCGAGCAGCATCACCGAGATCACACCGAGAGCGACAGTGACCGGGCTGATCCAGCGACTGCCGCCGATCCAGCCCACCAGCGCGGCCACGGCCAGCAAGCCCATGGTCACTTCAGGCCGAGTGATCCGTCCCATGCTGATGAGCTCGCCGCCCGCCCAGCGTGCAACCTCGTCGCCACGCTTGATCTCAGGCGGGTAAAGGATATAGGCAAGCAACGGCGTCGCCGCGAACAACAGGATCCCAACTGGCAGAAAACCCAGCGCCCACACTCCCCACGAGATATCGATGTGCGCGACCTTGCGTGCAATCTCCACTGCCAGCAGGTTGGGCGCGAGCGCGGTTAAGAACATGGAACTGGTGACGCAGGTGGTGGCAAAACCGGTCCATAGCAGATATCCGCCGATTTTTCGCGGGCTATCGTTGGGAAACGAACCGTACAAAGGTGGGATGTTCTTTACGATGGGATACACCGTGCCGCCGCTACGCGCAGTATTGGACGGCATCACCGGCGCGAGGAAAAGATCGGAGAGCGCGATGGCGTAGCCGAGACCAAGGGTACGGCGTCCCAATGCCTTGACCAGCAACAGCGCGATGCGGCGGCCAAGTCCGGTGGCTTCATATCCCAGCGCGAACATGTTGGCGGCAAAAATCAGCCATACCGCATCATTGGAGAATCCCGAGAGAGCCCATTTGGTGGCGTCGGCCGGCGTTTTCCCCACCAACAACAGCGCGGCGGCAATGGTGACGCCGATAAAACCGATGGCTGCGCCCGGCAGCGGTTCCGTGATGAGGGCGGCAATGACCGCAGCGAATAGCGCGAAATAATGCCAGGCTGTCGCGGTCAAGCCGGAGGGTGTCGGTATCAGAAGAAGTATGAGTCCCAGGGCCAGCGGCCCGATCCATTTTCGAAGCTGTTTGGAAGCGGTGGGCGAAGCGCTAACTGGGGCAGCTGGTTTCGGTGGCGCAACGGTTGGCGAGGACATAGATTTGCCTCCCTTGGCGCGAGCACAACCTCCTCATGCTATCAGTATTGCGCCCGTGGATGCGAAAACTGATTCTCTTTGCGCGTCAGGCTGCGTTCAAGCTATTACACTTAAACAGATATGACCTTGTCCCGTAGAAAGCTGCCTCTGATATTTGCCATTGCTCTTTCCACTCTTGCCCTTTCCGCATTCGCCTTCGCCGAGGGTACGCGCACCTGGGAACAATCCAAGTTCGACGACCTGATCAAGGGCACCGGCCACGGCATTGCTTTTCCCAATGACGGTGGCCTCGAACTGGCTCCCGCTTTCAAGTCGCTGGCCACGCTGCCCTCCACTTACATCTGGTCGATCGCCTCCGATGCCGCCGGCAATATTTACGCCGCCGCCGGCTCTCCTGCGCGCGTCTACCGCATCACGCCCGACGGCAAGAGCACAGCCATCTTCGAGCCGCAGGAATTGCAGGTGCAGGCCCTGGTCGTTGCCAAGGATGGAACCGTCTTCGCCGCGACCGCGCCCGACGGCAAAGTGTATCGCCTCACCGCCTCCGCCAAAAATGCAGCGACGGAAAAAGGCGCGAAGGCTGCCGCCAAGAACGCGAAAGAGCCCGCGAAAGACGCCGCCAGCGACGCTGCCAGGACCCCGCCCGCCGCCGATTCCTGGACCTTCTCGGCTTACTTCGATCCCGGCGCCAAGTACATCTGGGACCTCGCCCTCGACAACGCCGGCACGCTCTACGTCGCCACCGGCGATCACGGCGAAATTTTCAAGGTCGGCGCCAACGGCCAGCATTCGCTCTTTTTCAAGAGCGACGAGGTTCACATTCGCGTCCTCGCGCTCGATCCCAAGGGCAACCTCATCGCCGGCTCCGATGGCAGCGGATTGATCTACCGTATCTCGCCCAGCGGCGAAGCCTTTGTTCTTTACAGCGCGCCGAAGAAGGAAATCACAGCGCTCGCCATTGATGCCGCCGGCAACATCTACGCTGCCGCCGCTGGCGAAAAGCATTCCAACGCTTCCTCAGCGCCGGCCGTAAACCTCGCCGTTCCCATTCCCAGTTCACCGGCGCCCACCGCGTCCGTTGGAGGAATCACCATCACGGCAGCGTCCTCGTCCGGCCCGCAGCTCCCGGCCACACCGTTTCCGGCTCCGGGCGCGGGCGCAACTACCGGCTCGGAAGTCTATCGCATCGCTCCCGACGGCGCTCCCAGCCACTTGTGGAGTTCGCACGAGGATCTCGTCTACGCTCTCGGTTTCGATGAGCGCGGCCGCCTGATCGCCGGCACCGGCAATCGCGGCCACATCTTTGCCATCAATGGCGTCGATGATTTCACGGATTTGGTAAAGGCAAGCGCGTCCCAGATCACCGCCTTTGCCGCCGCGCCCGGCGGAGGGCTCTACGCCTCGAGCAGTAACCTGGGCAAGATTTTTGTGCTCGGCCCCAAGCCTGAGCCGGAAGGCTCCTACGAAAGCGACGTTTTCGACGCGCACGGATTTTCGCGTTGGGGCCGCGGCAGCCTGCGCAGCGAGGGCAACGTCGAACTCTACACGCGCAGCGGCAACGTCGATAACCCGGACCGCAACTGGAGCGCGTGGGCGCGCGTCGATACTTCCGGCAACTCGGAACTCAAGGTTCCTCCGGCGCGCTTTGTGCAGTGGAAAGCGGTGCTCCATGCGGGCAACGCCGCGCCCAAGGTCACGAGCGTCCAGGTTTATTACCTGCCCAAAAACGTCGCGCCGCAGGTGGACGAAATCACCGTGCAGCCTGGCTATCGCTACCAGCCCATCCCGCACGTCACCGGCTCCGAGCCGCCCGCGCCCGGCCAGCCGCGCTTCGATCCACCGCCGCCGGCCATTCGCGATCGCGACTCGATCGGCGTGCGTTGGCTGGCGCACGACGACAACGACGACCAGCTCGCCTATTCGGTCTACTACCGCGGCGATGGCGAATCGCGGTGGATATTGCTGAGGGATGACCTCTCCGACCGCTACTACAGTTTCGATTCCAGCCAGCTTCCCGATGGCGGATACACTGTGATGATCGTCGCTTCCGACGCGCCTTCGCATTCGCCCGGCGAGGAACTCTACACCAGCAAAATCTCCGCGCGCTTTGAAGTGGATAACACCGCGCCCACAATCGAGAATCTCGCTGCGGCCGTGGAGGGGAAGAAAATCCGCG
>Ga0326727_10015160_pt1 | contig 16617 bp, 15 predicted proteins | sample MB2enrmetagenome_FD_207643 | JGI IMG/M metagenome (GOLD analysis project Ga0326727, IMG submission 207643) | Lab enriched peat soil microbial communities from McLean, Ithaca, NY, United States - MB29MY | ecosystem: Environmental > Terrestrial > Soil > Wetlands > Peat | place: USA: New York...
CGGCCGGCCGCGCTTTAGCGCGGGGTGCACCGTCTTGCCGATGATGTGCATGTCGCTGCCGATCACGTGCGCACTGGCGCCGACGATCAGCGGATCCGGACCAGTGACGATATGGCGGTCCTTGTCGGCGTAGGGCAGCGACGACAGGAAGTGCTGCATGCAGTTCAGCCGCGCGCGCTTCTTGTCGTCGGCCTTCACGATGGTCCACGGCGCGTCCGCGGTGTCGGTATAAAAGAACATCGCCTCCTTCGCCTCGGTGTAGTCGTCCCATTTGTCCATCGAGGCGCGGTCGATCGGCGACAGTTTCCATTGCTTGAGCGGATCGGTCTCGCGCGCCGCGAAGCGGTTGCGTTGCTCCTCACGACTGACCGAGAACCAGTATTTGAACAGCAGGATGCCGGAGCGCGCGAGCATGCGCTCGAACTCCGGGCATTGGCGCATGAACTCCAGGTAGTCCGACGGCGTGCAGAACCCCATCACCCGTTCCACCCCGGCACGGTTGTACCAGGAGCGGTCGAACAGTACGATGTCGCCGGCGGCCGGCAGGTGGGTGATGTAGCGCTGGAAATACCACTGTGTCGTTTCGCGGTCGGTCGGCTTTTGCAGCGCCACCACGCGCGCCGAGCGCGGGTTCATGTGCTCCATGTAGCGCTTGATGGTGCCGCCCTTGCCGGCGGCGTCGCGGCCTTCAAAGAGCATGACAATGCGCTGGCCGGTGTCCTGGACCCAGCGCTGCGCCTTCAGCAGCTCGCGCTGGAGCTCCAGCATGTGCGCCTCGTAGGGCGCCGTGCGCATGCGGGTTTCGTACGGATACTGGCCGGACTCGAACAGGCGGCGGATCGCCGCGGGGTCGTGCCGCAGGGCCGCGACCGAGGGGCGTGGCGGCGCCTCCGGTTCGGACGGCAAGGGCGGTGGCGCAACGAGGTTCGGAAGGGGAGGCACGTCCGGTGCTCCACTCCCGTTGGTTTTTGTCTTGCCGGGTCCCGCCATCGCTGCCGTCCGATCCATTGTAAGGTCATTTCACGGTAGCACGGATCGCGCCTGCGCGGGTATCGCGACAGTCGAACAGAAGCAGATCTGGTTATCGCCTGACCTGCAGTCGAGCGTCACGGCCAGGCTTTGGCTCTCCGGCCAAGTGCCCGAAGACCAATGCCCGGCGATGACGTTGAGAGGCTGCCGCGTCACGGCGGCCAAGACGAGGACTGCTGTATGACCGCGCGAGCTAAAGACCGTACTAACGGTGCCGCGTTGACCTTAGCCGGCCACTGCGCGGGCCAGGATCTCGCCGGCACGCCGGCATTGCGCGGGCGTGACGTTCAGGTGCGTCGTCGCGCGCACCGTGCGGGTGGCGAAGGCCGACACCAGCACGCCCTCGGCCTGTGCGCGCCGCACCACCTCGGCGGCGTCCGGCAACGTCGGCGGCAAATGGAAAATCACGATGTTGCTCTGGACCGTGCCCAGATCCATCACCGCCTCGGTCTGTGCCACCGCCTGCGCGATCACCCGGGCGTTGGCGTGATCCTCGGCCAGCCGGTCCAGGTTGTGGTCCAGCGCGAACAGCCCGGCGGCGGCCAGGATGCCGGACTGGCGCATGGCGCCGCCGAACATGCGGCGCGCCCGCACCGCCCGCGTCATCGCCTCCCGCGACCCGGCGATCAGGCTGCCGACCGGACAGCCGAGCCCCTTCGACAGCGCCACCGCGACCACATCGAACGGTGCCGCCAGCTCGGCCAGCGTGCGGCCCGAGGCGATGGCGGCGTTGAACAGCCGCGCACCGTCGAGATAGGTGCCCAGCCCGAGCTCCCGCGCCGCGCCGCAGATCGCCTCGACCGTGTCCTGCGGCCACACCACGCCGCCGCCGCGGTTGTGGGTGTTCTCCACCACCACCAGCGTGGTGGGCGGGAAGATGATGTGGCCGCGCGGCTTGCAGGCCGCCCGCACGTCCGCAGCAGTGAACAGGCCGCCCTGGCCGATAACGGTGAACTGCACGCCCGAGTTCGCCGCGGCGGCGCCAGATTCGTGCCAGACGATGTGCGATTCGTGGCCGACCAGCACGTCGTCACCCGGCCGCGTCAGCAGTTTCAGGCCGATCTGGTTCGCCATCGTGCCGCTGGGCAGGAAGATCGCCGCCGCCTTGCCCAGCAGTCCTGCGATGCGCTCCTGCAACGCGTTGACCGACGGATCCTCGCCGTACTGGTCGTCGCCGACCGGCGCGCGTGCCATCGCCGCCCGCATGCCCTCCGACGGCAGGGTGACCGTGTCCGAACGCAGGTCGATGCGATCCATGGCGATGCTCCTGTCCGAGCGATGATCGTAGTGCAGGTTTACGCCGGCCGGAATCGGTAACGCGCCGGAAGGTGGCGTACGGCGCCTATACCGTGAACTGTTCGGCGATGATCCGTTCCGACAGGCCCTGATCCGGATCGAACAGCACCGCCACGCTGACCGAGCGGTCCTCGCTGACCGCGACCGACAGCACGTTGCGGACCTCGGTGAAGTCGGCGACCGCGGCGACCGGGCGCTTGTCGTTCTCCAGCACCTCGAACAGCACGTCGGCGCTCGCCGGCAGCAGCGCGCCCCGCCAGCGACGCGGGCGGAACGCGCTGATCGGCGTCAGCGGCAGCAGATTGGCCGACAGCGGCACGATCGGCCCGTGCGCGGACAGGTTATACGCCGTGGAGCCGGCCGGCGTGGAGAGCAGGATACCGTCGCACATCAGCTCGGCCAGGCGCACGCGGCCGTCGACGGTGACACGGATCTTGGCGCCCTGGCGGAGCTGGCGCAGCAGGCTGACCTCGTTGAACGCCAGCGCCTCCTCTACCGTGCCGGTCGCCGTCACGGCGTGCATGCGCAGCGGATGCAGCTCGGCTTCCTGGGCGCTGTTGAGCCGCTCCAGCAGGTTGTCCTCGCTGAACGTGTTCATCAGGAAGCCGACCGAGCCGCAGTTCATGCCGTAGACCGGCAGGCCGTTGACAACCGCGCGATGCAGCGTCTCCAGCATCTGGCCGTCACCGCCAAGGGTTACCACCACCTCCGCCTGCTCCGCCTCGCAGGCGCCATAGCGTGCGATGAGGCGGGCAAAGCTTTCCTGCGCCAGAGTTGCCGACGACGCCGAGAACGCGACCCGGCCCGGTGTGATCGTCCGGCGTGGCCCCGCCGGTGCGGCCGGCGCTGGCGCCGTCGGCAGTTGCGACACCGGCACCTGGCTCGTCGGCAGGATGATCTGGTTCACACGCGCTTCCGGTGTTCCAGCACCGGCATGTTGCCCCGTACCTTGGCGGTGACTGCGGGATCGATGCGCGCGGTCGTCCAGCCGATGCCGTCGGAGACCTGGGCGACCACCTGGCCCCACGGGTCGCAGACCAGCGAGTGGCCGTAGGTGAAGCGTGCCTCGCCCTTGCCCTCCAGGTGCTTGCCATGCGTGGCGGAGGCGGCGAACCAGCATTGCGTCTCGATGGCGCGGCCGCGGATCAGCACCTCCCAATGATCCTTGCCGGTGGCCAGCGTGAAGGCCGAGGGCAGGAAGATCAGCTCGGCACCCTGCGCGCGCAGCGACCAGAACAGGTCGGGGAAGCGCAAATCGTAGCAGATCGCGCAACCAACTTTCACCCCGTCGGCGTCATAGGTGACGACCTCGTCGCCGGCGCCGTAGGTGGCGCTTTCGCGGTAACCGGTCCCGTCGGGTGCGACGATGTCGAACAGGTGCATCTTGCGGTAGCGGGCGATTTCCTGGCCGTCCGGATCGAACACGACGGTGGTGTTAAAGAGTTTCTCCGGGCCTTGGTCGCCGACGCCTTGCTCAATGATCGAGCCGCCATGCACGTGGACCTTGGCGCCGCGCGCGACGTCGCGAAGGAACTCGTAGGCTGGGCCGCCGGGCTCGTTGGAGCCTTTGGCGGGCAGGATTTCGGCGTTGGCGTTGCGCACCGAGCGGTCGCCGCCGAGGCTGTCCCAGACTTCGGGCAGGCTGACAATGTTGGGACGGTCGGCGCTGATTGCCTGGTCGAGCAGCGATCGCGCCTGGGCGATGTTTTCGTCCTTGTTGGCGCTGGGGTTCATCTGCACGACAGAGACGCGCATCGCGGTGCTCCTGAGGGATGGGCGAGGGGCAGAGAAGCGTATTGGTCCGGTTGTGGCAACCGTACTCGTTGTGGCAGCGAGACTGACGAGGTTACCAGATCCGCGGCGCGCCCAGCCCGTCAAACGCCTCATCCGCGGACAACATCGTATAGCGGTTCGTGATGGCCTGGGCCGCCAGCAACCGGTCGAACGGATCTCGATGAGGCAACGGCAGCGCGCCCGCCACAAGCGCATCCTCGAGCGTCAGCGGCAGGATCGTGAAGTCCGCCACCTCAGCCACTCGGCTGATCTCGGCGGCCAATATATCACCGCCCGGCAGAAGGCCCTTCAGCGCCTTGAAACGCAGTTCATAGCCACTGATCGAACTGATGGCGATCTGATTGGCCCGATCCTCAATCCAATCACCGGCTCGGGGAGGAAGTTTTGGATCTCCGGCCAACCACCAGAGCAGCACATGGGTGTCGAGGAGCAGGCGCAAGCCTCACGCACCAGGCTCGCCGATATCGGCCGCATCCCATGGTTCATAAAACGATTCCGTTATGACCACGCGTCCCTTCCAGACCCCCCGCCCCGGCCGAGGATTGCGTGGCTTAACGTTCGGACCCGTGGTTGCCGGCGTGAGTCGAAGTTGCTTTTCGCCGACGGCAATTAGCACTTCTTCACCGCGCAGCGCCCTCTCCGCGAGAGACGGCAATTCGCGCTGGGCGTCGGGAAGCGGCACCATGACCATTCGCCGACCATACCAGAGTTCCGTGCGCCGCACCAATCAATGCAGTCAGACGTCCAACTGGCCCCTCAGTCGTGCTCCTCAAACCCCGCCTCGACCAGCGCGGCCAGCGCGTCCAGCGCCTCCTTGGCGCCCCAGCCCTCGGCGCGCAGCTCGATTGTCGACCCACAGCCCGCGCCCAGCATCATCAGGCCCATGATCGAACGCGCGGGCACGCTCTGACCGTCCCGGATCACGTCGACCGAGGCCTCAAACCGCTCCGCCAGTGTGACGAACTTGGCCGCGGCCCGCGCGTGCAACCCGCGCCGGTTGGGAATCGTGACGATGCGGCTGACAACGCCGGCCTGCTGTTCCTCGGACCGACCCGGTTCCGGTTCGATCCCGTCTTGCATCAGCCGCAACCACCGTTCATTTTTTTCTCGCCGTTCATCTTCTTCTCGCCGTGCAGTACATGCGAGGCCGCGGCGATGTATTTTCGCCCCGCCTCCTCGGCGCAATTGACCGCCGAGGCTAGCGGCTGGTTCGACCGGACCTTCGCCAGCTTCACCAGCATCGGCAGATTGACGCCGGCGATCACCTCAACCCCCTGACGTTCCATCATCGAGATCGCCAGGTTGGACGGGGTGCCCCCGAACATGTCGGTCAACAGCACCACGCCGTCGCCGCAATCGCACCGCTGGATGCAAGCCTCAATTTCCGCACGCCGCCCCTCCATGTCGTCCTCGGGGCCGATGCAGACCGTGTCGACGCAACGTTGGGCGCCAACAACGTGCTCCATGGCGGAGCGTAACTCCTCGGCCAATCTGCCGTGGGTCACCAGGATCATGCCGATCATGGATCGTGCACGAGGTCCCTACCGGCTTCCGCGCGTGGAAGCCCACTGTCTTTATGCGAACACATCATTGCGTGTCAGGCCTCCTGTGCCTGAGCCGGCATGGGCCACGCGCCCAAGCTGTTGTCCGTCGACCGCTCTTTGCTTATCCCATCTTCGAGCGCCCCATTCTGGAGCGTCCCATCCTTGCGCGCCCCTTCTTTGCGCTTCCCGTCTTCGGGCATCCCAGCCTGCCTGTGCGGCCCATCCGCGGCCTCACCGTCCCCGCCTTCGGTCGCCGCGACACCGACTTGGCAAGCGAGCTCCCGGTGAATCACGTGCAGCCGCCAGCCGTATTTCTGCCCGACGGAGCTACCTGTCTGCCCAGCAGAACCAAGCGCTTCGGGTCGGGCATTCAGCCGGACGGCCAGTTTCTCCACGAGATGCACCGAGCGGTGACGCCCGCCCGTGCAACCGATCGCAATGGTCGCGTATTTCTTGCCCTCTTGTACGAACCTCGGCAAGAGCATCCCCACCAATTCTACCAGTCGGTCGAAGAAGATGGTGAAATCGGGGTCGCTTTCGATGAAAGCACCAACCTCTGGGTCGAGCCCGGTTCGCGGCCGCAACTTTGGGTCGTAGTGGGGGTTCCGCAAGAAGCGAACATCGAATACCAGATCTGCTTCCCTCGGCAGGCCAAGGGGGAACCCAAACGAAACCAGCGTCACCACCAGGCGATCCGTGCCGGCGTCGGTGCCGAAGTGCTGTTCGACCTGCCGCCGCATCGCCGCAATCGACAGGCCGGAGGTGTCCAGCACCAGGTCTGCGGCGGCGCGCAATGGGCCGATCAGCGCCAGTTCCTGGGCAATGCCAACCACAACGCGGTCCTGTGGAGCGAGCGGATGGCGCCGCCGACTTTCCGTGTAGCGGCGCAACAGCGTAGCCTCGTCGGCGCAGACATAGACCAGCTCCGCCCGCAGCGCGGGGTTGACGCGCAGCGTCGCCATCGTAGCCAGCACACGCGCGGCGTCGAACCCATGGGTGCGGGCGTCAACGCCGATGGCCAGCTTGCGCTCGGTGCGCCCGACCATCTCGGCGAGCATCTCCAGCGGCGGGTTGTCGACCGTCTCGAATCCCAAATCCTCCAGCGCGCCCAGCACCGAAAGCTTGCCGCTGCCTGACAGGCCGGTGACCAGCACCAGCCGTCGCCGTGCCACATCATCCCGGGCCAAGCTATCGGGTGTCAGGCCATCGCGTGCCGCGCTTTCGCGTGCCAAGCCATCGCGTATTAGGCCGTCCGGCGCCGGGCGATCTGGGGTCGTCATGCCACGAACGCACCCACGACCTGGTTCACCAGGCCAAGCGCGCAGTCCAGCGCCATTGCCACACGTTCCGGCGCCGAGGCCGCGGAGGCGTCGATGCGCACCAGCGGCAGGTCGAGCCCAGCGTACCGTTCCGGCACCGGCAACCGAGGCATCGCCGGAGCGAGATCCACCACAAGCGCAATCCGCGCCTCGGTGGCATACGGCAGGCGAAAAATGCCCAGGCCACGCACCTCCAACAATCCAGCCAGCGCCGGCGGCGGGCGGGCAACCCCGAGACTGACGTCGACACGATCGTCCGCGACCAGCTCGAACCCATGGCCACGCAGACGCAGCACCAGATCGGACTTGCCCGATCCCGGCGGTCCCACCAGTAAAACGCCCGCACCCGCTTTGGACGCACAACTCCCGTGGATTTGCATGGAGGCGCACTCTGATCGCAACCGACGCGGAAAGAAAGTCTGTCGTGGCCCGGAGCGGCCAGGCGGAGGCAAGCAAGGTAGGGTAGAGCCGCCGGCCTTGCCTCGCCTCGGCTTGTCCGGCCCCGGCGCGCGTGCCAGCTTCCCGCCCGCCATGACCAGCCGCAGCGATATCGCCACCGCCGCCGTCCGCATAGCCAACCATGTGCGGCACACGCCAGTGCTGCGTCTCGCGGCGGGGGAACTGGGTCTGCCGTACCCTGTCACGCTGAAGCTGGAGCTGTTGCAGCACACGGGCAGCTTCAAGCCGCGTGGCGCGTTCAACCGGTTGCTGTCGGCTAACCTGCCGGCGGCGGGCGTGATCGCCGCATCAGGGGGCAACCACGGCGCCGCGGTCGCATATGCCGCGCGGGCGCTGGGCGTGACGGCGGAGATCTTTGTTCCGGAGCTGACTCCGCTCACCAAGGTGGCACGCATTGCGAGCTACGGCGCGCGCGTGGTGCAAGGCGGCGAGACCTATGCCGAGGCGCTCGCCGCCTCCCGCATCCGCCAGGCCGAGACCGGCGTGCTGGAGGTGCACGCCTTCGACCATCCGGCCGTGCTCGCCGGCCAGGGCACCGTTGGGCGCGAGTTCGAACTGGATGCGCCGGACCTGACGCATGTGTTGGTGGCGACCGGTGGCGGCGGGCTGATCGGCGGCATTGCCGCCTGGTATGCCGGCAGCGCCGCGGTGGTCAGTGTAGAACCGGAAGGATGTCCTGGGCTGCATGACGCGCTGCGCGCCGGCCAGCCGGTGGCGGCGCCGGTCGGTGGGTTGGCCGCCGACAGCCTGGGCGCGCGCCAGGTGGGCGGGCTGATGTTTCCGATCGCCGAACGTTACGTTACCGCCGCCGTGCTGGTGCCGGATGACGCCATCGTCGCGGCGCAGAGCCTGCTGTGGGGCCGGCTGCGGCTGATTGCCGAACCCGGCGGTGCCACCGCGCTGGCCGCGTTGCTGTCGGGTAGGTTCTCGCCCCCCGATGGCGCGCGCGTCGGCGTGCTGGTGTGCGGCGCCAACACCGACCCTACGAAGGTGGCCGCGCCATGAGCCAGGACACGTTCCTCACCGAGATCGATCCGCGCGGCATTGCCACATTGACGCTGAACCGCCCCGAGGTGGCCAACGCCTATGACGAGGCGCTGCTGCTTGGGATGACGGCGGCGATGCAGCGCCTCGCCGCCGACACGGCGGTGCGCGCGCTAGTGATCCGCGGCGCCGGCAAGCACTTCCAGGCCGGCGCCGACCTAAACTGGCTGAACCACCTGTCGCGGCAGGGACCGGAGGCCAACTACGCCGCCTCGGTAAGCACGGTGCGGTTCAGCCGCACCTTGAACGAGTTCCCCAAGCCGACGATCGCGGTGATCCACGGCGCGTGTTTCGGCGGCGGCGTCGGCATTGCCTGCTGCGTCGATGTCGCGCTGGCGACGCCGGAGGCGCAGTTCGGCATCACCGAGGTCCGCGTGGGCATCGCGCCGACGCCGATCTCCACGTTCATGGTCGGCGCGATCGGGCTGCGGCAGACGCGGCGCTATGCGCTGACCGGCGAACGCTTCGGTGCCGAGGAGGCCGCGCGCATCGGCCTCGTGCACGAGGTGGTGCCGAGCACGCAGATGGAGGCTCGGCTGGCGGCGGTGCTGGACGCCGTGCTGGCCAGCGCCCCGGGGGCGATCACGGCGACGAAATTGTCGTTCCTGGGTGCCAATGGGTTGCTGCTCGACGATCGCCAACTCACGCTGCTGGCGCACGAAGGCTGGATGCAGCGCCAGTCCGCCGAGGGGCAGGAGGGCACATCGGCGTTCCGCGAGAAGCGTCGGCCGACATGGCACCCCCGAACCGAAACGTAACGACAACGTAGGGCGGAAGAGCTTTGCCTCCGGACTTCCGGAGGCAAGCGTCATCCGCCGCTTTGTGCCGCGACCGGCGGATGACGCTGCGCTCTTCCGCCCTACATCGCCTTGGGAGACTTCGATGCATCGCGTTGTGCTTGCTGCCGCATGTGTCCTTGGCCTCGTTGCGCCCGCATCGGCACAGGACAAGACCCTGCACATCGGACTGCGTCAGGATCCCGATCTGCTCGATCCGACGCTCGGCTCTTCCTATGTCGGGCGTATCGTGTTCGCCGGCCTGTGCGACAAGTTGTTCGACATCGATGCGAAGCTGAACATCGTGCCGCAGCTAGCCACCGGCTACGAGTGGAAAGATCCGACGCATCTCGTTATCCATCTGCGCCCCGGCGTGCTGTTCCAGGACAACGAGAAACTCGACGCCAACGCGGTAAAATACAAGCTAACACGCGACCTGACCGCCAAGGGCAGCATGCGCCGCGGCGAGGTCAGCTCGATCGACAGCATCGACGTGATCGATCCGCTGACGGTCCAACTCAATCTGAAGGCACCGGCATCGCAACTGTTGGCGCAGCTCACCGACCGCGCCGGCATCATGATCTCGCCCAAGGCGGCCGAGGCGGCGGGCCCGGTGTGCGCCGGGCCCTTCAGTTTCGAGAGCCGCGTCGCGCAGGATCGCATCGTGCTCAAGCGCTTCCCGGGCTATTGGGACGCCAAGGATATCCATTTCGATACGGTGATATATCAGCAAAACCCGAATTCCTCGGTGCGCGTCGCCAATTTGCAGGCGGGCGCGCTCGACTTGGTCGAATACATCCTGCCGACCGACGTGCCGACCGTGCAGAAGGACCCGAAGTTGAAAATCGCGATGGACGATTCGCTCGCCTACAACGGCATCGCCATCAACACCGGCAACGGGCCGGCACAGGACACGGCGATGGGCAAGAACGCCCTGGTGCGGCAGGCGTTCGAGCTGGGTCTCGACCGCGGCGCGCTGATCCAGGTGGTCTACAACGGCCTGTTCGCGCCGACGGTGCAGGCCAATCCGGCCTCCTCGCCATACTACTTCCAGGACCTGCAACCGCCGGCCCGCGATCCGGCCAAGGCGAAGGCGCTATTACAACAGGCCGGCCTGACATTGCCAGTGCCGGTCACGCTGACCATCACCAACGGCTCGGACGACCAGCAGACCGGCGAGGTCATCCAGTCGATGGAGCGCGAGGCCGGGTTCGAGGTGAAACTCAAGACGATGGAGTTCGCCGCTTCGTTGCAGGCCGGCTACGCGGGCGACTTCCAGGCCTACATGATCGGCTGGTCCGGCCGCGCCGATCCCGACGGCAACATGTGGCAGATGCTGCACAGCGGCGGCACGTTCAATTACGGTCATTACGCCAACGCCGAGGTAGACAAGGCGCTGGATGACGCGCGCACCGTCGCCGATGTGCCCACTCGCCGCGCCATCTACGCGAAAGTCTGGGCGCAGGAGCGGAACGATCTGCCGCTGATCTATCTATGGACCAGCAAGAACATCGTCGGGATGAAGCGCGACTTGACGGCGTTTCGGCAGGTGCCCGACGGCCTGATCCGCTTGCAGGGCGTTGCGATGCCGTAACGCAAACCCGCCACCGCGCCGCAGGATGCTGGAAAATCGCTTCGCCGAATTGATTGGCATGGCGTTTGCTGCTCTCCGGTGTCAGCTCGTCGCAGCGCTCATCGGGCCGCGCTCACCGGAAGGAAAGACCGTGCCAAAGCAGTTTCACCTCGCCTGGTTCGTCTCGCGCGGGTTCAGCCCGAAGGCATGGCGCTACGAGTGGGCCGGCGATACCGCCGTGAACTGGCTGAAGCCGGATCTCTTCGTCGATCTCGCGCGCAGCCTCGAACGGGCCTGTTTCGACTATGTCATCATCGAGGACTCGTCCCATGTGCCGCGTTCCTACGGACAGTCGCATGACGTCTACCTGAAATACGCCGCGGCCACGCCGAAGATGGATCCCGCGGTGCTGGTGCCCTACATGGCGCAGGCGACGAAGCATCTCGGCATCGTGCCGACGCTGTCCACGGCCGAGTACCCGCCCTACCTGCTGGCGCGGCTGGTCAACACGCTCGATCACGTGACCGACGGGCGGGTCGGCTGGAACATGGTCACCGGCTCGAGCGATCACGCCTCGCAGAATTACGGCTACGACCGGCAATTCCCGCATGACGAACGGTATGAGCGGGCCGACGAGTTCGCCGAGATCGTCACACGGCTCTGGGAATCCTGGGACCCGGACGCGGTGGTGCTGGACACCAAGGCGCCGCTCTACGCCGACGGGCGCAAAGTGCATCCGATCGACTATGAGGGAAAATACTTCCGCTGCCGCGGGCCATTGAATGCGCCTCGCTCGCCCCAGGTCCGCCCTGTGCTGTGCCAGGCGGGCGGTTCCCCGCGCGGCCAGGCCTTTGCCGCGCGCTGGGCCGACACGGTCATCGCGATCGGTGACAGCATTCCGCAGATGAAATCGTACCGCGCCAATGTGCGGGCCCGTGCCGCCGCCCTGGGGCGGAATCCGGACGACATCAAGGTCCTGTTCCTCACCTATCCCGTGGTGGACGTGTCGATGGCGGCAGCGCGTGAGCGTCGCCGGCAGGAAGACGAGGCCAAGCACGCGCATGTCGACATGTACCTCGCGCAGATGTCGATGACCGCCGACATCGACCTGTCGCCGTTCGCCCTCGACGAGCCGCTGCCTGAATTGACCAGCAACGGCCACCAGTCCGAGGTCTCCAAATACACCGGCCGGACGCCGCGCAGCCTCGCCATGGAATATGCGATCAAGTCCACCATCGACTACACCGGCACGCCGGATTACGTGGCGGGGCTGATGGCGGAGGTGATAGAGGACGTCGGCGGCGACGGGTTCCTGCTGTTCAACAGCGACTTCACGCGCCGCTACGTGTTGGAGATCTGCGACGGCCTGGTGCCAGCACTGCAGCGGCGAGGGCTGACTCGCACGAACTACCCGCATCAGAACTTCCGCGACAATCTGGTGGCTTTTTAGACATTCGGCCGATTGGCCCAGCAGGATTGGTCCGCTTTGCCCGACCAGCCGCCCGATACCGGACCAACAGAAATCCACCCATCGCAAACATTCAAACTGCCCCCCACCGGCCCCGGCCCCCGCTTGACGAAATCGCCCCGCCAGCCCGCATGTGCCGCCCATGGACATCTATCGGACCCTGCTGACGGCGCGGCTGATCCTCACCCCGGTGGGCGGCGCGGACCTGGCCGACCTGCGCGCGCTGAAGGCCGACCCGCGCGTCTTCGCCGTCATGCTCGGCGGCGTGCGATCCGCGGTCGAAGCCGCCTGCGACCTGGCCGACGACGTCGTGTTCTGGGGCGCACACGGCTACGGCGTCTGGGCGGTGCGGGAGCGGGCGGGCAACGCCTTCCTCGGCATCACCGGCCTGAAGGACCGGCCCGACGGGCGCGGCGTGGCGCTGCGCTTCGCGCTATGGCCCGAGGCCCAGGGCCGCGGCCTGGCGCGCGAGGCCGCGTTCGCCGCGCTGCGCTTCGGCCATGAACACGCCGGCCTGCCGCGCATCGTCGCTGTCGCACGGGCCAGCAACTTCGCCTCCCGCACCGTGCTCGGCGGCATCGGCATGACCGAGTGCGACGCGTTCACCCAGGGCGGCTTCGCGATGCTGGTCTATCAAAGCCTGCGGTCCCGGTGCCTCTAGCTTCTGGTGCCTCTAGCTTCTGGCGCCTGTGGCTTCTGGCGCCTCTAACTTTCTGGCGCCTCCAGCTTCTGACGCCTCGGCCTCACACCCCCTGGCTGAGCTGCTGGCGGATCGCGTCGATCAGCGCACCGACGCTCTGACCGTGTTGGCTGAGGAACGACGCATAGTCATCGCGCTGGGTCACGCGCAGCGAAGTACCCTCGGCGATCACGTCCACGATCTTCGGATCGGTGGCCGGATTGGCGACCAGCCATTGGATGTTGGTGGGCGGGTTGTTCGGCCGCGTCACGACGGTCGACACCACCTCCCCCGCGTCGCGGTCCTGCGCGCCGCTGACGGTGAACGTGACGCCCTTGTACTCGCCCAGCTTGGACGCGATGTTCGCCGCCAGCATCTGGCGGAACAGCAAGAGGTACTCCTGCTGCTGTGCCGGCGTCGCGGTGCGCCAGAAGCGGCCCAGGCAGAAGCGCGCCACGCCATCCACGTCGACCGTGCTGTCGATGATGCCGCTTACCACCTTGCGGCGCTCCACCAGCGTGCCGGTCGCGTTGATCGCCTCGACCAGTCGCTGCCCCGTCGCCTTGATGAACGCGGCGGCCTGGTCACCCGGCCCTGAGGCCCATGCCGGGCTGGTCAGGCCGAGCCGCAGTGTGCCGGTCAGGGCAATGTCGGTCCGGGTGATGCCGGTCAGGGCGATGCCGGTCAGGGTGATACCGGCGAGCCTCGTCAGCGCAACGCCAGTCAGCGTCTTGCCCGTCTGGCGAATGAACGTGCGTCGATTGCGCATAGGACCTCTCACGTTCGATCAGTTCTGGCGATCAGTTCTGGCGATCAGTTCTGGCGATCAGTTCTGGGGCGCCGCGGCGGATCGGGCGGCCGCCTGCGCGGCAGACTGCTGCGGGAACCAGACCGGGATGGTGGCTCGATTGTCGTCGCGGGTCTCCTCGATCGTGGCACGACGATGCTGGCGATACAGGCTGCGGAAAGTTGCATAAGGGTCTAATGCCGTCTTCTTGATCGAATCGATCGGATCCAGCACGCGCTCGCGTTGGTCGAGGGCGTTCAGGCCGAATTTCGTCCAGTCGAGCGCGGTGACGATGGTGCCCTGGCCGAGCCAGGTGAACGGATCGCCGGCGATGTCCACGCCATGGCCAACCGCGTCGCGCGGATTGGACGGTCCGAGCACGGGCAGAAACAGGAACGGCCCCTCCGGCACACCCCAGATCGCCAGCGTGACGCCAAAATCGTTGTCATGGTCAGGATAGCCCCAGCCTTTCGCCACGTCGAAGACCCCAACCACGCCGACCGTGGTGTTGATCAGGAACCGCATCGAGGTGTCCCCGGCGCGCCGCGGCTTCGCCTCCAGCACGTCATTGCCGAGCTCCACCGGCGTGGCGAGATTCGAAATTACATTGTGGATGCCGTTGCGCACCGGCTCGGGCACTGCGGCCCGGTAGGCCAGCGCAAGCGGACGCAGGATGACCGTATCGAGCCCGTTGTTGATCGCATAGAAAACCCGGTTGGTGGGTTCCAGCGGATCGTTGGTTTCCTTGAAGTCGGCCACGGCATCCGGATCGCTGGCGGGCGGCGGGGTCGCGCAGCCGAGCAGCGGTCCCAGCAGCATCAGCGCGGCGGCGAAAGCCAGGCGGAGGGGCGGAGAGGGCGGCATCTGGCTCCTTACGTGCCGGGGCTTGCTGAGCCGGGGCTTGGCAATGACTTGCGGCGGTGGTGTCGCAAGGGTCGGGTTGCAGGACGGTGTCGCGAAGGGGCGCAAGGGAGGGAGGGTGTCGCAAAGGGGGGCTTGGGGTGGCCTGGGCGGCCGGCGCTGGACGGAAGTGAGTAAGTGGCCGCCGTCATGTCGATTTGAAACCAAGGCGTGGTCAGGTTGAAACCTAGGCGTGGTCAGGTTTTCGTGAACGATATCTAGCATGCCGATCGACGTGTGCAATGTGAGCCGGTTCACTGCCGGGCGCGCAAGTGCCTGCATTGACAAATGTTTACCGCAATTAACGGTGCCCCGCGGCCGAGCAACGGGCGTTTTGGGTAACGGGTCGGATGCAGAGATAAAACCGGACACCAAACGCTGCGGCCCCGGACCGAAGCCCTGGGCCGCCGCTTGGAGATGGAAAGCCTAGGTCCGTGGACGAGTTTTCAGCCCCCAATCCACCCCGCCAGCACCGCCAGCAGCAGCAGCGCCACAATATTCGTGATCTTGATCATCGGGTTCACTGCCGGCCCCGCGGTGTCCTTGTATGGGTCGCCCACCGTGTCGCCCGTCACCGCCGCCTTGTGCGCCTCGGAACCTTTGCCGCCGTGGTTGCCCTCCTCGATGTACTTCTTCGCGTTGTCCCACGCCCCGCCGCCCGAAGTCATGGAGATCGCGACGAACAGCCCGGTGACAATCGTTCCCAGCAGCATCGCTCCCAACGACGCAAACGCCGCCGCGCGCCCGGCGATCACGTCGATCACGACCCACAGCACGATCGGCGCCAGCACCGGCAGCAGCGAGGGGACGATCATCTCGCGGATCGCCGCCTTGGTCAGCATGTCCACCGCGCGGCCGTATTCGGGCTTCGCGGTGCCCGCCATGATCCCCGGGATCTCCCGGAATTGCCGCCGCACCTCCACCACCACGGCACCCGCCGCGCGACCCACCGCCGTCATGCCCATCGCGGCGAACGAGTACGGCAGCAACCCGCCGATGAACAAGCCCACCACCACGAATGGGTCCTGCAGGGTGAACACCACATGCAGGCTCGGGAAGTAGTGCTGCAGATCCTGCGTGTAGGCCGCAAACAACACCAGCGAGGCCAACCCCGCCGAGCCGATCGCATAGCCCTTGGTCACCGCCTTGGTGGTGTTGCCGACGGCGTCCAGCGCGTCCGTCGTCACCCGCACGTCCTTCGGCAGGTCCGCCATCTCGGCGATGCCGCCGGCGTTGTCGGTCACCGGGCCATAGGCATCCAGGGCCACGATCATGCCGGCCAGCGACAGCATCGTGGTAGCCGCCACCGCGATGCCGAACAGGCCGGCAACCATGGAGGCGATGATGATGCCGATGCAGATCACGATCACCGGCAGCGCGGTCGACTCCATGGAGATCGCCAGGCCCTGGATCACGTTGGTGCCGTGACCCGTGGTGGAGCTCTGCGCGATCGAGCGCACCGGGCGGTATTCCGTCGCGGTGTAATACTCGGTGATCCAGACGATCGCCCCGGTCACACCCAGGCCGACCAGCGCGCAGATGAACAGGTCGAACCCGTCCACGCTGCCACCGGCGGTCAGCGCCAGCGGCGTGGTGAAGCCGACGAACCAGGCGATGATGATGGCGACGCCAACCACCGACAGCGCGCCGGTCACCGCGAGACCCTTGTAAAGCGCCCGCATGATACCGTTGTCCGGCCCCAGCTTGACGAAATACGTCCCCACGATCGAGGTCAGCGTGCAAATCGCGCAGATCCCCAGCGGCAGCATCAGCAGCGCGTCGCGCGCCGCGCCGGTGAAGTAGATCGCCGCCAGCAGCATGGTGGCCACGATGGTCACCGCGTAGGTCTCGAACAGGTCGGCCGCCATGCCGGCGCAGTCGCCGACGTTGTCGCCCACGTTGTCGGCGATCACGGCGGGGTTGCGGGGGTCATCCTCGGGGATGCCGGC
>Ga0326727_10015162_pt1 | contig 16617 bp, 8 predicted proteins | sample MB2enrmetagenome_FD_207643 | JGI IMG/M metagenome (GOLD analysis project Ga0326727, IMG submission 207643) | Lab enriched peat soil microbial communities from McLean, Ithaca, NY, United States - MB29MY | ecosystem: Environmental > Terrestrial > Soil > Wetlands > Peat | place: USA: New York...
CGCCGAAGCACCAGAGCCTCACGACGGAGCCCGGGAGATCTTCGTGTACGAACCAGTGCCTACGCGCGAAGGCACCGAGGAGAAGCACTGCAACGGCAACCACTGCAGCGACTGTCGCGTGCGTGGCAGCGGTAGCCGGCCGGCGGTAGCCGGCGATCACTCCGCCGGCAACGAAGGCCGCGAGAACCAGCATTGCAGCCGCAAGCCAGAGGTGGCTCGGTTGGTCGATCATCGGACGGCCGTGCCAGTCTTCTTCGACCGCCATCGTCGGCACGGTGACCACGAGCACTACCAAGGCCGACAAGCTGACGTCCAGCCAGCTGAGCCTTTTCTTCTGCGGGCTGCTCTCACGTTCTGAAGCCAACGACCGTGCGTCCAGCTTCTTGTCGCCCATCCATCGCCCTCCCGAGCATGCGAGCGTACCGCTGAGCGTCCTCCGCTAGAGCGCGGGGCCGGCACCGATGAACGGAACTCGGATTGCCTCACCGCGGTCGCATGCCTGAGAGACCCGACGCGTGTGGCGTGAAGACAGCCAACAACTATCCGTAGCAGTCGCGAACTCGATGCCGTTCTGAATCCGCCGCCCGCTTGGCGGGGGAGTCCTGAGTGAGGTCCCGCGTCGGCGACCACCCGGCGCGCACGGGCCTCCGGAATCTCCCGTGTTCACAGCCGTGCCGCGCTCGTGCAAACTGCATCGAGGTGCTCAGAAGGCTCCGTGCCCTCGGAACACCCGAGCGGGTGTCATCCACAGGATGCGGAAGTCCCACCAGATCGACCACGAGGCGACGTAAAGGTAGTCCAGTCGCTGCATCTCCTCGAAGGTCAGCTCGCTCCGGCCTGAGACCTGCCACAGTCCGGTCATGCCGGGGCGGACCTCGAACCGACGCTGTGCCGACCCGTCGATCGTGCTCGACTCGGCCGGGACGAAAGGTCGCGGGCCGACAAGAGACATGTCGCCGCGCAGCACGTTGAACAATTGCGGCGCCTCGTCGAGGCTGGTCCTGCGCAAGAAGCGCCCGACCTTGGTAGCGCGCGGATCGGCACGCATCTTGAACAGTGGGCCCTCCATCTCGTTCGCCTGCTCGAGCTGTGAACGCATCTGTTCGGCATCGTGGGCCATCGTGCGCAGCTTGTAGATCGTGAAGGGCCTGTTGTCCTTGCCGATTCGCTCCTGGCGGAACAGCACCGGACCGGGGGAGGTCATCTTGATCGAGATCGCCACGACCGCCAGCCCCGGCAGGGCAGCCAACAGCAGCACGCTGCCCAAGACGAGGTCAAAAGTACGTTTGGCGACGCGTGCTGCCACGGTCAAACGTGCAGGGGCAACGTCGATGAGAGCGAGCCCGGCGATCTCCTTGACAGAGGAGCGCCACGTGATCAGTTCGAAGTACCGCGGCACGATCGAGATCGCGACGTGGTCGTTCAGCGACTGGAGGCGGAGGATGGCGTCGGCCGGATGGGTTCTCGAGAATGCCACCATCACCTGATGAACGTCCAGGTCCTCGACAAGCTGAGGCAGCTTCTCGATGCTGCCGAGCACGGTCGTACCCGGGGCGGGGTCGTCATCCACGCAACCGACCACGGTTATGCGCGGATCCCAGGACAGGTAGCGGAGCAGGTGTTGGACCATCATGCCGCTGCCGACGACCAGCACTCGGCACTGTTCCATCTTGATCGCGTGCAGGGCGGCGCGGGTCATGACCCGTCCGGTCGGGATGACCGCGACCGCGAGCAGCAACGCCACGACGATCGTGACCGGCTCCAACGTCGCCTGCCGTTCCAGGGATCCGAAGAGATGGTCGATCCCGAGCACGACGCAGCCTGCGATGCCCAGGCCGTAGACGATGTCGTGAAGCTCTGTGAACGAGCTCTTCAGCATCTGACCCGGCGACTTGGAATAGAGGTTGTTGAGTGCCAAGGCGATCACCACCACGGCAAGCAGAGGCAGGCTGAGCACGACATTGGCGAGCAAAGCCGAGTTCACCGAAGCATCTGAGGGCTGATGGACGAGGTACAGCGCCGCCGAGAAGCACAGGGTCATCGCGACCGTGTCAGAAGCTACGAGCGCGAGTCGCGGCCTGAAGCGTCTGTGGCTTTTCGCCACCCTCGAGGGCCGTGGGCCGGGTCCGACCGGAGACGAAGCCAGGTCGGGCAGGGCCTGCAGCGTCGGGGCTCTCCCTAGGGTCTCGCTGTCGACGGCGACGTTGGAGAGCGCTGACGACGGCCGCGACATGGACAGTTGTGCCGAATTAGCCAAACTGGAGAACGCCTTTTCCATCGACCCTCGCTCGATCTGTACTGCGGCGACGCCAGGTCGCCCCCCGACTGACGGGTTGAGCGGTACCCGAGCGTTGTTGTCCAACTATTCCGGTACCAGAACTCCCCCCGTAACCGAAGTCGGTCCTTCGTAGACAACCGATGACCGACCTGATTATTCCTAAGCATCCTATTACGAAATTTCCACTCCCGGAAACGGGGGTGCCCGTCGGGTACCGCTCGCCGCGGCTCAGCCGGGATGCACCGGGGCCGGGTCAGCCGATGTCGCGGCGATCGCTGGTCTTACCAGCGTTTTCGGGCTGGCGTGGGGGGCTTTCAGCCCACGCTTGTCTCGCGGGCTCCAGGGCCGACATGAGATCAAGGTAGGCTTCGAGACGGTTCGCGAGTCTGGCCCTGGCGTCGGGCCGGTGCCGCCTAACCACTTCAGGCGACGGGGGTCTCACAGACGGCCGCCCGACCCGGATTGCTAGGCCAGCTTTCATGCCTTCTCCGTGCTTGCGAACGATGTCTTTGGTCACCAGACCGAGACCCCGGTGCCTCAGCTAAACGGCGGGTAAACGCTCAATGACGGAAAGATAGCATCAGGGCTTCGCTGGAAGGCGTATCACAGTGCCGGCGCTTGTCTGGGCGCTTCTCACGCGTTGGAGGCAACTCCCTCGTTGTCTCGATCGGGCGGTACCACCGAGCAAAGTTGACTACGGCCGGACCAGCCTGAAGCTGAAGCACATGGTGAGGAGCGAAACGGCAGGACGCGCCATAGGTGCTCTTGTCGAAGCCCGACGATAGCGACCCGGAGAGGCCGGCCAGGAGTCGCCGTAACCCGGATCGCGAACTCCTACGTGAAAGATCGCGAATGGGAAGACGCCGAACTTGAGAGCGTAGCGACACGGCCGCCGGCCGACCATCAGGCGTCGCCAAGACCGGTGCGGGAGCTAGCGTCAAGAAGGCCTTGAAGGGTCTCGATCCACTCCGGTTGGTGTTGGCCGGGTTCGGTGCCGGCCTTAGCGGCAGCGTGGCAGGGCTGGCCTCGCTCGTCAGTTACCCGGCCCTTCTTGCCGTTGGGCTTCCGCCGGTAAGTGCGAACGTGTCCAACGCGGTCGCACTCGTGTTCAGCAGCGTGGGCTCCGTCTGGGGTTCGCGTCCGGAGTTGACGGGCCAGCGAGCCCGGGCTCGGCGTCTGGGCCCCATCGCCGTAGTCGGGGGTCTCACCGGCGGGCTTCTCTTGCTGGAGACACCTTCGAGCGCCTTCGCGCTGGTCGTTCCGTGGTTGATCGGGCTCGCGTCGCTCACCATCGTGATCCCGAGCAATCCGGCTCGTCTGGCGTCGAACGAGGCGCACCGACCGACGTGGAAGCTCGGCGCGGGGGTTTTCCTCATCGCCGTCTACGGCGGTTACTTCGGGGCCGCGGCAGGGGTGCTGCTCCTCGCGCTGGTGCTGGTTGCCACGGCGGAACCGCTGGCTCGAAGCAACGCGATGAAAAACCTGCTTGTCGGGTCGGCCAATGCCACGGCGGCGGTGGCGTTCGTCGCCATCGGGCCGGTCCGCTGGTCGGCCGTGATCCCTCTCGCGGTGGGATGCCTGGCCGGCGGCCGGCTGGGCCCGATAGTCGTGCGACGGGTCCCGGCGACACCGCTCAAGGTGCTCATCGCCTGCGCAGGTCTCGGTCTGGCAGTCCATCTGGGCATCGATGCCTACCGCTGAGGCTTTGTCGTTGGTCCGCTCCGGCGCCCCCGGAGGTCACCCGGGCTCACGGATGCCCGGATGAGAGCCCGGCCATCGCTGACCGCTCCTCGGCGGGTCCGTGAGGTTCGGCGCGTAGACGTGCTTCACGTAATCGTCGAGCATTCGCGTGGCGCAGTACATGGGCCCGAGACTGCGCATCGACGCGCGTACCCGCTTCAGCCAGCGCGTCGGGATCCCGCGCTCGTCGCGCTCGAAGAAGAGCGGCTTCACCTCGTTCTTGACCAGGGAGTAGAAGGTCGCCGCGTCACGCGCGTCCTTCGCGGACTCGTCAGGGTCGACGTCGCCGTTGATGGCCCAGCCGTTCGCGCCGTCGAAGGCCTCTGCCCACCATCCGTCGAGCACGCTCAGGTTGAGGCAGCCGTTGAGGGCGGCTTTCATGCCGCTCGTGCCGCTCGCCTCGAGGGGGGGACGCGGCAGGTTCAGCCACACGTCACAGCCGGCGATCAGGGTGCCGGCAGCGCTCAGGTCGTAGTCCTCGACGAACACTACGCGACTGATCACACCGGGCTCGCGCTTTAGGGCGAACATGCGCTGCGCTATCGCCTTGCCCGCGTCGTCGAGCGGGTGGGCCTTGCCGGCGAAGACGAACTGCGCCGGTTGGTCGTGGTTGAGCAGCTCCAAGGCCCTGGCCGCCGGGTGCAGGAGCAGGTCGAGCCTCTTGTAAGTCGCCAGGCGGCGGGCGAACCCGACGGTGAGGAACGAAGGGTCGAAGGCCTCGGCACCGGCCCGTACGACCTCGAGGTCCTCGCCACGTGCAAGGCGGTCGACCACGGCTTTGCGACGCAGTTGGTCGACCAGCTCGTTTCTCTGCTCGCAGCGGACGGCCCAGAGCTCCTCGTCCGGGATCTCCTCGATGCCGGCCCATACCGCTGGGTCGGACGAGTGCCGCTCCCAACCCTCGCCGAAGTGCCGGGTGAGCAACGCCTGCATGGGCGGGGCCATCCAGGTCGGGAGGTGCACCCCGTTGGTGACGTGCCCGATCGGCACCTGTTCGGTGCGCACCTGCGGGAACATCTCGTGCCACATCTCCCGGGCGACCGACTCGTGGCGTGCGCTCACCGCGTTGATGGAGCGGGCCGCATGGATGGCCAGCTGCGTCATGCCGCTGGGCTCGTTCGCATCGGAGGGATGCACCCGTCCCAGCTTCAAGAGCAGCTCGCGGTCCAGGTGCAGCTCGTCGGCAAGCGATCCGAGCACCGGGAGGATCTCCTCACGGCTGTAGGTCTCGTTGCCGGCCTGCACGGGGGTATGTGTAGTGAACACGAAGTGGTCGCGGCCGCTGCTGAGCGCGTCGGACAGGTCACCATCAGCGCCTTTGGAAGATCCGGCCGTCCGCGACGCGACGGCTAGCGTGGCCAGCGCGGCGTGGCCCTCGTTGAGGTGGTAAATGGTGGGTGTGACCGACATCGCGTCGAGCGCGCGCACCGCACCCACTCCCAAGAGGGCGTACTGCGCGAGGCGGATGGCGCGGTTGCCCTCGTACAGCCGCGCGCTGACCCACCGCTGTAGAGGGCTGTTCTCCGCCAGGTCTGCGTCGAGCAGATAGAGAGGCACACGCCCGACATCGACCCGCCAGACGTGAGCGGTGACCTCACCGTCCCAGATGGGGAGCTGGATCGTCAGTGGCGAACGGTCCGGGTTGGTGACGCGCACCGCTGGCAGCATCTCGGGATCGACTTCGGTCCAGTACTCGAGTTGCCACCCTGACCGGTCGACGCGTTGGTGGAAGTAGCCCTTGCGATAGAGCAAGCCGACGCCGACGAGCGGCAACGCCTGATCCGACGCCTCCTTCAACAGATCGCCGGCCAGCACACCGAGTCCTCCCGAATAGACCGGCAAGGACCTGTGCACTCCGAACTCTGCGCACAAGAACGCGACCAGCCCATCACCGAGGTCGGTCTTCGCCGGGCGGGTCAGGTCGTCGTCCAGCACCTGCGCCACCGCATTCACACGGGCGAGGTACTTCTCGTCGGTCGCCGCCTCGAGCAGCGAGTGCTCGGACAGGTCACGAAGGAAGCGAACCGGGTTCTGGTTGCTCAGGTTGAAGCGGTGCACACCGAAATAGCGGAACAGCTCGCGGCCATCGGGAGTCCACGACCACCGGTAGTTGTACGCGATCCGGGCCAGTGGGAACAATGGCTCGGGCAGCCGACGCGCAAGGCGGTCGACCGCGCGGACAACGTCGTTGGTGCCGTCGAGGGACGGATCTTGACCGCGGGGCGCATTCATCAGGGTGTGAACCTAGTGGTTCGCTGGCGACGGCTCACATTCGGCGTCGCCGGCCGGCCACTCGACCGACGCCATCTTGGCCAGGGGTCCGAGAGCGCCAAGCGCCGCGACCGCCTCCCCGGAGACCGAGGCATCACGGAGCACCGCGAGCGCGGCGCCCACCGCGTCGAGGTCACGAGCGGCCAGTGGGGCTGTACCGGCCACGAGAGCGGCCAACACGACCGCGTCATCGACCTCGGCCGGGCGAGTGCGCAGGCTCGCCGTCAGACAGCGCAGGGCGAGAAGAGGGCTGCCGTCGGCTCGTCCCGTCAGCCGGGTGGCGCCGACGTGCGCGACGACGTCGAGGCCGGCATCCGAAAGAGTCGTCTCGCGCCAGGAGTCCTCCCCGGCCAGGCGGCTGAGGGCGGTGGCGCCGACGGCTCCGGTGCACTCGGCCTGGACCTCGACCACGCTGCGTCGGAGGGTCGCGATGTGCTCGACGACGACCGTGCCTGTTGTCCGGCCGGCAACCGTCTCGACGTTCTGGACAGTCACGCTCCAGGCGCCACGCCGCATCGGGGAACGGGCCGCTCCGGCCGCCAGCTCCAAGGCGAACCCGGCGGCGACCAACCCCGCGTCGACTCGACGGGGCTCTATCGCCCGAGCCCAGAGATCGCGGCCGGTCAGTGACGGATCGAGGTTCGATCTCAGGGGTTCGAGGCGCTCGAGGAACCCCGTGAGGACCTCGAGGCCCAGCACGCGCTCGGCTGCATCGAGCACAACGGCTACGTGCCGCAGCGACAGCAAGGTCTCGATTCCCGTGGGATCGGCAAAGAACCATGCGCAGCTCGTGAACGCCGAGAGGAGATGGCTCTTCAGCTCAAGAAGCTCCAGGACGTGCGTCGTCTCGGCTCGCGAGCAGGGGCGGCCGGCATGTCTCGCGACGAATGCATCGGGTGCCTCCACCCCGGCGAGCACGACGCCGTAGTCGACGAGTGCGTCGAGGGGATCGTCCAGCAGTGGGCTCAGGGCGGCCGCGACAGGCTCCGCAAGACTCGTGCGCAGCCAATCGAGCGCTTCTCGAAGAGGCGCCCGCCAAGACTGGTTCCATCCCGGCTGCGCGCCCGTCGTGCAGCCGCAGTCGCTGCGCCACCGCTCGACGCCGTGCGCGCAGCTCCACGAAGATGGCGTGACAAGCTCGACCTCCCAGGTTGCCGGATGCTTACCGAGCCACGTGCCGAGGTTGGTGACATCAACCTTCTCGGTCCGCAACTCGCGCGCCGCCCACGCGAGTGCCATCTCGCCGAACTCATGATGGTGCCCGTAGGTCTCGCCGTCGGTGACGATCGCTATCAGCTCGTCGTCGGCACTTGATGCCAAGGCGGTTCGGATCGCGCTCACGAGCGTCGCTCCGTCGTTCAACAGCTCCCCGAACGCGAGCTCGCGCGACAGCTGGCCGTGCCCGAACACGACGGTCATCTGCTCACCACCGGGCAGCGACACGAAGTAGGCACGGCTCGTGTCGATCTGCTCCCCACTCACATTCAGCCAGTCGCCCCCGGGCGCGCGCACGCGGCTCGCCTGCTGGGGCATGAGAACGGTGAAGTCGATGCCGTGACGGGCGAGGGTCGCGAGGGTACCGAGATCGACCGCGGTCTCGGGCAGCCACATGCCGTTCGGCGCGAAGCCGAAGCGAGCCTTGAAGTCCGTGACTCCCCAGGCGACGAGGACCTCGCGATCCTCCGGCTCTGCGAGGGGCAGGATCACGTGGACAGCCGGTGACGCGAGCGCCGCGCCACTCGGTTGCCCGTCCGGTTCCCGCCCGGCGGCACGGACGACAGAGTCGACGTCGGGTGCATTGGCCGCCAGCCACCCGTGAAGAGTCCTGACGACGTCGAAGCTCGCGATCGCGAAGTTGTCACACGACGCCCGTAGGCGCTTGTCGGGCGCCAGCACGGCCGCAGCGGCGTTGGGCCTGTAGCACTCAGCGGTGATCCTCTGGTTCCAGTCGTGGTAGGGGTACGCGCTGAGCTCGGGGTTCACGATGTCGAGCCAAGGATCCGCGCGCCCGGGCTGGTAACAGTGGAGATGGAAACAGACTGCGAGCGTCATCGCCGCCTAGACCGGCCGTAGGACCAAGATCGCGAGCGGGGGCAGCACGAGCAGGGCGCTCTGGTCGCGGCCGTGCCAGGGCGTTCCGGTCGTTTCGAAACAGGAGGGCACGAGGTAGCCGCTGCCGCCGAATTCCGGCGCGTCGCTGTTTGTGAGCACCTCCCACCGGCCGGCTCGCGGCATGCCCACCCGGTAGTCGGGGCGCGGGACCGGCGTGAAATTGGCGACGACCACGAGCACGCCGTCGGCCCCGTCACGGCGTTCGTAGCAGAGCACGCTCTGCGACCGGTCCTCGCAGTCGATCCACGAGAAGCTTGCGCCGTCGAGGTCGTCGCGGTGCAGGGAGGGCTCGGAGCGGTACAGCTCGTTGAGTCGGCGCACCCATGTGGAGACACCTTGGTGGGCGGGCGAGTCGAGCAGGTGCCAGTCGAGGCTCGCGTCGTGGTTCCACTCCGATCTCTGGGCGAACTCGCCTCCCATGAAGAGGAGCTTCTTGCCTGGTTGGGTGAACTGGTAGCCGTAGAGGAGTCGCAGATTGGCGAACTTCTGCCACTCGTCGCCCGCCATGCGGCCTATCAGTGAGCCCTTGCTGTGCACGACTTCGTCGTGCGAGAGCGGCAGTACGAAATGCTCGCTGTTGGCGTAGACGGAGCGGAACGTCAACCTGTCGTGGCACCATGGCCGGTAGATAGGGTCGTGCGCCAGGTAGTCGAGCGTGTCGTGCATCCAGCCCATGTCCCACTTGTAACTGAAGCCGAGGCCACCCGCGTCGACGGGCCGGGAAACGCCCGGCCAGGCCGTGGACTCCTCGGCGATTGACATGATGTCCGGGAACGAGGCGAACATCTCGGTGTTGCACTGTTGGAGCAGCTCGATGGCCTGGAGGTTCTCGTTGCCGCCGAAGCGGTTGGGGACCCATTCGCCGGGTTGGCGGGAGTAGTCGAGGTAGAGCATCGAGGCGACTCCGTCCATGCGCAGGCCGTCGGCGTGGAACCGGTCCAGCCAGAAGCAGGCGCTCGAGATCAGGAAGCTTCGGACCTCGTTGCGGCCGTAGTTGAAGATCCAGCTCTGCCAGTCCGGTTGCACTCGCTGGCGCGGATCTGCGTGCTCGTACAAGTGCGTGCCGTCGAAACTTGCCAGGGCGAAGGCGTCGGAGGGGAAGTGCGACGGCACCCAGTCGAGGATGACACCGATGCCGGAGCGGTGGAGCGTGTCGACGAACGCCGCGAAGTCGTCAGGTGAGCCGTAGCGTGCGGTCGGGGCAAAGTAGCTCGTGATCTGGTATCCCCATGAGCCGTAGAAGGGATGCTCCATGACCGGGAGGATCTCGACGTGGGTGAAGCCGTGTTCGCGCACATGGTCGATGAGCCGCGGGGCCAGCTCCGCGTACGTGAGGAACCGGCCGTGCTCCTCGGGTACCCGTCGCCACGAACCGAGATGTACCTCGTAGATCGCCACCGGCTTGTCGAGACGCTGTTTCTGTCCGCGGTCGCGCATCCACTCCTCGTCGAGCCATGCGTGGCCTGGCTCGAAGATGACCGACGCAGTCTTCGGGGGCTCCTCGGTGGCGAACGCGAACGGGTCGGCCTTGTCGAACTCGCCGCCGCCCAGTCGTGAGAGCAATCGGTACTTGTAGCGTGTCCCGGGGCTGACCCCGGGAAGGAAGCCCTCCCAGATTCCTGACTCGGCGTGCGGGGAAAGGGGATGCTTCGCACCGTTCCAGCCGTTGAAGTCCCCGACGACGGCGACGCGCTCGGCGTTGGGCGCCCACACGGCGAAGAAGACCCCGGGGATACCGCCGACGGTCATCGGATGGGAACCGAGTTTCTCGTACAGGCGGAAATGGCGCCCCTCGTTGAACAGGTAGACATCGAACGAGTCGAGCAGGCTGACCCCCAAGACCGTTTCGGCTCCCCGCGTCAGGCGGTCGACCGCACCGGGGGGGATCCGCCCTCGATTCTCCCTGAGAGGCGCCAAGGCTTCGTGCACCGCCGGATCGTCCACGATCTGCTCCAAGGGGGCGGTTGTGAGGCGGTTCCAGTTCGGTCGTTCTCTGCTCGTTCCGGGCAGGTTGACCGAGTCGGGTTGCCCGACCAGGTCGTCGAGCTGAACGAGCACGAGCCCGGCGTCGCTACGGGCCAGCTCGCCATGGATGGCGGCGAGCACGGAGGCGGTCGCCCCCGTGCCGTCGAGCGGGTCGCGCTCGTCGGCGCCGGGCTCATCCCGAGCGAGCTTGGAGAGGCGCTCGCGCATGTGAGCCCGTTCGGCCCGCTCCTCGTCGGCCGACGAGGCGTCCAGCTGGCCGCACTCGACGCGCTCGTCGATGTCGCGCCCGCTCCACCAACCGGTGAACGTGGGCAGATCGTGGGTCGAGAACGAGGCTACAGAGCCGGCGGGCGGTGCCTCGAGCACCGGCTCGCCGTCGCGGCGGATGGCGAACTGCGCGACGTAGGAACGCCGGACGCCCGTGGCCTGCATGCCTTGGCGAACCTCGTCGTCGACGGTGCCCAGGTCCTCGCCGATGATGTCTGCATGGTGGCGCTGTGCCTCTATCGCCAATACGGCCAGCAGCTCTCCAAACGGCATCTTCACATACACACCGTCGCGGGGCTCGGCTCCGCCAGGGATCCAAAACAGCCGCTGCAATCCCATTATGTGATCTATGCGCAGCAGCCCGGCCACGCGCAGGTGGTGCGCGAGCGCGGCACGGAACTCCTCGTGACCGTCGTCCCGGAGTGCCTCGGGGCGCGTGGGAGGGAAACCCCACGATTGCCCCTGAGCGAAGAATCCGTCCGGTGGCGCCCCCACCGACATGCCGGTCGCGTACTGCTCACGATTGCGCCAGACGTCGTAGCCGCAGGGATGGATGCCCACGGGAAGGTCGAGGGCGAGGACTTGGCCGCGCTGTGACAGCCGTGCCGACAGCTCCGTCATTTGCTCGTGGGCGACCCACTGGGCATAAACGTGATAGCGCTCATTGACGGGATCGACGTCGCTCCATCGGAGCAGGCCACTGCGAAGAGGCCCGGGCCAGGTGTGCCAGTCGATCCCGAAGCGATCGGCAGCGGCGCGAAAGCGTGCGTACTCGACGAGGTCGGGGCGTTCGAACATGAAGTTGCGCAGCGCCGTTTCCCGGCCTGTGGCAGAACGCCCCACGGCAGTCGCCATCGCACTCAGGGCCGCCCGCTTGGCTGCGGTGACGGCTGCACCGTCCACGATCCCACCCTTGACCCATGAGGCCCGGCGCTCGGACGCCTGCGGGCCTGAGCCGATCACCCGCGCCGCGGGAGACCAGGCGAACTCAGGTACGCGTTCCACGTCGATCCAGCGCTCGTGCCAGAACCGCCGGCTCACCGGCAGATAGGGGCTCGCCTCGAACGACTCGGGGCCGATGCCCGCGAGCAGAGGAAGCGTCGCCACCAAGCTCGCTTGTTCCCTGGCGGCGAAGCGGGCGAGCTCGTCCAGGTCGCTGAGGTCGCCCGATCCCCAGCTGCGCGCCGAGTGCAGCGAGAAGAGCGGCACGAAGATCCCAAAGGCGCGCCAGTCCTCGCTGAAGCGTCCCCGGGCGCCTGCCGCCGGAGCGACGACGAGCGTCGCCGTGCCGACACGGCCCCGAACGCGGACGGTGAAGCGGTGGTAGCCGTACTGCAAGAGGGCGGGCAGCGGTACAGCTCCTCTGAGGATGTCCCGACCGTCAAGTCGTTCGCGCGACACCGACACGAGATCCTCGCGGCGCACGCGCCACTCGACGCGCTCACCCTCCTCGGATTCGATCGCGCATTCCAGATCGGTGTCCGCCTCGCGCAAGGACACGGGGACCTCGCCGATGGACGCGTCGTCGAGGACGGTCACCGGTTCCACGATCCGCTCTATGCGCGCGCTGCGGCGGCTCCGCAGCAGCCGGGCCGCGCCGCTGGTCCGGCCGATCGGCACACCGAGCCCGTTCAATACCGCCAGCAGCACCTCCGGATCGGCACACCGGCGGACACCGGTGGCGTCCATGTACTCGAGCACGATGCCTGCATCGGTCGCGAGACTCCGCAACGGGGCCGGAATCTGAGGGTTCGTCGCCACGGGAATCAGTCCGACCAGGTGATCAGGCCGGGGACGTACGGATCGGCGAGCGCCGGATGGCACGGCAGGACGCGAGCCACCAGGACGGCATCGATGCCGGCCTCGTGCGGAACCTGGGTCCGGAACCGGGCGAGGTGGTGGCGTCGCCCCTCAAAGCTGGTGGATATCGGGTAGGGCTCACCGAGAGTCGGCGCAACCCAGAGCTGCACGGTGACGTCCTGAGGTTCCAGGGAGCCGAGATCCACCACGATGTCTGCCTGCACGGCGCCACCCGGACCAACAATGACGGACTCGACCGCGACACGGATGGCGGGCCAGGCCTCGCGCAGCCGATCGAGTGCGGCGCTGAGCTCGCGCGCCCGCGCTCCGGCCTGTGCCACGAACCAGCGCTGCCTACGAGCGCCCGGCAGGTAGAAGGTCTCGACGTAGTCGCGCACCATGCGGTGTGAGTGCCACGTCGGCGCCAGGCTCGCCATCGACTGGCGAACGGAAGCCAGCCAGGCGCGCGGGAGGCCTTTCGCATCCCGGTCGTAGAAGCATGGCACGATCTTGTGCTCGAGGGTGTCGTACAAGGACTGGGCGTCGCCTGCGTCCTGTAACTCGAAGTCCTCGTAATGCCTCCTACCGGTACCGATACACCAACCGATGGGCGCCGCGTCGGGGTTCGCGTCGTTCCAGACCTCGTCCCACCAACCGTCCAGCGTGCTGAAGTTCAAGGCTCCGTTCACTCCCGCCTTCATGCCTCCGATGCCACATGCCTCGAGCGGCCGCCGCGGGGTGTTCAGCCACAGATCGACACCCTGTGAGAGATTGCGGTCCATCGTGATGTCGAAGTCCTCGATGAACACGACGCGGTGCTCGAGCCGGTGCTGGTGAGCGAACTCGATGACTTCACGCAGCAGTTCCTTCCCGAACTCGTCGCGGGGGTGGGCCTTGCCGCCGAAGATGATCTGAACCGGCCGGTCGGGATCACCGAGGATGCGCGCCAGGCGTTCGGGATCACGCAAGAACAGCGTGGGGCGCTTGTACGCGACGAAACGCCCGACGAAACCGATCGTGAGCGCGCGCGGGTCCAGGAGCGTTTCGGTGGCAGCAAGGCGTGCCGGGTCGGCGCCGCGGCGGGCGAGCTGTTCGTTGCGGCGGATCCTCGTGAACTCGATGAGCCGGACGCGCGCCCGGCACCGCGCTGCCCACAAGCCCTCGTCGCTAGCCCCTACCAGTTGTTGCCACGTGGCAGGTGATCCCGGTGTCGTCTTCCAGCCCGAGCCGATCTGGCTGTCGAAAAGCTCTTCGATCTCGGTGGATATCCAGGACTTGAAGTGAATACCGTTCGTGACGTGCCCGATCGGCACCTCGGTCAGGGGCAACCGCGGCCAGAGGCCCCCCCACTGGTCGCGAGCCACGACACCGTGCAGCCGGCTCACTCCGTTACGAGCGCCCGCCAGGCGTAGCGCCAGGACAGTCGGACAGAATGAGTCGAGCGGGTCTTCGGGTCTGTAACGACCCAGCGCGCAAAGCGTCTCGAGGTCGACGCCCAGCACTGAGGCGTACGGCGCGAGGTAACGGCTCGCCAGCTCGGCAGGGAAGTAGTCGTGCCCGGCGGCGACCGGGGTGTGAGTCGTGAACAGCATCCCGGGTGCCGCGGCCACCCTGGCTTCGGCGAAGGAGAGCCCATGACGGGACATCGTCTGGCGAATGCGCTCCAGGCCGGCGAACGCGGAGTGACCCTCGTTCAGGTGTGCCATCTCGGGTTCGTGGCCCAGCGCCGCGAGGGCACGAACGCCGCCTACGCCGAGCACGAGCTCTTGCTGGATGCGGGTCTCCTGGTCGCCGCCGTAGAGCCTTCCCGTGATGTGGCGATCGGTCCGCCGGTTCGGTTTGATGTCGGTATCGAGGAGGTACAGCCGATTTCGTCCGACGAGAACGGTCCACACCTGGGCAACCACGTCGCGCCCCGGTAGAGGAACCTTGACCCGGACAGGACGACCCGTGGCGTCGTGCGCCGGCTCGATGGGAAGGCGTTCGAAGTCCATGACCTCCCACGACTCTTGCTGCAGGCCGGCGTCGTCGAGCCACTGATGCGACGCCTCCCGGTACAGCAGGCCGACCCCGACCAACCCAACGCCGAGAGCGCTCGCCGACTTGAGGAACTCACCGGCGACGGCGCCGAGGCCGCCCGCGTACACGGGTAGCGAGTCGGTGATTGCGAATTCCGCAGCGAAGAACGCGACCTCGAACCCGCGGTCCTTCCGGTGCGTCTGGGGGAACCAGGTCTTGGAGCGGTTCGCCTCGTAGGCAATCGCGTTGCCAACGACCGAGGCTGCAAGTGACGCGAGATCCGGGTCGGACGCGAGCCTCTGTTCCACCGCGGCGGGTCCGAGGCCAGTGAGGATGCGCCGCGGCCATTCGAGAGCAGACGGCTCGGCAGCGGGTGCGAGACGCGCAAACAGCGCGCGTGTACGCGTCTGCCAGGTCCATCGCAGGTTCGTTGCCACAGCGAGGAGGTCTTCGAACCCGACGACTTGTTGGCGTGACCTCTTCGGAGCTGACCGACGAGCCGTGATCTCACACCTCCTTGGCGTCATGATCGCACGGGAGCATCTGACTTGCTGGCTTATGAGTGGTGCGGGCCGGTTTGCAGACCGCACCGAGAGGAGGAAAACCTAACGGCGCCGGAAAGGGCTCTCCGTCGGGCGCGCGAGCCGACCACCTGCTGGAAGTCAAATCTCGACGGTGGTGCCCCGCTTAGTCGGACGGCTGGGACCTGACTCAGCCGCAGCGATCAGAGTGAGGCGACCGAGGGTCGTCTCAGCGGGGGAAGCGTCGCCGGGGGCTGGCGGCGAGGTGGCAGCTCGGCCAAGAGGTCCGCCGTGGCGGCGGCGATGGTCCGGACCGCCTTCTCGAAGGCAACTTCAGTCGTGGGCGACGTGGACTTGACACCACTGACCTTGCGTACGAACTGACGAGCGGCAGACTCGATTTCCTCGACGCTCGCCTCCGGCAGCAGGCCTCGGAGAGTGGTGATGTTCCGGCACATAGGGCCAGGTTAGGCACGGTGAGAGGGCGCTGACGCATCGGACTTTGCACCAACTGGGCAAGTTCTAAACCGGCACCCAGGAGAAACACAGAAGACCCTGTCTATTCTCACCTCGGCGTCGCCCCTGGGCGCGCAAGAAGGAGAGTCGCCAGTGTTCTCGCTCGGCTACGCCTGGAACGAGCTTCGCCGCCGCTGAGGGCGGAGGCTCGTGACCGCTTTCGGACTCGCAGCAGGAGTTGGCCTCGTGATGGGCGTCATCGGGGTCTCACAGGGACTTTCCGACGCCCAGAACAGCGTTCTCTCCCCGCTCGGGTCAGTCGGAACTGACATCATCGTGACGCGCACCGTCGCGCCGACGACGTCTCAGGCCACCACGACGACGACCCTCCCGTCCTGCAGAGGCGGCGGCTCGTTCCCCACGGGAGGCACTTTCCCGGCAGGCGGCGCGGACACTTTACGGCCGGCGGAGGGGGATTCTTCGCTCGTGGCGTCGGGGGCTTCAACAGCACCGACAGCTCGCAGGCCGCCACGCTGCTCAACAACAATTCTTCGATCATCACCGACCTCGCGAAGCTCGGCAAGCCAGGGACGCAGTTCACCCACGACTTCTTCGTGCCCGGCACGCTCATCACCTTCCCGTCGGTGGCGATCAGTGACGTCGCCAAGATCCCAGGAGTGACGTCGGCGGTCGGCGCGCTCTCCCTCAGCGCGCTCCACGAGAGCGGCACCGTGCCGAAGATCACCGACACCGTCAAGACGGGCGGCCAGACGATCTCGACGACCGTGGAACCTCCCACGCTCACGGCGGCGCAGACGGCGGTCGAGCGGACGTGCATCCAGAAGATCCTGTCGAAGGCTTTCAGCAGCGCCGGGGCGGCGCCCCCAGCTTCCCGACGGGCGGCCGCACGGGCACGGGCACGGGCACGGGATCGGGCTCAGGCTTCCGCAACTTCATCGGGGGCTTCACCGCGAACCCCGCCATCGAGGCGTGCATGACCCCCGCCCAGAAGGCCTACGAGCAGGACGTCACCGTTCCTGGCAGACCATTACGCGGATCCTCAACCCGCCGACCACCAACACCGCCACGTCGAGCTACAACGTGGCGGGGGTGGACCCGACGAACGAGACGACGGGCCTCATCACCAAGGCCCAGCTCGTCTCGGGC
>Ga0326727_10015163_pt1 | contig 16616 bp, 11 predicted proteins | sample MB2enrmetagenome_FD_207643 | JGI IMG/M metagenome (GOLD analysis project Ga0326727, IMG submission 207643) | Lab enriched peat soil microbial communities from McLean, Ithaca, NY, United States - MB29MY | ecosystem: Environmental > Terrestrial > Soil > Wetlands > Peat | place: USA: New York...
AAAGGCAAAGCAGAAGAGTAACAACCGGCAAAACTCCCACGGGCTGGTTCAACAACGGATTGGAATGACGCTCCACGCGCCCCTTCACCCTCGCGCTCCGGTCATTTCAATCCTTTGGTGGTTAGGCCCCATTGTCGGGCAATAACGGTGGGCGCTGCGCAAAGAACTCGATATGACTGCACTCGGCACATGCCAGCCAATATAATCCAAGAATCTTTGCGCCGGTTCCGAACTTGAAGCGGTCGTGACCGCACAACTGGCAAACGAACGGCTTGCCGTTAACTCCATACCAGTGCGGTCCAATCGCCTTCTTGAACGCGCTCACGGCCTGCTTTAGTGCTGATACTTTAGTTCTCATAAAATCTTCCAACGCCCTCGCGCCTAACAGTATCTATTGGGACAAACCCGTTGGCCAAAGACAAACTGAGCTTCCCAAGTTCATAGCAAGGTTCCTAAACCACCCTCAACACCTTGGCAAGCCTATTCTTATGCACGGACCGGCGCCGGATTTCCGCCTTCGCCAGCCCTGTCAATTTCCCCGATTTTTCGACTTGCATGCCAAGCGTGTAAAGACAAACTCAGTTTGTCTTTAGGGATTCACCATGGGCGACGGTTCCACCAGCCAACCCAGTTCGAGCTTCTGCTTTGCGGATTGGACCCGGAAGCTGCAGGCCGACTTGTCGTTAACTCCAGGACTGCGAGCGAGTTATCGCCACACGATCCTGGACTTTCTTGGGTGGTGTCGGCGGCGTCAATCCTCTCCCACCGTAGCCTTGGCCCGGGAATACGTGAATCTGACTCGGCTGGAACGTGCTCCTTCACCGGCCCGGTTGCAGGAATGGAAGGACGGATTGAACTGGCTGTTTGGCCAGGGCCGCGAGGCGTCTGGCACAATGATCAAGGGGCTGCCGCCCTTGGCATGGTCGGATCAGGGCCAGACCGATTGGGAGCGGCGGTTGATCGCGCGGCTGCGGCTGAGGGGATTCTCGTGGCGGACGGAGCAAACCTACCGGGGTTGGGTCGGGCGGCTGGCCCGTTTCCTGATGCCGCGGCCGCTGAGTTCTGCGGGCGGAGCCGAGGTGCGGGCCTTCCTGACGCGGCTGGCGGTCGAAGAACGTGTGAGTGGGGCCACGCAGAAACAGGCACTTAATGCTTTGGTCTTCTACTTGCGCGAAGTGGAAGGCAGAGAACCGGGAGATTTCAGCGATTTCACCCGGGCGCGCCGGCGGGTGCGGGTGCCGGTGGTGTTGAGCCGTTCAGAGTGTCAACGGCTATTCGAGGCGCTGGAGGGAACGGCGCGACTGATGGCGGAGTTGATGTTTGGCAGCGGTGTGCGTTTGACCGAGTTGCTGCGGTTGCGGGTCAAAGACGTGGACCTGGAGCGAGGCCAGTTGATCGTGCGCGGTGGCAAGGGCGATCAGGATCGGGTGACGGTGCTGCCGGAACTGCTGCAGGAGAGGTTGCGGGCGCACCGGGAGCGGCTGCGCCGCCTTCACGGGGAGGACCGTCAGAAGGGCTTGCCGGGAGTGTGGCTGCCCGAGGCGCTGGCGCGCAAGTATCCCAAGGCGGGCGAGCAGTGGGAGTGGCAATGGTTTTGGCCGTCGCGGGAAACGATGACCGACCCGCGCACAGGACTCAAACGGCGGCATCATGTGTTGGATGCAACGTTTCAGCATTTTGTGCGGCAAGCGGCGCGGAAGGCGAAGTTGGACAAGAAGGTGACGCCGCACGTGCTGCGGCATTCCTTTGCCACCCAGTCACTCGAGATGGGCACGGACCTGCGCACGGTGCAGGATCTTCTGGGACACAAAGACGTCAAGACGACACAGATCTACACGCATGTCACGAAGAGACCGGGGCTGGGAGTCAAAAGCCCGCTCGATGGGCTGGGTTGAGCCCTTTTCCGGTTAACCTTCTCCCGTACGGAACCAAGGCCCGCTTACGTCGCCATGCGGGCGACCGGATCGCACCAGTCACTGTAAGCCGGTCGTGCCACCAACGGCCCGGGCGCGAATCGTGCAGGCAGTCCAGGGCGTGAGCTGCTCGAACACGATCCGGCGCGACTGCATGCAAGTCCCGGTGTCCCGCCGGCCATTTTCACCATTTTTGCCGGCAGTGTCCTGATTTGACGAGGTAGGGCCGCGCTGCCGCGCGTCCGGTCGCGACGCAGCGCGGCCCTGCCATTGCATTCATTCGGCAATGTTTCAAATTAGGGCACTACCTTTTTGCCTTGCATCCGGCCGTTTGGCACTTATCTTTTGCGTTGCCTGAACTCCGCGAGTGCGGAAGTTCGTTGCGGCTGAGAAATAGAAGTTAACGAAAAACCTAACCCTCAACCTCCGTTGCCACCGCAACGTTTGGTCCGCGTTAGGCAATGGAGTTCGGAAGGCCCCGCGCTGCCTCCGTCTCCCCACGGTTGAAGTCAATCACAGTATTATGCTCACAATGGAAGAGGCCCTCAAGCAAAGCAATGTACGCTTTGCCGCGGGCGAAATCGTCAAAGGCACCGTCATCGAGGTCCGGCCCAAAGAAGTCCTGGTGGACATCGGCTATAAGAGCGAAGGGGCCATCCCCGCCGCCGAATTTGAAGACATCAAAGCCGTGAAAGTCGGCGATCAGATCGACGTGCTGATCGAGAAGCTGGAGGACAAAGAGGGCATGGTGGTTCTTTCCCGCGAGAAGGCCGAGTTCAAGAAGAACTGGGAACGCATCCTGACCATATGCAACGAAGGCGGCACCATCAACGGCAAGGTCAAAGGGGTTGTCAAAGGCGGGCTGTTGGTCAACATCGGTGTTGAAGCTTTCCTGCCCGCCTCCCAGATCGACATCACCACGCCCCGGAATCTTCAGCAATACGTCGGCAACAACTACGATTTCAAGGTGGTCAAGATCAATCAGGAACGCCAGAACATCGTTCTTTCCCGCCGCGAACTCATCGAGCAGGAACGCACCGAACGCCGGCAGAAACTCCTGAACGAGATGACGCCGGGCGACATTCGCAAAGGCACGGTCAAGAACATCACGGATTTCGGCGCCTTCATCGATCTCAACGGCATCGATGGCCTGCTCCATATCACCGATATGAGCTGGGGCCGCATCGGCCATCCTTCCGAAATGCTCAAGGTCGGCCAGGACATTGATGTCGTCGTCCTGGACATCAACCGCGAAAAGGAACGCGTCAGCCTCGGGCTCAAACAGAAAATGGCCAATCCGTGGGACCAGATCGAAACGAAGTATCCCGTCGGCGCCAAGGTCAAAGGCAAGGTGGTCAACCTCGTGCCCTACGGCGCGTTCGTGGAGCTCGAACCCGGCGTCGAGGGCTTGGTGCACGTCACCGAACTTTCGTGGACCAAGCGGATCGCGAAACCTGCCGACATGCTCAAACAGGATCAGGCCATTGAAGCGGTCGTGCTCGGCATCAACCGCGAAGAGCAGAAGATTTCGCTCGGCATCCGCCAGCTCGAGGCCAATCCGTGGGACAGGGCCCAGGAGAAATATCCGCCCGGCATCAGGGTCAAAGGCCGGATTCGCAACCTCACCAGCTATGGCGCCTTCATCGAACTGGAGGAAGGCCTGGACGGCATGATCCATGTCTCGGACATTTCCTGGACGCGCAAGATCAATCATCCTTCCGAAGTCCTCAAGAAAGGCGACGAACTCGAGGCCGTGGTTCTGGAAGTGGACAAGTCCAACCAGCGCATCGCGATCGGCCTCAAACAACTGGCTGAGGACCCGTGGGCGAAGATCGACCAGCTTTACAAGGTCGGCGACCTCGTCACCGGAAAGGTCACCAAGCTCGCCAGCTTCGGCGCGTTTGTCGGGTTGCAGCATGATATCGACGGTCTGGTGCACATATCCCAGATCAGCGAGGAGCGCGTGGACAAAATCAAGAATGTGCTCAAGGTCGGCCAGGAAGTCACCGCCCGCGTCATCAAGATCGACAAGTCCGACCGGCGCATTGGCCTGTCCATCAAGGCGGCGAACTACTCGCAGGAGCAACTCAAGGCCGAACAGGCTGTGCTCGACGCGTTGAAACCGGGCGAAGACCTGGTGGCGTTGCAGCACGCCTTTGATGCCGCCGACGAAGCGAAGCACCACGAAGACAAGCCGGAATAAGACTCCAGAATCCGGGAATTCCGCGAAGGCGCGCGAACCGGCGGGCTGGTTTCCAGCCCGCCGGTTTTGCAGACAGGAGCCAGCTCACTTGATGCCGCTGCGGAATGGAGAACCCGACTCGTATGATTCCAATTCAGAGTGAAGCCTGTCGACCTGCGCCATGTTGTTGTGGTGCGGGCAGCCGTGGGCGCGGCGCAGCGCGTCCTTACGCATCCGGAAATTACTCTCGGCAAATGCTCTGACCAGGGACCGGGGCCGGGCGGCAAAACTCAATCTCAGAACCTCCTCCCGCCACCCGCCAAGGAAAGTCTATTGGACGTGGCCGCAGAGCGGAGACCCTGACTGATACAATTTGAGGTGGCCTCGAAGCATGTCCGCCAGGGCGGCGTTGTTCTGGTCGATGGACAGGCTCAGGGCTCGCTGGGCGGCTGCAACCGCTTCCGAAAACCGCCCCACCTCGGCATACGCGGCCGCCATGGTCGCCAATACCCTTGGATCCTGGCCACCCGCAAGCCGGTCGGCCTGTTGAGCCAGTTCGAGCGCCTTGGCGCCGTTGCGGATGGACGCCTCCGGACAGGTCACCAGCACCCAGGCCAGGTTGTTGAGGAGATGAGGTTTGTCAGGCTGGAGTTTCTGCGCAGTCTCGTAGTGCGCAACCGCTTCGGCGAACCGCCCCTTTTGCACCAAAGCGCTGCCCATGTTGTTGTGAGCGTTCGCATAGTCAGGACAGATTTCCAGGGCCTTTCGCAGATAAGCAATCGCCTCGTCCACCCGCCCCATCTGGAGGGTGACAAAACCGAGATTGTCGTAGCTCGCCGCGTAATCCGGGTTGAGCTCGAGGGCTTTTTGAAGATAATAGATCGTCTCGCTCAGCCGCCCTTTCCGCAGATAAATGGCTCCCATATTGTTGAGGGCTTCCGGGTTGTTGGTCTGGACTTCCAGGGACTTTTGAAATTCAGCCAAGGCCTCGTCCAGTTCGCCCCTTTCAAGGAGAATTGCGCCCAGGCCGTTGTGGGCCAGGCCGGCCGCGGGATTCCTGGCAAGAGTCGTGCGCCAGAGCGTCTCCGCATCCGCGTACATGCCGCTCTGCCGCCAGGTCAGCACCGCCAGGACAGGCAGAATCACCACGGCAAAACCGTGGAACACCGCTGGTGCGCGCAACCGCTCTGCCGCTCGAGCCACCAGCCCCGCAATCAGCGCAATCAATCCTAGACTCGGCAGGTAAGCCCAATGATCGCACACGAACGAGTAACGCATGAAATACGAGTTCATGAACCCAAGGAGGGGAAAAAGCGTGCCGGCAAAAAAGAATGCCGCCGTCGCCGGCCCTCGCCCAACCCGCCCGCGCGCAAGCCAAAGCGCGAGCAGTGCGGCGAGCGCCCCGAGCGGGTAGGTCCATTGCCGCACGGACCCGGTATCGGGCTGCCAGCGCGGGTAAACGAAGCAGAGCTGCGCAGGCCAGAGCACTTTGACGGCATAGAACCAAAATGCCCGCCCGGCAATCAAGCAGCGCTCGAGAAGAGTGAAGTTCCAGCCGGGTCCCGCCGCGCCGACCTGGTGACGCTCCCACCAGGATATCAGCAAACCCAGCCCGGCTGCGGCAACGAAGAAAGGCAGCGTTGGCAGCAGATCCGGCCGCCACCGGACGTGTCCGCGCTGCCACCAACACAAGAGCAGAATCACCGCCGGCAAGGCGCAGGCTGTTGTCTTCGCCAGGAGCGCTGCCAGAAACAGCGTGAAGGCTGACGCATAGGCGCCCCAGCGCGGCCAAGGGGAATTGCCAGCGGCCGCAACCGGCATGTCGCCGGCGTGCCCAAAGAGCGCATGCCGCCCGTAAGCCAGCAACGCGCCAAGGAAAAGCACGAGGGAAAGCACGTTCTTGCGTTCAGTAATCCAACCGGCCGACTCGACCATCAACGGGTGCAGCGCGAAAACAAAACCAGCCAGCCAGGGACCCGGCACCTGCAACCGCCGCAACAATCTCCAGAAGAGCAGTGCCGCCAGGCTGTGGAGAAGGACGTTCTCAATGTGATACGGCAAAGTGTTGAAACCCCAGAGATGATAATCAAGCCAGAAGGTTGTTCCGGTAAGTGGATAATACTGTCGCAAGGCATGGGGGTTGCACCACATGGACCACAAACCAGAGACGGCCTGCAGCCGCGGAAAAATAGTGGAGGTCCATGAATCATCATCCCAGACGAACTTTCCATTCAGCGCCGGCAGGTAAGCGGCCAGCGTGGCGGCGACCAAAATGAAACCCAGAAGACAGTCCCCTCTCCATGAACCGGCGACCTGGCAGGGCTGGGTTGCGCGCGTCCACGGACGCGCACAGCGCGTCCCTACCGCGTTCATGGGCTCAACGCGTGCGCAAAAGCGGGCGAAGGCTGTCCACAGCGACCGCAGAAATCCGGCGAATCCCTTCGCCGCCTGCTGGCTGCGATCGTTGGATTTCGTCTTTAGGGATGACGGCTGCGCCATGGGAAATTTGCTGACCTGGCCTGGTGAACCTGTCTTTTTCCAGATCATTCAACCACCACGGGTCAATTTGCATTCAACGGTCATCGCCGGCAAAATTGCGACCGATGTTATCGTGGGTTTAGCCGCATTTGGCCAGTCTTCTTTTGAGCCGAACAGCCGGGAGCTTCACGATCATCACTGTCAAAAGACAATGTTGGCAACCGGCCCTTGGCAATCTAGTCTTTGCCCGCATGAGCATTCTGGCAGAACTGGACTGGCGCGGCCTCGTCGCCGATTGCACGGAGCGCGCGGAGTTGGCGAAAAGAACCGCTTCCGGCCCCGTCGCGCTCTACTGCGGCTTCGATCCGACCGCCGACAGCCTGCACGTCGGGCACCTGATGGGCCAGCTCATGCTGCGGCGGTTTCAACTCGGGGGGCACCATCCGATTCCGCTGGCCGGCGGCGCGACGGGCCAGATCGGCGATCCGAGCGGCAAAACCAGCGAGCGCCAGTTGCTCACGCGCGAGCAGATCGATCACAACGTCGATTGCATCAAACGCCAGCTTTCGCGCATCCTGGATTTCGACTGCAAAACCAACCCGGCGCGGCTCGTGGACAACGCCACCTGGATAGCGCAGATCACGTTTCTCGATTTCCTGCGCGATGTGGGCAAGCATTTTTCGGTGAATGTGATGATGCAAAAGGAGAGTGTCCGGGCGCGCATGGAAGATCGCGACGCCGGGATCAGTTACACCGAATTCAGTTACATGCTGTTGCAGGCGTATGACTTCTGTCACCTCCGGAGAGAATTCGGTTGCGAGCTGCAGGTGGGCGGCAGCGATCAATGGGGCAATATTACCGCGGGGATCGACCTGATCCGCAGGAAACTCGGCGTGCCGGCGTACGGCCTGACGTTCCCGCTTCTGACCAAGGCCGACGGCACGAAGTTCGGCAAGACCGAAAGCGGCTCGGTCTGGCTCGATCCGCAGAAAACCAGCCCCTTTCGCTTCTACCAGTTTTTCATCCAAGCCGACGACGCCAAGGTGATCGAGTATTTGAAGATGCTCACGCTGTTGCCTCGTGAAGAGATCCTGGCGCTCGAACAGAAGCACCGGGCGAATCCGGGCGCCCGGGAGGCGCACAAAGCGCTGGCCAAAGCCACGACCGCGCTCGTTCACGGGGAAAGTGTCACTCAGGAAGCGATCCGCGCGAGCGAAATCCTTTTCGGCGGCAACCTGGACGGCGTTGCCGAAAGCACGTTCAATGAAATTGTCGGTGAGGTGCCCACGAGGGAAATCGCGAAGAGCAACCTGGATGGCGCGGGCTGGCCGCTCGTTGAATTGCTGGTGGATAGCGGGCTTTGCCCCTCCAAAGGCCAGGCCCGAAAGGACGTCGAAGGCGGCGGCGTTTACGTCAACAATGTTCGCGAACCCAATTTCCAGCGGGCACTGAACGCGAACGACTTGCTTTTCGGCAAGCATCTGCTCCTGCGCAAAGGGAAAAAGAATTACGTGGTGGTCACGGCCAAGTAGCGTAGCTGCGCTCGTCCGAGCGCGGCCATTTCAGACGGCGAAACATCCTGAGTGGGAGTCGTGCTCGACGGCGCGTCGAGCACGACAGCTCAGTTACAGAGATCGTGTATTCAAAGAACAAAAGATTCACCTTAACCGACGGACACACAGCTCAATCACCGGCAAAAACATTGAAGTTGTGGTTTTGCACGCAGATATTCGAGATTTCTCTAACTGGTCGCTCCACCAGACAGCGGAGAGCGGAAGTTTGAAGACGTAGTGAAAGACGCGGAGCAAGCTGCCGTGCTCGTGCTGGTTTATTGAATGTGCGACTGGATTTAACGCAAAGACGCAAAGACGCCAAGGCGCGAAGAACAGGCGATGTTTACCTTGCGTCTTCGCGTCTTTGCGCCTTTGCGTTAAGATTTCTTCAACGGCGGTACTGGTGTTGGTGTATTGAGAATTCATTTCCAATCCGTCCGTTGCTCCTTCCCTGCAGAAAACTGCAAGCTTCAATGAGTGCGGCGTATGAAATGTTTTGTCGTAGCCGCGGCGCTTTCGTTGCGTGATGGTCGGGTCGAAGTGAAAGCGGCGCTCAAGCGCCGCAGTCCAAAACCTGGCGGATGTTCAAGTGCTCCCAGCCCGCGCGACCGTGCCTGTAAGGTGTTGGCTCGGCGGCGCTTCTAATGAAGATTCTGCATCACCCTGGCCATCTGCAGCGCCGTCTGCGCCGCTTCGGTGCCGCGGTTGTGCTTTTCATCCAGACAGCGGACGCGCGCGTGTTTTTGCTTTTCGAAGACGAACACGCCGTGGATCACCGGGATCTGGTGTTGCACTTGAATCTGCGCCAGCGCGTGGGTGACGCCCCAGCCGATGTGCTGCGCGTGGCTTGTCTCGCCCTGGAAAACCACGCCGAGGCAGATGATCCCGGATAGACGGGATCCGTGGCGCCGGCCATGTGTCGCGTGAAGGGAGTTCTTTTCGGCCAGCCTCGCCGCGACGGTGGGGATTTCGAACGCGCCGGGCACGCGCACAATCCGGACCTTCGCGCCGGCGTGGTGCAACTCGGCCCGCGCCGCGCGCAGCATCGCATCCACGTAAAGCGCGTTGTAGCGCGATGCGACAATGGCGAATGAACCGCCCGTGCGGCCGGGCTTTTTCGTTTTGACTCTTTTCAACATTCGAACTGTTCCGGTTTGAGTCTTTTCCTTCGAGCGGCCCCGACCGGCTAAGCCGTCTCTATGCAGCAGAGATTGGCGCTCGCCCTCACCCCAGCCCTCTCCCCCAGGGGAGGGCGAATCGTTCACCGCCCTTAAACCGACTCACCATCCGGTGATCGAATTCACTGCGGCAAAATGTTCCTTTTCCCTTTCTCTATCCGAGTTCATCCGTGTCCATCTGTGGTTTCTTGCTGCATAGAGCCGGCTAAAGCCGGAACTCCGAACCCAGGGCCCCATTTACAGAGCCCCAATCGTAAATCGTAAATCGCAAATCGCAAATCATAACAGGTGTCCCATCTTCTTGCGCTTGGTTTCCAGGTATCGGGCGTTGTGCGGATTGGGTTTGGCGCGAATCGGAACCTGTTCGACAATTTTAAGCCCGTATCCGGCCAGGCCAACGACTTTCCTCGGATTGTTCGTGAGCAACCGGATCGTCTTTAGCCCGAGATCGGCCAGGATTTGCGCGCCCAGACCATATTCGCGCAGGTCCATGTCGTAGCCGAGTTTTTCGTTGGCTTCGACGGTGTCGTAACCTTGTTCCTGCAATTTGTAGGCCCGGATTTTCGGGGCCAGGCCGATGCCACGGCCTTCCTGGCGCATGTAAACCAGCACCCCCGTGCCGGCTTTGGCAATCTGCCGCATCGCCTGGTGCAATTGCGGGCCGCAGTCGCAGCGGCGCGATCCGAACACGTCGCCGGTAAGGCATTCGCTGTGCACCCGCACCAGGATATTGCTCTTGCCCGCAACCCGGCCACAGACCAGCGCGAGGTGATGTTGCCCGTCGATTTTGGAGCGATAGAGATATAAATCGAAATCGCCGAAATCGGTCGGCATTTTGACCACTTCGATCCGTTCCACCAGTTTCTCGCGCGTGCGGCGGTACTGGATCAGGTCGGCGATGGTGCAGATTTTGAGATGGTGTTTTCGGGCGAACCGGATCAGCTCCGGCAGCCGTGCCATCGAGCCATCCTGACTCATGATTTCACAAATCACGCCGATTGGCCGGCAGCCCGCGAGCTTCACCAGGTCCACCGCCGCTTCCGTGTGGCCGGCGCGCTGCATGACTCCGCCCGGCCGGGCGCGCAGCGGGAACACGTGTCCCGGCTGGACCAGGTCTTCCGGGACCGCCGTGGGGTCGGCCATGATGCGGATCGTTTCGGCGCGATCACCGGCGCTGATGCCGGTGGTGACGCGGCGCGCGGCGTCCACGCTGACCTGAAAATCGGTTTTGAAGGTTTCGCGGTTCTGCCGGACCATGCGTTCGATACCGAGCTGCTGCAGGCGTTCGGACGTCGTCGGCACGCACACCAGGCCGCGCCCGTGTTTAACCATGAAATTGATGGCCGGCGGCGTCACGAATTGTGCCGCCATAATCAAGTCGCCCTCGTTTTCGCGGTCGGCATCGTCCACCACGATCACCATTCTGCCTTTGCGCAAATCGGCGACCACGGATTCGATGGAATTAAACCGCTGTTTCATTAGCTGGTGCATGCATTATTAGCGCAAAGACGCAAAGACGCAAAGACGCAAAAGGAAAGCGGGCCGCGGGTTTTCGGGGATGCAACTCGGAAACTCTCCCAGCGTTACATGGTTGAATCGTCAGAACGTTGCTTCGGTCTGATGCGGCCCAGTCCGTTTCAACTTTGTAACGATTTAACGTTTGGCAGTGTCCTGATTTGAAATTTCGTCGAACGAATGCAATGGCAGGGCCGCGCTGCGTCGCGGCTGGACGCGCAGCAGCGCGTCCCTGCCTTTCAAATCAAGACGCTACCTAACGTTTTTTTGATGATTCGGCGCAGCGGACGGCCGCGGCATAAACCTCTTTCAATTGCACTTTTGCCCGCTCCGCCACTTTTCGGCACGACTCAAATTCGGGCGCCGCCTGCACGATCTTCCCGTCGAGTTTGCCGATCTTGATGGTGACTTCGCCGAACGGAGTTCTGACGGTCCGGAACTCGCGCCGCAGTTTGCGTCGCTCGGCCGTATGCCGCCGCACGCCAAACGCGCTCGTTTCCCGCAACAGCAGTTCGGTGAATTTGTCCGCCTCGGCTTCCGGGCACAGAACCGTGAGCAGCACGCCCGGCCGGTTTTTCTTCATTTGGATCGGGGTGTGGAACACGTCCAGGGCTCCGGCCGCAAACGCCCGTTCGACAAAATAACCAAGGATTTCAGCAGTGACATCGTCCAGATTGGTTTCGAGCACGGCCACTGTGTCGGTTTCCCAGTCCGGTCCGCCTGACACCCGACACTCGACACCGGACATCCTGCCCAACACCGCCCGCAGGACATTCGGCCGGGTTTGGTGTTCACGCGTGCCCACTCCAAAACCGATTCTCTGAGCCACCAGACCGTGCATCGGGCCGAAACGTTCGGCAAACTGCGCCAGCAATGCCGCGCCGGTCGGGGTGACCAGTTCGTGCGGCTCGTCACACTGCGTCACACCGACGCCGCGCGCGCCCAGGATGGCCAGCGTGGCCGGGGCCGGGACCGGAAAATGTCCGTGGGCGCAGTCCACCCAGCCGACACCTTCGACCACAGGCGCCGAGAGCACGCGCGGTTTTCCCAGCCATTCCAACGCGATGCAGGCGCTGACGATGTCAACAATCGAATCCACCGCCCCGACCTCATGGAAGTGAACCTGGTCCGGGGGCAGGCCGTGGATTTTGCCTTCGGCAACCGCAATGCGTTCGAAAACAGCAACCGACTTTTGCTTCACCCACGCCGACAGTTTACTGGTCGTGATGAGCTTCTTGATTTCGGAAAAGTTGCGGCTGTCGTCGTGAGCGCGGCCGTGCCCGTGGTGACGATGATTGCGGGCGTGTTCGTGGTGATGCCCTCTCCCTTCTTCCTTCTCCCTTCGCCCTTCGTCGAAATGAACCTCGAATTCAACGCCTTCGATGCCGGATTTTTGCCGGCGCGAGACGTGAAGGTGATAGCCGCCGAGCTTGAGTTTTGTCAACTCGCGTTCCAGTTTCCCCGCGTCGATGCCCAGGTCAATGAGCGCGCCGACGAACATGTCGCCGCTGATGCCGCTGAAGATGTCGAGATAAAGCGTTTTCATTTTTGGCAACCGCAAAGAACACAGCGCAAAGAGCGCAGAGGAGAAAAAGCTTTGTGCTCTTTGCGATCTCTGCGGTTAAGTCATTTTCCGGCCAGCGCATTGATCTGGCTCGCGGCGAAACCGGCGCCGAAGCCATTGTCGATGTTCACAACCGTGAGTCCGCTGGCGCAACTGTTCAACATGGCCAGCAACGCCGCCAGTCCGCCGAAGCTGGCGCCATAGCCGACGCTCGTCGGCACGGCGATGACCGGTTTCGCCACCAGGCCGGCGACGACACTCGGCAGCGCCCCTTCCATGCCGGCGACGACGATCGCGACATTCGCGCTTTGGATGCTTTCGAGCCGGCTGAACAACCGGTGCACGCCGGCGACACCCACGTCGTTCACGCGTTCGACGCGGTTGCCCATGATTTCCGCCGTGACCGCGGCTTCTTCCGCCACGGGCAGATCGCTCGTGCCGGCGCAGACCACCGCGATTGCGCCGGGCCGTTTCGGCAAAGGCTTCCGCTCCAGGGTCAGGCACCGCGCCAGCTCATGGTGAACCGCGTATTTGAATCTCTTCCGCATCACGCGCGCGTGTTCGGGCGTAATGCGGGTCACGAGCACGTGCGCTTCGCGCTCGAGGAGTTTGCCCACGATTTTGAGGACCTGCCCGGGCGATTTGCCGGCGCCGAATACCACCTCGGGAAACCCCTTTCGCAGCGCGCGATGCGTGTCCAATTGCGCGAAACCGAGATCGACCACGGGCGCAGCCTGGAATGCGCGCAATACGCGGTCGCGGCCCACCCCGCCGGCGCGGAATCTTTCCAGGAGCTTGATTGCTTCGGTTGTCGTCACGGGCCGACCATGCCACAGAAATTGCCGACGGTCACGCTGGAAAAGCGGTTGGCAGTCGTGATGGTTGGTCAAAGCGTTGGTGGGGCGAGCGTCCTCGCGAGCCGGAAACCGAACGGCTTGGCCGGCCAGCGGCTCGCCGGGAGTCTCGCCCCACCGAATTCCACCACTACCCAAACGGGTTCCTTCTTGACACCAAAGATGAAATGTCGTTGTCAGGACGGATGGAATTTCAAACCGGGAGATTATCGATGTCGGGAACAGCAAACATCCTGCTTCTGTTCGTTGCCTTCTTGCTGTCTGGCACGGTGGTCCGGGGCGCGGATGCGCCCGATTATTCCGCGGCGATCCTGACGCCGCCGGCGCCGGCCACGCCGCGCATCAATGGTCCGAACGTATTCGGAGTCCGCCCGGGATCCCCGTTCCTCTACACAATCCCGGCCACGGGCGAGCGGCCTATGACTTTCAGCGTCAAACGTCTTCCCCGCGGGCTTCACCTTGACGCGCAGACTGGACGGATCACCGGCTCATTGTCGAAGGCAGGCGAATACAAGGTCATCCTGCGCGCCAGGAACCGGAGGGGAACGGCGGAGAAGAAATTCCGGATTGTCATCGGCGAGAAGATTGCCCTCACGCCGCCGATGGGCTGGAACAGTTGGAATTGTTGGGCCTGGGTGGTGGACCAGCAGAGGGTATTGCGCTCGGCGCGGGCGCTGGTTTCCTCCGGCCTCATCAATCATGGTTGGGCTTACGTGAACATTGATGACACCTGGCAGGGGGAACGCGGCGGTCCGCATCACGCAATCCTCGCGAACGAGAGGTTTCCTGACATGAAGGGGCTCTGCGACAATGTCCATGCGTTCGGCTTCAAAGTCGGCATCTATTCGAGTCCGTGGATCACGACGTTTGCCGGCTATCGCGGCGGATCCAGCGACGATCCGGACGGCCGCTGGGAGCGGCTTCGGGACTATGAGGCCAACAAGCGACTTGGCCGGTATTCCTTCACCACAAACGACGCTGCGCAATTTGGTGAATGGGGCATTGATTATCTTAAATATGACTGGAGCCCCAATGATGTGCCGCACACGGCCGAAATGGCCGAAGCGTTGCGGCGGACCGGACGCGACATTGTCTTCAGCCTCTCTTGCGCCGCGCCTTTCGCGCAAGCGTCGAACTGGGCGCGCCTGGCCAACTGCTGGCGCACCACGGGCGACATTGGTGACGCGTGGGACCGGCCTTCGGAATCCTGGAAACACGGCGTTGCTGAAATCGCGTTCAGCCAGGATCGCTGGGCCCCTTACGCCGGCCCCGGACATTGGAACGACCCGGACATGCTGGAGGTCGGATACGTGGGTGGGGGCCCGAATCTTCACCCGACCCATCTCACACCCGATGAGCAATACACGCACATCAGCATGTGGTGCTTGTTGTCCGCGCCACTGCTCATCGGTTGCGACCTGGAGCGGATGGACCCCTTCACCTTCAGCCTGCTGTCGAACGATGAAGTCCTGGCGCTGGACCAGGACGCGCTGGGCAAACAAGCCGTGCGCGTGGCATACGTCGGTCCGGTGGATGTTTACCTGAAAGAACTGGAAGACGGTTCGAAAGCCATGGGGTTTTTCAACCACGATGCCGCGCCGCAGAGCATCGAGTTCAACCAGATGAGGGCCATCGGCTTCAAGTCCAGGCAGCACGTGCGCGACTTGTGGCGTCAGAAAAACCTGCCCGACATCGCTGATCCGTCCAAGGACGTGCTAACAATGACCATTCCAGCGCACGGCGTGCAGCTTTACAAGCTGACACCGGTTCATTCTTGACAGCGGCAAAGAAATGCCGTTGTCAGGACAGGCAAACTTTCAAAGCAACATCGTGCTTATGCAAAAATTGTCAGGAATTCTGGTTTTGTTTATTTCCACACTCCTGTCGGTCGTAACGGTTCGCTCGGCGGACGAGCCGGATTATGCCGCGGCGATCCTGACACCTCCGGCGCCGGCAACACCGCGCATCAACGGGCGGGAAATTTTTGGTGTCCGGCCGCGGTCGCCGTTTCTTTACACGATTCCCGCCACTGGTGATCGGCCGATGGAATTCAGCGTCGAGAACCTGCCCAAGGGCCTGGCGGTGGACGGCGCGAGTGGACGAATCACCGGTTCAGTGAAGAGGAAAGGCGAGTATTCCGTCACCTTGCGCGTCAAGAACGCCAAAGGCGAGGCGCAGAGGAGATTTCATATCGTCGTGGGCGACAGAATTGCGCTTACGCCTCCGATGGGCTGGAACAGTTGGAATTGCTGGGGCAACTCGGTGGACCAGGATAAAGTCCTGCGCTCGGCCCGCGCCATGGTGTCCTCGGGTTTAATCAATCACGGCTGGACGTACGTCAACATCGACGAGGGCTGGCAGGGCAAACGCACCGGTAAAGATCACGCATTGCAGGGCAACGACAAATTTCCGGACATGAAAGGCCTGTGCGACGAGATCCACAACTTGGGTCTAAAGGCGGGGATCTATTGCACGCCCTGGATCACTTCTTACGGCATGGGCCCCGGCGGCTCCAGCGACAGTCCGGACGGCGCCTGGACGAAGGAAATGGCCAAGGAACCGTTCAAGCGCCATGGCAAGCACTCTTTTGCCAGGGCCGACGCGGAGCAATGGGCGGCCTGGGGCTTCGACTATCTCAAATACGATTGGGATCCCAACGACGTGCCGCACACCCGGGAAATGAGCAAGGCGCTGCGGGCGGCCCGGCGCGGCATTGTTTTCAGCCTGTCCAATACGGCGCCTTTCAATCATGCGGCCGATTGGGTCCGGTGGGCCAATTGCTGGCGCACGACCAGTGACATCCGGGATACCTGGATCGGCACGGGTGAATTCTGGCAATCCGGAGTATCCGAGATCGGTTTTGTGCAGGATCGCTGGGCTCCGTTTACCGGGCCGGGACATTGGAGCGATCCCGACATGCTCGTGGTGGGTTACGTCGGCTGGGGACCGCAGTTGCACCGGACCAATTTGACACCCGACGAACAATATTCTCACATGAGCCTTTGGTGCCTGCTTTCTGCGCCGCTGCTCATCGGCTGCAACCTGGATCAGCTCGACACCTTTACTCTCAATCTGTTGAGCAACGACGAGGTGCTCGCGCTCGATCAGGATGCGCTGGGGAACCAGGCGGTGCGCGTCTGGACATACGGCCCGGTGGACATTTTTTTGAAGGAACTGGAGGACGGGTCTCGGGCGATCGGCTTTTTCAATCGCGACTCCAGCGAACAGACGATTTCCTTCAACAAATTGATTTCACAGCCATCCCATAAGGGAGGAAATCTGAGGATTTCCTTACGATTCTCGAAGGAGTTTTGCTGCAGGTCTGGAAACGAGATTTAGACTTTTTCACATGATCGCGCTCCGTTCCTGGTTTGGTTTC
>Ga0326727_10015164_pt1 | contig 16616 bp, 16 predicted proteins | sample MB2enrmetagenome_FD_207643 | JGI IMG/M metagenome (GOLD analysis project Ga0326727, IMG submission 207643) | Lab enriched peat soil microbial communities from McLean, Ithaca, NY, United States - MB29MY | ecosystem: Environmental > Terrestrial > Soil > Wetlands > Peat | place: USA: New York...
AGGAAAAAGCAAGCCTTTTCTGAACGCGAAAATAGGACGTTGCCCTTCCAGCCCATCTATCCGAGGAGGAAGGGCAATCCCTGTGGGCTGGATTCACTCCTCAAGGGCTAAGTTCCGAAACGGCTGTAGGCAGTTGGCAGTGGGCAGAAAGCCCCAAGTAATCAGAACCCGACAAAAAAATAAACAATCTCACGCAAAGCTGCCAAGGCACAAAGACGCGCAAAGTGCGGAGGCTTTGTTTTCTTAGTGTTTGGTCGACTTTGCGCCTTTGCGCGAAACGCTTTTGTTCTTCCAGGGGTTCCTTCACAGCATCTCAGAAGGCAATGGGCGGGAAGGAGAAGACAGCCTTTCAACAGTGGCCCTGCCTACTGCCAACTGCCTACTGCCTTCTGCCTACTTTCCTCTGCTAGTGGGCGCCGCATCCGGCATGTACATGTGGAATTCCCCCGGCGGGTGCGTGTGCTCGAATTGTATCGTGGTGTGATTTATTCCGAATTCATGGGCCAGCACTTCGCTAACCTGGTGCGCGATCTGCTCGCTTTCCGAGGTAGGCATGTCGAGAATGTGGACGTGGCAGGAGAGGGCCTGGGAATTGGACCCCAGGCACCAGATGTGCACGTCATGAACTTCCTTAACCCCTTCCACGCGGAGCATGGCGGCAGCCACATGCTCCAGGCTCATGCCTTTGGGCAAGCTTTCCATTAGGATGTTCACGGAGTCGGAGATAATTCCCACCGCCGACCACAGGATCAACGCCGCAATCAAAAATCCCAGGATAGGATCAATTATCGTGTGCCCGGTCACGCGAATCGTCCAGGCGCCGGCGATAATCGCCACGTTGGAAAGCGCGTCGCCCAGGTTGTGAATGAAAACTGCGCGCAGGTTCAAGTCGCCCCGCGTGCCCAACAAGCCCCAGGAGATTCCGCCGTTTACCACCAGCGCGATGACGCCGACCACCAGCATCGCGCCGGAGGCCACCGGCTCCGGATGCACGATCCGCTGGTAGCCATCGTAGCAAAGATAAAGCGCCACCCCCACCAGCAGCAGGGCATTAACGAAAGCTACCAGGACGCCCGCCCGTTGATACCCAAAGGTCTTCTGGTGGTCGGGGGGCCGGCGCTCGAAATAGAGAGCAATCCAGGAGAGGATGAGCGAAGGGACGTCGGTGAGGTTGTGCCATCCATCACTCACCAGGGCCAAGCTGTGCGACAGCGTCCCGGCGACGAACTCTGTGGCCACCAGGGCGAGCGTCGCCACCAAGGCGACGATTACAACTGAGGTCACCCCCTGCCCATGATGGTGATGGTCGTGATGTGAATGCACGAATAACCGTTAGACCAGCTTGGCCGTCAAACTGATCTGTGCCGCCGCTAGCACCTTGGACACCGGGCAGCCCTTTTTGGCGTCGTCGGCGAACTTCGCAAAAGTTGCGGCGTCGATGCCGGGGATCTGCGCTTCCGTATTGAGCTCAATCCGGGTGATGCTGAAACCCTCACCGACTTTCTCCAGATGCACCGTGGCCGTGGTGTGAATGCGCGTGGGAGTAAAGCCGCCCCTGCCCAATCCGGCGGAGAGGGCCATGGAAAAGCACCCGGCGTGCGCCGCGGCAATCAGCTCTTCGGGATTGGTGCCCGTGCCGCTCTCAAACCGGGAGGAAAAAGAATACTGCCCTTCGTAAGCGCCGCTTCCCAGCTTCATCGTCCCTTTGCCATGAAGAAGATCGCCCTTCCATTCCGCTTCTGATGTCCGTGCTGCCATGCTGTTCTGCTCCTTCGATGAGAATTTGAGGCTTTCGCATTTCGCACTCCAGGGAGGAAGCCACGGCGCCCGCGGCCCCTGCTCGCACTCCGCAAAACGCCCTCGTGGAATTCAACCCTGACAGTTCAGTATAACACCGTTGGCAGCCTCAAATTGACCCCCCCAAAGTCTTTCTGGAGTCGAACCGCGCGGCGTGATAGAGTACTAAAAGACCTCACGAGCCCTCGCAAATGAGGCAGGGATGGAAACCCAAATGGGGGCAGGACCGTGTGCGCTCGCAAAAAAACCGCAAGCGAGCGCGAAGCTTACGGACCGCCCCTCGCCGAGTCCGAAAGTTCTGTTGACGAGTATTTGCCGCCCCCTCGGACCCGCCCACGGAGACGCTCCAAGTGTGGGCTACGAAGTCCTGCACGGACAAGTGACCCGCGCGCAGGGCATCTTCAGCCCGCGTTCCGTGAATTTCACTTACGCGCTGGATTACATCGCCGCCAACCTGGATGCGCCTGCCGTGGTGCTCCAATACCCGTCGCATCGCGAGCTTACGCGCGAACTGAAAAAGGGGCCGGACTTTGTCGGCGTTTCCTTCAACCTGGTGACCTTTCAGCGCATGAAGGAAGTGGTGGCGTTGGTGCGGAAACACGCGCCGCGCGCCAAGATTGTTCTGGGCGGTTACGGAACGGTCCTGGACGACGCCACGCTGGCTCCTTACGGCGACTACTTCTGCCGCGGTGAGGGCGTAGCGTTTTTCCGTGCCCTGCTGAATGAGCCGCCCCGCCCCATGCCCTACGATCATCCTCTGGTGATGCTCAACTTGAAGGTTTTTTCCGTGCCCATGGACCGCACCGGCGTAATCTTCGCCGGGCTCGGCTGCCCCAATGGCTGCGACTTCTGCTGCACCTCGCATTACTTCAAGCGCCGCCACATTCGCTTGCTTCCCACCGGCGACGATATCTTCCGTGTCGTCGAGCGCTACCTCGAGGTCGACCCGCACATGAGCATGGCGATTCTCGACGAAGATTTCCTGCTCGCCAAAGACCGTGCCACCCGCATGCGCGAACTGGTGCTGGCCCGCGGCACACCTCTTTCCATTTTTTCCTTCGCCTCCGTCAAAGCCTTGAGCCGCTTTACTCCCCAGGAACTACTGGAGAGCGGCGTCGACGGCGTTTGGGTGGGTTACGAAGGAAAACGTTCGGGTTACCCTAAACAGCAGGGCAAACCCATCGAGGAATTGATTCCCGAATTGCGCTCGCACGGCATCACCGTGCTCTCCTCCATGATGCTGGGCTTCGAATATCACTCGCCGGAAATCATTCGCGAGGAGATGGCGGAATTCCTGGCGTTACGGCCCACCTATGCCCAATTCCTCATCTATGGCCCCACACCCGGCACGCCTTTCTACGAGCGGGTGATGCAGGAAGGACGCATGCGCCCGGAAATGGCAGCCGACCCCGAGCGTTACTACCGCAACTGCGATGGCTTCAGCTCCATGGTGGTGCATCCCACCATGCAGCCGGAAGAGATCGAGGCCTTGCAGCGCGAGTGCTTCGACACGGACTTTCGTGTCAATGGCCCTTCCATCCTGCGATCGGTGGAAGTGTGGTTCCAGGGTTGGAAGCGGTACCACGATTCCAGTTCATCCTACCTGCGCGCCAAAGCTGAACGCTGGGCGGAGGAGATTCGGCGCGCCTTCCCAGTTTTCCGCGTGGCCAAGCGCTCCGGCCCGGTGCCGGAAATCGCGGCTGGCCTGGAAGCAGAAATTCGTGCTGCCCTCGGCCCGCCCCCCCTGCGCCAGCGCGTGCTTTCGTACCTCGCGCCCGCGGCTGCCGCCTGGACGGGCTTCACCTTGCGCCACGACCTGTTCCAACACCCCAAGTTGGTCCGCCGCGCTTATCGCACCACTCCCTGGGCGCTACGTTCCGGCGAACTGGGTTCGCTCCGCGTGAGCCTGGAGCGCGCCTTGCACAACACCCTGGTGAAAATCGAGGGAGCCTTGGACCGCGCCAGCGCCCAGCGCTTGGCCGCCGGCATCCGCGCCCATCTGCACCACAACGATGCGCACGTGAAGGTGGTGGTGGCTGAGGGGACGCGCGCCAAGCTCCAGGATCTGCGGCTTCTTGCCCAGGAACTGGCCCCGCTGCGCCACCGCATCTCCATCTCAGTTCCGTCCGTGCCTGAAACCTGGACTTATCTCAAGAGCGCGTAGGGTTCGGTTGCTCTTGTTCGGTGATGAGGCGAGGGAAGGAAATCCCATCTCCCCAGGCACTGCAACTTGCCTGTGCCTGTGAGATCTGACGATGCACCGAAGCATGATTTGGCGTTATCTCGTTGAAGGCCCGTGGGTCGTCTTTGTCGTATACTGGGTAGCGAGCGCGCTTAAGACGCGCAGGACCATCAGCAAGGAATCCCTCGCGTCGCGTTCCGGTATCCTTTTTCTGGAAGTTCTTGGCTATTTACTGCTCTTCAGTGATTTAGGGGAGATCGGCGTTCTTGGTCATCGCGTTGTCCATCGGACATACGCTGTTGCCGTTGCAGGCGTCGCCCTCACGTGGATCGGTATCGCTATCGCTCTGTGGGCCCGCCGGCATCTGGGACAATATTGGAGCGCCGCCGTAACTCTCAAAGAGGACCACGAGCTCATCCGCAAGGGGCCCTACGCTTATTTCCGGCATCCCATTTATTCCGGACTCGATCTGGCCGCGATCGGCGGAGCTTTGGCCATCGACGAATGGCGATGCGTCGCGGGAGTTGGCTTAATCGTGCTGGGCTATTGGATCAAGGCGAGAAAAGAAGAATCCATGCTGGCCACTCAATTCGGGGAAGCCTTCAAAGAGCACTGCCGGCACACAGGTTTCCTGTTTCCAAAGTTTCGGTAAGAGGCGAAAAACCGCAAATTCCATCCGCGTCACAGTTGGCCGCGCCCTACCGCCTCAGGCGCGGCCATCAGCTACTCGCCCTGCCGTTTCCTCAGCAGGCAGGAAGGCCGGAAATGTCACGATATTCTTCAATTCTCAATAATGCTCGATGCACAAGTCGTCATTTTCTTGAACTTCCCGATCACATTTCAGCTTTCCTTCCTCCTCGAGGAAGGGGATTCCCGCTTCCTGAAGGCGAAACCGGTTGGAGCGTAAATTACCGAAAGCAACCTTGAAGGGAACATAGGACCGAAGATCCACGAGACTCGCGGCGGTGTCGCGACTGGCGTCAAGGTTGGCGTGGAAATTGACCATAGCGATCCCGGCCACATTCACACTGAGGATGAGCAACACCAGCCAGGAAAGTCGGCGCCCAGGCGGCTTGTCGACCGCATCCCCGAGAGGCGCCAGCGCCACCAGAGGAATCAGCCACGCCTGCGGGGCATACCGGGCCCACCAGCAAGCATGAACGGGTAATACCGACGCAAGGATAATCAGGATGACAGCCGTTGCCATCCAGGGCGCGGCGCCACCCCGCCACAAACAGATCGCCAGGAATGCCCAAGACAGAACCAGTGCCGCTGGAAAGAGCGGGCCGAATCCTCCCGTCCTCACATCAGGTTCCTGAAACGGCCTCCATTCGGCGCGGTCAACTTGCCAAGGGGCCTTGAGCGTGGACTCCGGCGGCCAGACACGGGATCTGGAGAAAATCGACGCCGCGAGGTTCGCCACCCGGTTGGCTTCCAAAAACTCCGAAGGGGTATCATTCCTCAGGCTGAAGTTGGGAAGATCTCCTCTTCCGAAAAAAGGATAGAACGGGTGGCCATTCTCGAGGATATTGAACACATAGGGATTCATTCCGACGACGAACGTCCCGAGCCCCAAGGCCAGTAATGCCGTGTAGAGAGGCTTCCGAAAGGGCCGCTTCTGCCATACCAGAATAGCAATGAAACCGGCAAGCAGGATCGTCGCGTACACCAAACCTGTAAACTTTACCTGGATGATCAGAAGGGCGGCTTCAAACTGTAACAGGTTCACCCACGGATTGCTGTCGGCGGCGCTGAGGAAACAGAGCGCTGCCAGGCAGACAAAGAGCGAGGCCATTTGCCCATCGACATAGAAAGTGCACAATTGGCAGAGGGCCACGGGGTTTGCCGCCACCAGCACGGCCATGGCCACGGGCCAGGCACTCAGCTTATCTCTCGACCCGGCGAAAGCCGCAAGCGCCATGGAAAAAGCGGCGCAAACAAGGAGAAGGCTTGCGAACTTTCCGGTTTCGATATGTCCCGTTAAACGGTACATCGACGCCGCAACTATCCAGGGCCCTTTGGGGTAGTGATTCAAGATGGTGTTATGAAAGATGGAGACCGGACTGATGTGAGGAGTGAAGAGCGGATTCCACCCGTGGGCAAGCTGGTAAACCCCTTCCTGATGGTACGCCTGGCCATCAAAGGAAACATCGTAGAAGGCTCCGCTGATCCCAGCGGAGGCCGCTACCAGCAGGGCCAAGAGCGCGGCCACCCACAGGGTCGTGCGGAGAGGGTGGCGAAAGTAAATCCGCGCTCCCCAACCGGTGGCAAGGCATGAACCCACGAATGCGGTGGGCAGCACCCATCCCCGAATAGGCATTCCCACGAGCCACCCGCATTCGGATGTGGCCACAATCAGAAAAAGGAACGTCAGGATTGCCCCACCGAAAAGGCTGGCAAATCCGGGAATGGGAGGTCGCGTTCCCACCGGGTTCACGCTCATGGGTGGACCTCGCTAGACCTTGGAGTGAATGACGCGGACGGAAGGCATGCCATCGGGCTCATCCACGAGCTCGACATCCTGGAAGATATTCGGTGATTCTCTCTTGAAAACGCGGAAAACCTCGACTGCCAGCAAGCGAATTTCCGTATCGGCGTGAATGCTGCCGCGCAGTTCGAGGAAGTGCCGCCAGGCGCGGGAATTTCCCGTCACGAAAATCTTGGTTTCTGTGGCGTTGGGGAGGATGGAGCGGGCGGCCTGGCGCGCCCATTTGCGCCGGTCGCGCGGAGCCATTTCCGGATTCTTTTGTTGCACGTATTGCGCGGTGGCCTCAGCGAGTTCCTCATACGCTTTGCGCAGATATTCAATGGTCTGCCGCCATTTCGCCCGCAGCTCGGGATTCTCCTGGTAGAGCGGCGGCACCACATAGCGCGCGTCGCTCTCATCCACGTACCGCTGGGAAAGCTGCGAATAACCGAAGCCCGCGCGGTGGCGCACCAGTTCGTGCGTGAGGGCACGGCTGACCCCGGTGATCAGCAGGCACCACACGGCGTGCTCCAGCACGCTGCCATGCTTGGAAACGAGGATATTCTCCAAGTACTCGCGATTGCTTTTCCTTCCCTTGCCGAACGACATGTAGCAAGTCCGCCCGGCGATTTCCGCCAGGACCTCACCCGCCGCGGAGGCGTCGGTGGAGAACACCATTCCCTCATCGGCAAGGAAGCGCGCCAGTTCGTCGTCGGCCACGTGCTGGCGTCCCACCAGATAAACTTTGGGTTTGGAGATGTAGGGATCGAGGGGTGGAATTGTGGCCATCCGGCTCCCGTTAAGCCAATTTGTGAAAAGAAGCTGTGAAGAAATGCCATTGTGGCGGCGCTTTTACCCCGCCACCTTACTCTGCCATCCCCATCAAACGCGGCGGCCTGAAACCGCCTCTACTTCGAACAGACTCGCTGCTCCCCAGGCTCGCGTCCTGCCAACGCCCGGTTACGAGCCGGAGGCAGTCTTCGTGCCCGCAGGCTTCTCTTTCTTGAATCCCGCGTACTTCCGCTGGAACCGCTCCACGCGGCCGGCGCTGTCGACAAGCTTTTGCTTGCCCGTAAAGAAAGGATGGCACTTGGAACAGATTTCCAGGTGCAGGAGGTCGCTCTTGTAAGTCGAGCGCGTCTTGAAAGTGTTACCGCACGCGCAGACCACATTGACCTCATGATAGTTCGGGTGAATCTTGTCCTTCATAAGACTCCTTGTTTGTCCCCAGAACAAACTTTTATTTTAACCGCATCACCCGAAAGTTTCAATTCGTGTTTTATGAACTGTGTTGCCGGCTTGACATAAGAAGGGCCATCCACGGGTTCGGGGCAATGCGGCCACCATGAGCTCCGCCAAGATGATGGTTCTCCCGAGACTACCCTCGCCAGGTCGGGAAGCAAAGCCGCCGAAAGCATGTTGAAGACCGTGCAGGTACCAGAATGTGAGGCTAGGCAGGCCTGGGAACAAGCGAAGGTGTGCTGCCAATCAATCACTGCGCTCAATGGTGGAATGGGGATCCCCTCAAGGAACAGGCAGCCAAGCAGAGCCCAAACCTACGCCACCTCTGCCCACCGTAGGCAGCCGATAACCAACAACAATAGGTCACGGGATGGATTGACGCTATCGCGCTACCGACACTTTTCGACTGGGGCAAAAGTCTCTTTTGTGGCAGGACCAGCTTGCCTGCGCTTTCGAACAGATGCTAATGGATTTATTTTCATCGACTTCAAATAAGGCGGGAAGACTGCGAAACCTTCGTTTGTGGTTATCCATATGCATGGAATTTATGTCCTGGGAGATCGGCGGTGCAACTTAGCAAACACTTAGGGGTTCTAAGTGAAGGAGCATAGCGGCGGTCACAGGAGGTTTCTGATGAAGGTCAAAACATTGATTTGCAACTGCAAAGGCCTTGATCCGTTCCGCTACGCCGATATGAACTCGTTAGCGTTTGAAATTGAATCCGAATTTGATGTTTCCTACGCTGTTGTGCACCCGCAGCTCTGTGCCGAGGGTGGAAATCAAATCCTCGAAGATGTGCTTCGCTCTGCCGAGGATGATCCCGACACTTACGTGATGGTCTGCGCCTGCGCGGAAGAAACGCAGGCGAAGCTTTTCAAGAAGGCTTTGCGCGAGACGGGGTTCGACGACAAACATTTTGTGCCCTTGGACGTACGTAACTTGACCAATGATGGCATCCTGGACCGAATCCGCGAGCGGCTGAAGGAGCTTGCTGATCCCAACAAACCACGCCATTGAGGGCCTCTGGGAAATAACCGGTCCGGTTATTCATGTGATGCATAAAGGATAGAAGGTGCCCCTCCTGAGCTATCTTCGCGAGAAATTCCCGTGGTTTCCAACGATTGACCCCGAAGCCTGCCGCGCGGATCTCCAATGCCTCAACTTCTGCCCGCACGACGTCTTTGAATGGGACCCCAAAACCGGCCGGCCTATTGTGGCGCATCCCTTTCGCTGCCTTCCTGGTTGCGAAATCTGCTTGGAAGGTTGCGACACCGGGGCCCTTTCCTTGCCTACCAAGCGCGAATTCCACGCCCATCTCCAGAAATTGCGTGGGACAGCACACAATACGCCTGCACGGTGAGTCAGCTCTGCACCCCATTTGCAATTGAGCGTGCTTAAACTGGCGGACCGGATCGAGAGCGCTCACAGCCAGCTTCGCAATCTCCGCGCGGTTCGGTGGAGGGTTACGTCTCCAGGGCAAACACGGGCTTCTTAGTCTTCCACTTGCCGTGGGTGAAGTCCGGGCAATCCACTGTCCCGCCCTCGCTAATGGACTTCTCCGAGAGCGGATTAACAACGCTCAGTACGACCGAGTCATAGACGTCCAGCGGCGTTTGAGTCTTGTTGCGCACCGCTTTGAGGAACTGGCTCAGCTCCTGGTAATCCGCGCCCCCGTGCCCCAGCAGCAGCTGTGCGCCAGCGTCATTTTTGCCGCCGGGTAGGGAGTTCGCTTTTTGCTGGGCGGCTTTCCACCAAGCATGGTCGTATTTGTCCTGGTAAGGATCGAACGGTTCCCACTCCTCGTACTTGGGGCTGCGGCCGTTCAAGTACAACGCGTTGCGCTGCTCGTTGTAAAGCCCTTCGGTGCCTTGAATCTCCCAGCGATTATCGTACGGCCGCGGCAACTGCATATCGTAGTTGATGACGATGGTATTGCCCATTTTAGTTCTCACCAAGGTGGAAACAATATCGCCTTGTGCGTATTTGCGCTTGGCGTTGGGATGATTGGGGCCGAACTTGGTGGCAAAGTAATGGTTGATCCCCAGCGACCGGTTGGCCATGGAAACGACTTTGTCGTAATAATCGCCGAACCCGATATTCATCCAGCCAAACACCGGCCCCAGCGCGTGCGTGGTGTACTGGCTGGCGTTGTGCTTCACCAGATATTCTCCGCTCCATCGCATGTTGCCATCGGGGTCGAAGAAGAAGTGGTCAATGCAGTTGTGCGAGTGGGCGCAGTGGCAGTGAACGATTTCTCCCAGAAGCCCCGCACGGATCATGTTCAACACCGCCAGATTATCGCGACGGAAACTCCAGTTTTCCAGCATCATGCAGGGCACGCCGGTTTCCTCGTGCGTGTTCACGAGGTCCCAACACTCCTCGATAGTCAGCGCCGCGGGCACTTCCACCGCGGCGTACTTGCCGGAGTTCATCGCACACACGGCCATAGAGGCGTGAAACTCCCAGTAGGTAGCGATCAGCACGGCGTCCAGGTCGTCACGGTACACCAGTCGCTGGTAATCCTCCGTGTCGCGCCCGTAGCCTTCCGGTCGCATTTGACCGGCTTTTTCCACCAGCGACTGGGCGTGTTCCAGGTGCTCCTGATTAATGTCGCAGACCGCGGGGATCTGCACGCCCATCGCCAGCAGCGTCTGCACGTGATTGGTGCCACGGTTGCCAACTCCGATCATGCCCACGCGCAGGGGTTTTACCTCCTCCGCTGCGCCAAAGGTGAAAGCGCTCGTCATCGCGCCCGCCCCTAGCGTCGTTGACGAACTGATTCTTAGGAATTCCCTCCGATTGATGCAACTAGCCATCGTCCCTGCCTCCTTACTCGCGGTTTGTCACTCACGCGTCACTTTATTTCGACCACCAGCCTCCCCTTCATTCTCCGGTGGCCCTTACCGCAGTACACGGAGCACTTGAATTCGAACGTGCCGGCCTTGTCGCCGGTGAATTCGATAGTTTCGGGGTCGCCCTTCTTGAGCACTTGATTGATGTCGAAAGCGTCCAGTTTGAATTCGTGGTCACAATCGGTGGCGGTGATAATCAGCCGCACCTTTTCGCCTTTTTTCACCGTGATTACGCTGGGGTCAAACCCCGTGTCTTTGGCCACCATGGTAAATTCATGGTAGGTTGATGATGCCCCCTGCCCGGTGGCCAGGGCCGCGCCCGCCAGGCACGTCACCAATCCACCCAACGCCAGAACTAAGCTGCGTCGCCGATTTATAATCATTGCTCCTCCCATGGATCGGGTGATCGGGTGATCGGGAGATCGGGTGAACAGATCAGGTGATCAGATGATCGGGCGATCGGGTGACCGAAAAAAACATTCAACTGTTTTGTCCTTTGTTCATCCGATCACCAGATCACCCGATCACCCGATGCCTTTGAACAGCCGATCATCAATCACGCGATTATAAGCCCAAGAAATCGCGAAGCATGGCCTCCAACGCGGGGATGGTCAACACGCCATCGCCGCCGTAGATGCTCGTTTTTCCATCGAGGTTAAAGAAGGTCGCGCCGGCTTCCTCGCCGATGATTTTGAGCGGCGCCAAGTCCCACGCTTTGGCCTGCATCGTGATCCACACCTCGGCCCGTCCAGCGGCCACATACATCGCGTCGATGCAGCCCCCCATGCTGCGCACAGACCAGAATTGGGTTATCCAGGGAAGCAATCGCCCACCCCAACTGCGCTCTGCAACTTTGTCGAAGCCTGACAGGCAAAGCATCGCCTGGTCCGGCATTTTTACCGGCGAACAGTGGATGCGCGTGCCGTTGCAATAAGCGCCCATTTCCGCCGCGGCGGAATAGAGTTCCCCCAACGCCGCAAGATTGCATGCGCCTACTACGACTTTGCCCTCAGCTTCGAGCGCCAGCATGACTCCCCAGGCGGGAATGCCGCGCATAAAGCTGCGCGTGCCATCGATAGGATCGATGATCCAGCGGCGGCCGCTGCGCGCCTCGCGTGCCGCACCCTCTTCGCCCCGGATGCCGTCATCGGGAAAGGCCTCCTCCAGCAGCTTCGTCACTAAGCGCTCGTTGGCGCGATCTGCGGAGGTCACGGGAGAACCGTCGGGCTTGGTTTCCGACTCGAAACCGCGCGCGTGGTTTTCCAGCGCCAGCCGCCCCGCCTGCTCGGCGATGCGGCGCGCGACTTCCAATTCTTTTTCAAAGGGCATAGGGAAAGTGGTTAGTGGCTAGCGATTAGTGGCTAGTGAAGAGCGGCCGGTGGTTAGCTGAAAGCCGCTAACCACTATCCACTGACCACTAGCCACTGCCTTTCAAAAGGCTAGGTAGACTGGGTTCTCCAAAATCTGCTTCAGGCTTTGCAGGAACTTCGCTCCGGTAGCGCCGTCCACGACGCGGTGGTCGCAAGAAAGGGTCAGGCGGCAGCTCAGGCCGGCCTCGACGCGTCCGCCCACCACCATCGCTTTTTCCGCCACCGCGCCCACGGCCAGGATGGCGCCTTCCGGCGGGTTGATGACGGCAGAGAACTCATCGACTCCCATCATGCCAAGATTGGAAATGGAGAACGTGGAGCCCGCGTATTCCTCGGGAAGAAGCTTGCGCGTACGCGCGCGTGCGGCCAGCTCTTTGGATTCGCGGGAAATCTCCTCCAGGCTCTTAGTGTCGGCATTGCGGATCACGGGGGTGATCAGCCCACCGCCATCCGTCGCCACCGCCATCCCCAGGTGGATGCGATGGTAATAGCGAATCGACTCGCCTTGGAATGAAGCATTCACCTCAGGATTCTGCCGCAGCGCCGCGGCGCAGGCTTTCAAAATAATGTCATTGTAGCTGAGTTTAAGCTCGGGGTTGAGCAGGTTAGCGGATTCGCGCAGTTCCTTGGCGCGCTGCATGTTCACTTCGATGGTTAGGTAGAAATGCGGCACTGGCGCTTTGCTCTGCACCAGGCGCGTGGCAATGATCTTGCGCATCGAACTGAGTGGCTCGTCGGAAAATTCCGGACCCGTCGGCGCGGGGGCAGGCCGCCGCGGCAAAAGCGGGGCAGGGGCGGGCGAAGGCGTTGGAACGCCCACCGCACCGGCCGCCACACGGGGCAAGGGGGCGCGCGCCGCACGGCGCTCCACGTCCTGGCGAATAACCCTGCCATTAGGGCCGGTCCCGGTAATTTCAGCAATCTCCAGACCCATTTCCTTTGCCATACGCTTGGCCAGGGGCGAGGCCAACACCCGGCCGCCCGTTTCCGGAGCGGGAAGCGTGCCCCCTACGGCGGGCGCGGAACCTGTGGCAGCAGCAGTCATTCCTTTGGCGGGCGCAGGAGGCGCAGGAGCACTGGCACTGACTCCTCCTCTTGAAGCGCCATCGGCTTTCACCAACGCAGAGATATCCTCGTCGGCCTTACCAATCACCGCCAGCAGTTCGCCGACAGGTACCACCTTTCCGGGCTCGATCAGGATCTTGCGGAGCACGCCGCTGCCCATCGCCTCCACTTCCATATCCACCTTGTCGGTTTCGATTTCGACCACGGTGTCGCCGGTGGAGATGGCGTCGCCTTCCTTCTTGAGCCACTTCAGGACCTTACCCTCCGTCATTGTATCGCTGCCCTTGGGCATCATTACCTTAACGGCCATTTAGGATCCTCGCTTCGAAACTCGAAACTCGAAACTCGCCTCGAATTTCGAACTTCGATTTTCGAGTTTCGTTCTTTTTATTGCCGGTAAAGCACGCGGTTGACGGCGTCCTTCACTCTCTGCTTGTCGGGCAGCGCCAGGTGTTCCAGGTTCTTGGCGTAGGGCATGGGAACATCCGTGCCCGTCACGCGCAGGATGGGGGCATCGAGATAATCAAACGCCACGCGCTGGATGACGTCCACGAACTGCGCTCCCACGCCGCAGTACTCCCAACCTTCTTCGACAATCACCACGCGATTGGTTTTCTTTACCGAGTTGACGATGGCTTCGGTGTCGAGCGGCCGCAGCGTGCGCAGGTCCACCACCTCGGCCTCGATCCCTTCGCTCGCCAGGTCCGCCGCCGCGTCCAGGGCCACTAACACCATCTTGGAGTGCGCGACGATAGTCACATCGCGGCCGGGCCGCTTGACCTCCGCCACGCCCAGAGGAATCAGGTGCTCACCTTCCGGAACTTCGCCCCGCGTGCCGTAGAGCACTTCCGACTCGATGAAGACCACCGGGTTGTCGTCGCGGATGGAAGTCTTGAGCAAACCTTTGGCGTCCGCCGGCGTCGCCGGGGTGACCACTTTCAGCCCCGGCACATGGCAGAACCAGGATTCCAGCGCTTGCGAGTGCTGGGCGCCGAGTTGGTGGCCGGCGCCCCCGGGCCCGCGAACCACGAGAGGGATGGGAAACTGCCCACCCGACATGTAGAGCATCTTGGCGGCGCTGTTGACAATCTGATCAAGCGCCAGCAGGGAGAAATTGAAGGTCATCATCTCCACAATCGGCCGCAGGCCTGACATGGCGGCCCCCACCCCGAGCCCCGTAAAGCCCAACTCGGTGATGGGCGTGTCCAGCACCCGCATGGGTCCAAACTCATCCAACAGGCCCTTGCTGACTTTGTAAGCGCCATTATAGAAGCCCACTTCTTCGCCCATCAGCACGATGTTTTCGTCGCGAAGCATTTCCTCGCGCATCGCTTGGTTGAGGGCTTCACGATAGGTCAATATGGACATTGAACGCTCCGGAAATTTTCCCTTGTCGATTTGCGATTGCTGATTGAGAATTGTGGACTGAGTTTGTCAACGCTCGATCTCCGGTTCCAGTGGCAGGCTGGCAATCCTCAATTGTATTCAATCGAAAATCGGCAATCGCAAATCGACAATCATCAATCGGCAATCGTCAATCTACATAAACGTCAGTGTAGAGTTCCTTGTCATCAGGCTGCGGGCTGCGCTCCGCAAACGCCACGGCTTCTTCCACCGTGTCGCGGACTCTCTGGTCGAGCTCGTCGAGGTATGCTTGGTTGATGACTTCGATGGCTTCCAAAGCGGCGCTGAACTGTTTGATGGGATCGTGCCGGCGCTGCTCCTCCACTTCCATCTTGGTGCGGTAATGGCCGTGCGAGGGATCAGACATGGAATGGCCCATGAAGCGATAGGTGCGGGCTTCAATGAGGGTGGGGGCGCTATTCTTGCGCGCTCGGCCCACCGCCTCTTTCAGGGTATCGCGCACGGCAAGAACATCCATGCCATCCACCCAGGTGCGCGCCATGTTGTAGGCACAAGCCTTCTGCGAAAGCTCGTAGAGCGACGAAGCGCGTTCAATGGGCGTCCCCATGCCGAAGCGGTTGTTCTCACAGATAAAGACGACGGGAAGCTTCCACAGCGCGGCGAGATTCAACGATTCATGGAACGTCCCGATGTTCACCGCCGCTTCCCCAAAAAAGCAGAGCGTCACGCGCGGTTGCTTCAAATACTTGGAAGCAAAGGCCGCGCCCGCCGCGAGAGGGATCTGTCCGCCGACAATTCCATGGCCGCCCATAAAGCTGTGCCGCTTGTCAAACAGGTGCATCGACCCGCCCTTGCCTTTGGAAACGCCGCTTTGCTTGCCGCACAACTCCGCCATCACTTCGCCCGGATCCATGCCGCGCACCAGCGCATGACCGTGCTCACGATAAGACGTGAAGATATAATCGTCAGGTTGCGTGGCAGAAAGTGCTCCCACCGCCACCGCTTCCTGCCCGATATAGAGATGACAGAACCCCCCGATTTTCCCCAGCGTATAGAGTTCTGCGGCTTTTTCCTCGAAACGGCGGACCAGGACCATTTGCTCCAGCATGGTCATGAGCAACGCGGGATCTTCCTGCCGCGCGCGCTCCTCCATGGTGCCTACCGCCGGCCGGCCCGTCCCGCACAAGAGTTCCGTGAAATTGGCCGATTCCGTTGCGGCGTTGGACGATTTCATTGCTACCCTCCTGAGTTCTCCCCCAAAGCACACTTTCTAAACAACTCGATTGCCTGCCGGGAATAAGCGCAGCCCCGAATCCCTAACACTGTGTGCCTGTCTCCTATCAATCTTAATCAGTTTTTCGAATTAGGGAAACCCCAAAGATAGGGGACGGGTTTCCCGCCAATTCGCTTGTGATTGTCATAAAGAAATTGTAAAGATCGGCTCATCGGTTCATTGGGCCATCAGGTGATTGAAGATTTTCGGACACCGCCCTGCCCAGTTGTTGTCATCCTGAGCAGCAGCGATGGATCTCGCCCTGCCAGAGTTTCCGCCATCGGGCTTCGCGTGAGTCTTGTCACGAGTCACTTTTCATGCGGCATGCATTTTAGGATGGATGGCAATTGGGTGTACACTTGCCGCTGTCGGCGGGCCATAACGGATATCGCCATAGGGGAGGTGATCCAATGCGTATCGATCCGATCCTGGAGTTAGGCTGGATCAATTCCGACAAAAGTCTAGAGCTGGCTCGCGGGTTAGCGGAGAAGGCGGCGGAGAACGCGGGAGCGACTCAAACCGAGGCCGACACCCTTGCCGTCTTCGTTGAGCCCATTCTAAGGGGGCTAGGCTGGAACACTCTTACATGGAAGGAAGTGAGCAGAGACAGCCGACGCAGATATTGCTTGGGGGATATATGGCTACTTGCTGAGAGTGGGACCAAAATTGCGGTGATCATCGAAGTCAAGCAAATCGGTCTACAAAATTTCAGAGAGAAAGATCATCGGCAACTTGTGATGGACGCGCGCAGCTTGGCCGAAGCTGAGGAGGGAGAGCCTGCGAACAATCGAAATTGGCGCCTCGATGACGGCGCGGGCCGAGTCTTCTTGCATGGGGTTCTCACCAATGGAGAAAAATGGGAGGTTTATGATTTCGGACGGATCTTCCTCATGGTAATTAACTGAGACCGTTGTATGCAGGAGAGTTGCGCGATTTTCGGGGTCGAGTCGTAGTCATGTAATTAGAATATTTATCTTGACTTATTTGGTTTATGGCGATATAC
>Ga0326727_10015165_pt1 | contig 16616 bp, 16 predicted proteins | sample MB2enrmetagenome_FD_207643 | JGI IMG/M metagenome (GOLD analysis project Ga0326727, IMG submission 207643) | Lab enriched peat soil microbial communities from McLean, Ithaca, NY, United States - MB29MY | ecosystem: Environmental > Terrestrial > Soil > Wetlands > Peat | place: USA: New York...
TGCTGTATCAGCAACGGCGATGCGATGATCGGCGCGAGCATCGACCTGTCGCAATTCGGCGGGCGGCTTGATGCGTTGTTGTTCGGCGAGACGCAGTCGCGCATTGTGATTAGTTGCAGCGAAGAAAACGCTGAACGCATTGCGCAAAGCTCATTGCCCATCACGCGCCTTGGCAGAACAGGCGGCCGCTCGCTGGAAATCAAAACGCGCCGCGGCGGACTGTCGTGGGAGATCGGGCAGTTGAGGGACGTTTGGTGGAATGCCATTGGCCGTTTGATGGAGGCGTAGAGCGCCCGCCAGCATGGACCACTTGTTCCGATGGGTTCGTTCGGGCTTGCGGCCCAATGCACCGGGCGCCGCGGAAACCGAATTCAGGAGGAAATTCGTCGGCATGCGCAAATCTGCCCCGGCCGGGGGACTCGCAGTTGGCATTTCTCTCCCTCTCACGCCGTTATCCTGGGCGGCGCGATAAGACTTTCTGGTTTCAGGTCTTAGAGTTTTTCTTTGGGGGAATCGAGAATGCCGGGCGAGCCTCCAATGATTCGCCATTTTGGGACTGGCACGCCCCATGCATTGACGGGCTGCCATGGCAGGGCTTTTACGAGCGTTCGAGGCGTTTGTGTTCAACCGAACCGCGTCCTTGCTGCCGGAACAAGAGGATCAAGATCAGCCGCAGCCCGGCGAACACCCCAGGTGTACCGTCCTGGCAATCGATGACGATCCTTCGTTCCTGCACATACTCCGGCCCGTGTTGCGGGAAGAGGGCTTCAACGTGTTGACCTCCACCTCCGGAGCCAAGGGCCTGGACATACTGCGCTACGCGGAAAACGACGTCAGCGTCGTGTTGCTGGACTACCAGATGCCGCGGTTGAATGGTGCCGAAACCCTTCACTACTTGCGGCGGTTAAACCCACATGTCAAAGTTGTTGCCTTGAGCGGAGTGGATGTGAATCTTCTGCCGCCGGGTTTTCGCGAGGGCGCTGACAAGTTCCTCCAGAAACCGTTTCACAACAAAGAACTGGTGAACACGATCAATTCCCTGTTGGACAACGGAGCGACACCTGCCGCACCGGCGACGGCCTAGCCGCCGGTTCATTTGGCTCCTCTGTTTGCCTGACACGGCGCGACTCTTCCGAGTTCGGGGTTGAATTCGGGTTGCTCCTTGCTATTTGGTCCCGGTTGCACTAAAGAACCAATGCGTCGGCAGCAAGTGGGGGGAGACATCTTTGATGCATCCAGAACAAAGCGTGCGACCACGGCATTATTGTGGTCTGTTTGGCATTTACGGCCATCCGAATGCGGCAGAGTTGGCGTATTACGGATTGTACGCGCTCCAGCATCGCGGTCAGGAGAGCGCGGGCATCTCGGCATCGGACGGCATCGAGTTGCGCACGTACAAGGGCATGGGGTTGGTGGCCCAGGTGTTCGATAAGGGCATTCTCCGCTCGCTGCCCGGACACGTCGCCATCGGCCATACCCGTTACTCGACCACCGGCAGTTCCAACATCAAGAACGCCCAACCTTTGGTGGTCGATTGCGCCCGCGGGCAGATCGCCATCGGCCACAACGGCAATCTTACCAATGCCGCCCGTCTCCGCGCCGAGCTCGAGGAGCAAGGCTCGATTTTCCAGACGACGGCGGACAGCGAGATTATCCTGCATTTGCTCGCCCGTCCGTTCAACGGCGACCGCGCCCATTCTCTGGAAGCCGTGATGAAGAAGATTCAAGGCGCGTATTCGCTGGTGATCATGGGCGAAGACGAACTGATCGGCGTGCGTGATCCGTTCGGATTCCGCCCACTGGTGCTGGGCAAGTTGCGCACCAGCGTCAAAGAGGACGGGGTCGATGGCATGGCGTACGTGCTGGCCAGCGAGACGTGCGCGCTCGATCTGATTCACGCCGAGTTCATCCGTGACATTGCGCCCGGCGAAATCGTGGTCATCAACAAGGACGGCCTTCGGTCCGTCAACCTCTATGAAGGCAGCCAACAACCACACGCACTTTGCATTTTCGAGTTCGTCTATTTCGCGCGGCCCGATAGCGACATTTATGACAAGAACGTCGCGCAGGTCCGCATCAACCTCGGCCGCGCGCTGGCGCGCGAGCATCCCGTCCCGGCCGACCTCGTGATTCCCGTGCCCGACAGCGGCAACTGGGCGGCGATGGGGTTTGCCGAGGAAAGCCGGATTCCATTCGGCAACGCGTTCGTTCGCAATCATTACGTGGGGCGCACGTTCCTCCAGCCCACCCAGCTCATCCGCGATTTTGGCGTGCGCGTGAAACTCAACCTGATCGAAGAGATGGTGCGCGGCAAACGCGTCGTCGTCGTGGACGACTCGATCGTGCGCGGCACGACCGCGCGGGCGCGTGTCACCACATTGCGCGAGGCGGGAGCGAAAGAAGTCCACATGCGCGTCAGTTGCCCGCCGCACAAATGGCCGTGCGCCTACGGCATCGATTTCCCGACGCGCAAGGAGTTGATGGCTGCGAACAACTCGCTCGAACAGATTCGCGACTTTCTCGGCGCCGACACGTTGGGATACCTCTCGCTGGAGAGTATGATTGCCGCCACCGGCCTGCCCGCCAGCGAATTCTGCGCCGCCTGCTACACCGGCAAGTATCCGTCGCCCGTTGAGTCCGAGATGGACAAGTTCATCATGGAACAGCACCGCAGCCGCTACCGCCGTCCCGTCTCCGACCTCGTCCTCGACGACACACAACGAAGACTGCTGTGAAGGAGGAAGAACAGTAAGAGGTTATGCCCTTGCCCGACAAGACTGAGGTTCTTGATGCCATCAGAAAGTGCGCCGAAAACCTTGGGCGTGCTCCATCACGTGCCGAGTTCAAAGCGCGCACAGGCATGACCGAATACCAAGTGTTACAGCATTTTCCGAGTTGGCGAGAGGCGGTTCGAGCGTCAGGACTCGAAGCCGATGCCACGAACATCAGGCTTGATGATGAAACGCTCCTAACGGAGTGGGGGGAGCTTGTGCGCACGGGGCGTCGGATTCCCACCCGCGATCAATACAGGCGCGAGGGCAAATACAGCCCGGGTGCTTTTGAAAAACATTTTGGCCCCTGGTCGTCTATCCCTGCCGAGTTTCAAAAGTTCGCACAGAATAAGATCGAATGGGCAGACGTTTTGGCGCTGCTGCCCCCCGCGACAAAAAAGGACCTCAAGGTTGGAGCAGAACGAAGCCCGTCGAGTGTCGAATTCAACCAGATGTCGGAGCTCCAGCCGCGACCGCGATACTCGAAACTGAAAGATCGCCCGACGTATGGGAACCCCCTCGACTTCCGTGGCCTTCGGCACGAGCCAGTGAACGAAGAAGGTGTGGTTTTTCTATTTGGTATGGTGGCGAGAGAACTTGGTTATTTGGTTGAGGCTGTACAAGCGGGCTTCCCAGATTGTGAGGCAAAGCGCCAAGTAGAAGCCGGCAAATGGCAGCGGGTTCGAATCGAGTTTGAATTTGAAAGCAGAAACTTTCGAGATCACGGCCATCCACCAGAGGGGTGCGATGTTATCGTGTGCTGGCGGCACAACTGGCCAGAGTGCCCAGATCACATCGAGGTCATAGAGCTTCAGACCGTGATCAAATCACTGGCGGCCTCGGAAGAATAGTGTCAGTCCATCGGCGTATTCAGGAGACCAGCGCCGAGCAATGCCATGCCTCGTGAACTTCGTGTTCTTCGTGGTGAACCACCACGCCTTGCAATTCTCCGCTCGTTCCCGCAAACTGCGCCGCGTGAATTCCAAGGACAGTTCTCAAAGCCCAAAGCCCATGGTGCCGAGCGCCTACGCGGCAGCGGGCGTGAACATTGATCTGGCGGACGCGCTAAAGAGCGGGCTGAAAGAGAAAGTCCGCAAGACGTTGCGCCGCGAAGTACTCGGCGCCATTGGCGGATTTGGCGGACTGTTCGCGATCGACCTCAAGAAGCACAAGCGACCTGTCCTCGTCAGCAGTATGGACGGCGTCGGCACGAAGCTTAAAGTCGCTGTCGCAATGAACAAGCACGACACGGTCGGCCAGGACCTCGTCAACCATTGCGTCAACGACATCGCGGTGCTCGGCGCTGAGCCGCTGTATTTTCTGGATTACATCGGGATGGGCAAGTTGGTGCCGCACGTGTTCAATCAGATTATCGACGGCCTCGCGAGAGCATGTGCCGAAGCAGGTTGCGCGCTCATCGGCGGCGAGACGGCGCAGATGCCGGGCATGTACGCGGAGGGTGAATACGATCTTGTTGGCTCCATCGTCGGCGTCGTGGACAAAGACCGGATCATTGACGGCTCGCGCGTCCGAGCGGGCGACGCGATCATCGGGCTTGCCTCAAGCGGTCTGCACACCAACGGCTACTCACTGGCGCGGCAGATCCTGTTCGTCCAGATGCGGGTGCGGTTGGAGGATTACACGAGCCAACTCGGTTGCACGTTCGGCGAGGAACTGCTAAAGGTGCATCGCAACTACTGGCCGGTGGTTCGGAGATTGGTGATTGGTGATCGGGGATCAGGCCACCAGACAACAAAAACCAGGTCACCAGTCGCCAGTCACCAGTCACCTGTCCACGGTCTCGCCCACATCACCGGAGGCGGGTTCTACGACAACATTCCTCGCGCTCTCCCGAAAAATTGCACGGCAATCATTCGCCGGGGCACATGGGACGTGCTGCCGATCTTCAATCTGCTTCAAGAGAACGGGGGACTGACGGACAAGGAAGCCTACCGCGTTTTCAACATGGGCATCGGCATGATGTTGATCGTTGACCCGGCGTTCGTGCCCACCGTCCACAGGACTGCCGCGAAGGCGGGCTTCAAATCCTACCTGATCGGCGAGATTCGGAAGGGCAAACTCGAAGTCCGCATGGAATGATGCGCCGCTGGCCCAAACGTCTGCTCATCGTGCTGGTCGTCACGGTGGCGGCGTGCGCGGTTTGGTGGATCTGGTATTCAAAGCGTGATTACGGCGCGGTTTTCCTGCAGCGTAAAGGGCAACTCCTTCAGTCGGACCGGGCGACCGCTGTCACGACTCCCAAGACCACCGTTTATGATTTGAAGCTGGTCTCGGCGAGCGGCCTGGTGGCTGATGCCCGGATGCGTGTGCCGAATCGGCAGGGCAAATTTCCGGGTGTGCTGCTCGCGGCTGGGTTGGAGACCGGCAAGCGGGTGATTGACCTCATTGAAGAACGCGACGACATGGTGATGTTGGCGGTCGATTACGGGTGGCGCGGCGAGTTTGACATCAGCACGTTGCCAAGGTTTTGTCGGGCAATGGAAACGATACGCGGTCGGGCCGCCGATGCTGTGCCGCGGATGCTGCTGACGCTGGAGTTTCTCGCACAACAACCGTACGTTGATCCGCAACAGCTCGTTGTGGTCGGCGTAAGTTATGGTTCGTACCTGGCTCTGCCCGCTGCCGCGCTCGACCCAAAGGTCGGCCGATTGATTCTTGTGCAAGGGGGCGGCGAGATGGGGGCAGTGATTGCAGCCAACACGCGGCGCTGGCAGGCGCCGTTCTCGCCGCGTCTGACGGCGTGGATCGGGAAGATCATGTTGTTGCCCTATCAGCCCGAACTGTGGATTCGACGGATCGCACCGCGGCCGGTGACGTTCATTGCGAGCCGCACCGATCCTGAGTTTCCCGTGGCGGCAATCGAAGCGGTGTTTGCGCGAGCCGCCCGGCCAAAGGAATTGGTCTGGCATGACACGGCGCACGTGGCTCCGGATGCGGCGGCGATCATCGCCGAACTCGGGCGCGTCGTGGTCGGGCAACTCGGAACGATTGACCACTCGCTATGAAGCGAAGAGCAAGAATGGGATTGGCGATGGCGGCAGTGGCCGTCGTCCTGTTTTGTGTCGTGCGGTTTGTCGCGATGCCGTGCGTCGTGGTGGGCGAAAGCATGGCGCCAACGCTGGAATCGTGGGATTTCTGTCTGATGGCGCGCGTCCACCGGTATCAGCCCAGGCGGGGCGAGATCGTCATGTTTCGCACGACCGACGATCCGCCGTTGTACTTCATCAAGCGCGTCATTGGTTTGCCCGGGGAGACGGTGGCGATCGAACATGGCGTGGCGAAGGTCAACGGTGAGCCGTTTGACGAACCATACACGACGGCGAATCTGACGTGGGAAATGAAGCCGGTCACAGTCCCGACGGACAAGGTTTTCGTTCTCGGCGACAATCGCGATGTGGGGTTGGATCAGACTCTCCATGGTTTGGTTGCGATACGGTTGGTGAAGACCCGAATGTTGTGGCATTGGAGGTGGAAGAAATGAAGTGGACGCGGATTCTCATCTTCGTGGCGGTGGTTTTGACGGCCTGGTGGATCTGGCGGCGCGTGTTCGTCAGCGACGAGTCCTGGATTCGACTCCAATTGTTTTCGATGACGCGCGCGGTGGAGCAGGGCAATCTGTTGCGCCTGGCCGGCACCATCGCCGACGATTACAGCGACAGTCTTGGCATGGACAAATCTACGTTGCTGGGCGCGGTGCGCTCTTATCGGCAGCAACACGAGGGACTGTTCGTCCACCTCTCCGACGTGACCGTCACCGTCGAGGGCGATCATCGGAAGGCGCAGGCGGTGTTTGTGGCAAAGGTTCTCGTGAAACCGAAGGGAGGAGCGGATGAGACCCAGTTGTTTTCCGACCGATTCCGCCTGTTTTTCCGCAAAATCGACCAGGGTTGGAAATTGTATCGGATCGAGTCGCCGGAGTTGAAATTCGATTGAACACGGCAACTTCCTTCGCTACTCTGCATGGGTGATGGCCAGGATCCAACGGGCACTGATCAGCGTTTCCGACAAGATGGGACTCGTCGAATTCGCACGCGCCTTGCACGGCATGGGTGTGGAGATCGTTTCAACGGGCGGCACAGCACGCGCCTTGAAAGACGCGGGCGTCCCCGTCGTGGAGATCAGCGAGTTCACGGGTTTCCCCGAGATGCTCGACGGTCGCGTGAAGACGCTGCATCCCAAAGTGCATGGCGGGTTGCTGTACATTCGCGGCAACGCGGAACACGAAGCGGCGGCAGCCAGGCACGGAATCAAACCCATCGACATGGTGGTGGTGAATCTTTACCCGTTCGAGAAGACGGTTGCCAAACCCAACGTTGCGCTGCACGAAGCCATTGAGAACATCGACATCGGCGGGCCGAGCATGCTCCGCAGCGCCGCCAAGAACCACGCCAGCGTCACGGTCGTCGTCGATCCTGCTGACTACCGCGCCGTCCTCGACGACATCCAGGAACACGGCGGCGACACGTGCGCGATGTTTCGGTGGAAGCTGGCTGTGAAGGTCTTCGAGACAGCATCGCGTTATGACGGCGCAATTGCGGCGCACCTGCACGCAGAGCGAATGCGAGCGAAGGGAGAAGAGGGAAACGGGAAGAGCGAATTGCCGGAAACGTTCAGCCTGTCGCTGAGGAAAGCGCAGGAATTGCGCTACGGCGAGAACCCGCATCAGAAGGCGGCGCTGTACGGCGATTTCGCGTCAAGGTTCCAACAACTGCACGGCAAGGAACTGAGCTACAACAACATTCTCGACCTCAGCGCTGCGTCCGGTCTCGTGTCTGAATTTGATGAGCCGGTGGTCGCGATCATCAAACACACCAATCCGTGCGGCGTCGGCAGCGCGGCGTCCCTCGTTGCGGCGTGGCGGTTGGCGTACGAAACGGACAAGCAGTCCCCATTCGGCGGCATCATCGCTGTGAACCGTCTTCTGGATGTTGACATCGCCCGGGCGATTGCCGAGATTTTCAGCGAAGTCATCGTGGCGCCCTCGTTCGAGAATGACGCGCTCGATGTTTTGCAGAAAAAAAAGAATTTGCGGTTGATGAAACAGTTATCGGCTGCCAGCGGTCGGCTATCCGCTGGCTTGGAGGTGCGCACCGTCACGGGCGGAGTGCTGGCGCAGGAACCCGATACGCGGCTGGTGTCTGCGGGAGATTTGAAGGTCGTGACAAAGCGCCCGCCGACGAAGGAGGAGCGGCACGCGCTGCTGTTCGCGTGGCGCGTGGTCAAACACGTCAAGTCCAACGCCATCGTGTTCGCGCGCGCCGACGCCGGCGGAAGTCGAACGCTGGGCATCGGCGCGGGTCAAATGAGTCGCGTGGATTCCTCGAAGATTGCCGTGTGGAAGGCCAAAGAGGCCGGGCTTGATTTGCGCGGCAGCGTCGTGGCCAGCGATGCATTTTTCCCGTTTGCCGACGGCGTGATCGCCGCGGCGGACGCCGGCGCGACGGCTGCTATCCAACCTGGCGGCAGCGTGCGCGACGCCGAGGTGATCACGGCAGCCGACGAACGACAAATGGCCATGGTGTTTACAGGCATCCGCCATTTCCGGCATTGAGAACCAGCCAGCGGGTTATGAATTGCGTTTTGGGTGACAAATGACCTCCTCAGCGGCGATTAGCATTTGGAAAAACGTCAGCAGCGTGACCGACGACGCAACAGCGGGGACGATGTGGCATCGGATGCTCCACCGGTGCGGGGACGGATTGTTCCTGTACGCGCGGCAGTTGTGCCGTAACGATGCCGATGCGGCCGACGTGGTCCAGGAGGCGTTCCTCCGCGTCTGGCGCAAACATGCGAACAACGGCGTGACCGAACCGGACCTGCCGGCGCTCTGTTATGCGGCGGTGCGTTATGCCGTGCTCGACGGCCAACGACAGGCAGCCCGGCGTCGCCGGCGCGAGGCCGCCGCCGGGGAAACTTGGTACGACCAACCGCCGTTGTTTGAGCCCGGCTTGGAACAGGCCGAGGAACACAACGCGCTGGAGGCGGCGGTCCGCAAGTTGCCGGTCGAGCAACGCGAAGTGCTCACGCTGAAAATCTGGGGCGAACTGACTTTTCAGCAGATCGCCACCGTGACCGACGAGTCGCCCAACACGGTCGCTTCCCGCTATCGGTTGGCACTCGCCGCGTTGCGGCTACGACTCGAGAGAGGTACATCATGAACAAGGAATTCGATCCGTTGGAACATCGGCTCAGCCATCTGCGTCCCGCTCACCTGCCGGCACCGGCCCGGCAACGCATCTTGCACGAGATGCAGCACCCGGTCACAGGGCACGGGGTAATCGTCTGGCTGTTGGGCCATCGCGCCGGTTTCTCGGCTGCTTTGGCAGGCGCATTCTCCCTCGCCGTGGTCGTGGGCTTGCACTCGCCGCCCCGTTCCACGCACCCTGCGTCGCACGTCGATCAGCCGGTGTTTGCAGCCAGCAACGCGTTGTCGCCGTCGCTGGCTTTTCTGGAGGAGAGACTTACCGCGGTCTCCCCGATAGGAGCCAACGCTGTCGCCGCGCTGTGTTCGCCATCCATGCTGACGAACGTTCAAAACGGACGCTGATGCCTCACTCCCGACACTGACGAGCAACGATTATGGGCAAGAAAAAACGTAAGCCGACAAGTCCGACTCCTTCGGCCACCGCTCCGGTCGATGACGCCAACCCGGCAGGCGGTGCGCCGCCGGTCGATCCTGCTGCCGACACGCTTTCGTCGCTGGAGCATCCCGCTTCGGTACGCCACTTCTTCGCGCCAGAGGATTGGATTGCCGCTGGCGCGACCTCTCTGATATCGGGATTGGTGTTTCTCTATTACATGTCGCCTGAGGTGACTATGGAGGACTCGGGTGAGTTGGTGACGGGCGCATTTAATTTTGGCGTGCCGCATCCGCCGGGCTATCCGCTGTGGGCGTTTATGGGTTGGGTCTGGCGCCATCTGGTGCCGTTTGGCAATCCAGCATGGCGGATCTGTTTAATGTCGGTGCTCACGGGCGCGTTGGTGGTGGGGGTGCTGACGTTGCTGATGACGCGTAGCGTGTTGATGCTCTTGCGCGCGGTGGCGTGGGCCGATGAGATCGAGGAACGGATGAAACACTGGGTCGCGCTGACGGTAGGCGCGTCCATGGCCTTGTCGTTCGGATTCAACCGCGGCGTATGGCTCTGGGCATGTGTGCCCGAAATGCGCGTGCTCAACGTCTTCATGTTCATTCTGGCGGCTTGCTTTTTCTTCGCTTGGATGATGCGGCCCGAGCGGCAGTTGTTCCTGCACGCCACGATTCTGGTGTATGCGCTCGGGATCACGAACCATCAGACTATTGCGGTGATGGCGTTGCCATTCATGGTCGGGGCGTTCGTGGTGGGTCTGCATCAGATTTGGGAGTCGAGACAGGGCGAATGGCGGGTTGCAGTGGTCATGCCGGCCCTGCACGCGTTTTGGGAGTTGGCTGTGGCAGCGTTGTTTTCAGCGGCGGTGGGTTTCATCGTCTGGGCGTGGCTCGGGACGGCATCAGGAGGGCGTTTTTTTGAGGACGCTTTCTGGCATCGCGCGGTGGTTGCCGGTGTGGCGGGCGTGATACTGCTGGTGTGGTTCGGGGCGCAGGGCTGGTTGAATCGGCGCAGGGCGCTGGTTTGCACAGGCGCGTTCTTGGCGGGTTGCAGTTTTTATTTCTACATGCCGGTCGCAGCCTCAACGAATCCACCGATGAACTGGGGTTACGCAGCCACCAAGCAGGGTTTCCTCCACGCCATCACCCGCGGCCAGTACGAGCGGATGAATTTCTCCTGGCCGTGGCAGCCGGCGTTCCGGATTCAAATTCGCCTGTTTACACAGGCGCTGATGCACCAGTATAGCACGCCGTTGTGTCTCGTCGGACTGGTGACGCTGCTGCTATTGGGGTGGCGCTGGCGGGATATCCGATCGCGCGGGCGATCATGGCTGATCTTTGTGTGGGCAGCCTTCCTCACAACGAGCCTCGGGCTGCTAACCATCATCAATCCCGGATTGGACAAGCAAAACCAAGAGATTAATCTCAAGTTCTTTGCGCCCGCCCACGGGTTTTTCGCCATGTTGATCGGCTACGGCGCAGCGTTGGTCATCGCCGCGGCACTGGTGCGGTGGAAAACGCTTTCCCATAACATGATGCGTGTGGGCTGCGTGCTGTTGTTTGCCTTGCCGATCATCCCATTCAAGCGCAACTGGGCGACCTGCGAGCAGCGCGGCCACGATTTCGGGTATCAGTTCGGCTACCGTATGTTCTATCCCGGCGGGGAGTATCCGCCGATGGACCGGGATGCGGTGCTGTACGGCGGCACGGACCCGGGCCGTTTCGTGCCGACCTACATGATCTTCTGTGAGAGCCGCGTGGCGCCGCGGGACCGTTATCGCGATCCGTACTTGGATCCGGTGGGCGGCGCAAACTTTGACCGGCGCGACGTGTACATCATCACGCAAAACGCTCTGGCCGACAACACGTACATGAGTTATATCCGCGACCATTACGATTATTCGCGGCCCACGCCCACCAATCAGACCACACTGGCGAATCGGTTTCTGCCTTGGCAGCAGGCTGTCTTTCGTCTTGCTTGGAAGTACACGAGTCGGAGTACCACATACCCGCGCGAGCCGATCTACATCCCGAATGAATCCGATCTACAGCGGGCGTTTCAGGAGTACGTTCAGACTGTTGACGCCCGAAAGCGACGAGGAGAGTCGATCGGGTCCGGCGAGCAAGTGGAGATCGACTCGGCCGGGCGTGTGAGCGTCCGCGGAGTCGAAGGCGTCATGGCCATCAACGGCATCCTCACCAAATGGATCTTCGACCGCAACAAGGATAAACACGCGTTCTACGTCGAGGAAAGCTACGTCATTCCGTGGATGTATCCGTACATGACGCCCTACGGCATCATCATGAAAATCAACCGCGACCTGATGCCGACACCCGCGCAAGCCCCTGAACTCTGGGCGCAAATCGCGGACCGGGACCGCGCTTACTGGGACAAGCTCTGTGCTGACTTCGCGGCGAGGCCTGAATTCAGCCGCGACAGCGACGCGCAGAAGACATTTTCCAAGTTGCGCTCCGCCATCGGCGGTCTGTACACCTACTATCACATGGTTAAACAGGCTGAGTACGCCTTCCGTCAGGCGCTGGCGCTTTGCCCTGAGAGTCCCGAAGCCAACTTCCGCCTGGCGCAGTTGTGCATCGAACAGGGTCGCTTCGATGATGCGATCGACGTCATGCGGCACCTGCAACAACGCGACCCGTTGAATCAGAAGGTCGTCGAAGCAATCAATCAATTGGAGAGCCAGAAGCAGCTCCGCGGTGACGTGCAGCAACTCGAGCAGGCGCACGCCAGTGCACCCAACGACGTGAATCCGGTTCTGCAGCTCGCCCAAATTTACTTCAAGACAGGGCAAGCGGACAAAATCATTCCCTTGTGCGAAAGTTACCTCAAGCAGACCAATCTTAATGCCAATAGCATGATGCAGATCGCGCAACTCTACGTGTCGTTGAGCCAAGCCGACCGCGCCCTGACGACACTGCAGATGATTACCAATCAGTATCCCCAAGAGGGTGGCCAAGCTTACTATGCAATCGCGCTGATCCACTGCGTCCAAGGCAAAGCCGACCAAGCACTTGATGCCCTCGGCAAAGCCATTCACCTGTCAGCGGCCTTTCGCGACCGAGCGAGGAACGATGCTCAGTTTGGTAATCTCCGCGGCGATCCGCGTTTCCAAAAACTCGTCAGCCCATGATCCTCGCGCTGCGCCAGTCCCATGACCGCCTCCCTTGTCGCCACCGGCCTCGCGCCAGCCGCAAAAAGGCTCAGACGGCTCAAGAACAGGCTGACGATTCGTGTCCGTTTGGCAAAACGGAGAGGGTGCTCGTTACAACTTGTAGTTACTTCTTTGCCGCCAGCAGATCGTTCACCTTGCGCATGACCTCGAACGCATCGGCGACGTAAAGCACATCGGCTTTGCCGCGCGCCCAGCCGCAGTTCGGGTCGAGGTTGACGGCTCGGCGCTCGTTGATGAATCGCCAGCCGACGGCGTGCGGCTCTTCCCCATGACAACACGTGGAAAGTCCCTTCGGGTGCCGTGGAGTAGCACCGGTCTGGCCAACTTGATTCAGGTGCGACATGAACGGCAACACGGCCTGTCCTTCGCCGCTGAGGTCCACCAACGACTTGCTGCTGCCGAGTGACGCCTTCGTCAGGTCGAGGAACTTTAGAATGATGTTCCCCGCCTCGTCGGTGTGCGTCTTGCCGTCGGATTGCTTCTTCGTCCAGCCTGCACCGGCGACGAACAGTAACTTCGCGTCGGGCCGGATCGTTTGCTGGTCTGTCGCCGGGGCTTTCACGCCCGTGACGGTTGTGCGTTTCGCCGCATCGCCGGGCGTTACGGTCACATTCTCGACCTTCGCCGTGCCTGCCGAACCTTTCCACGGTTCGGCGCAGCCTGACTCCAACGCGATTACCCACGGCCGCTGCGTCCGCTGCAGCACAGCCTCCATCCGTTGGCGGTAATACCAGCGCGTGACCGACAATGCGCCACCGGCCGCCGAGATGCCCGTAACATGCGTGTCCACACGTCCGCCGAGACGGTGGGCGACACCCGCCAACACGCGATTCCACCGCGACGTCGCCGGCGCGATCACCACCGTTGCCTTCGCGGCGCGGCAGATCGCTTCCGCCGCCGCCGCGTCGCTGCCGTAGCGCGCCTGCGAAAAATCCGTGTCGCTGACGCCGAGAAAATTCACGGCACCGCAGCCTGCAATCGCGTTCGCCGTGGCCTTCACGTCTGCGCCGATCAGGCCGACGACGAGTGTTCCGGCCAGTGTTTTCGCCGCGCCGAGCGCTTCCAGCATGTTCTCGGTCAGCGAGCCGTCCACTTCCGTGTGTGCGAGAACTAAAATGGTTTCCATGATGGTTGTCATCCTCAGTTATCCGTGATAATCCGTGTGTATCTGTGGCTTCAGTCGTTTGAAATCCACGCCACAATCTCTTTGGCGAGTTCGTCGGCAGGCACATCCTTGACGATCTTCGTCTGGCGCTGTTGCTTCGGCAGCGCCACGGTGGTGAACTTCACGCCTTCCGCGCCGACCTTGGCGGGCCTGGCCTTCTGCAACGCCGGCATGATCGCGCGCATGTTCGTCATCCCGACCTGCGGATTGTTCGGCGGCTCGGGCAGACTGCCCGTGGCCCAGCCGAGCACAACGGGCGGTGCGGCGCATTTCGAGACCTGATGTTTGCCGCCTTCGATGCGCTCGAGGATTTCCAGCGAGCCATCCGCGCCAACGGTGAACTTGTCCACGCCCTGAAACTGGTTCACAATACCGAGCAGTTCGCCCACGATTTGCAGTGTTGCCCCTGCGCCGCGCGAAGCCGATTCCCAGCCTCCGAACACCAACAGCTTCGACGTGTCGAGGCCGGGGATTGCCTTGATCGCATCAGCCAATGCCGTTGCGACATCAGTTGCCTCGGTGAACCCGCTGGCCAGGCCGTCGAGCGCGACCAACTCGAACGGCACTTTCTGCGCGACGTTCATCATGACCTGTTGCAGTTTGGCCTTCGGCGCGAGGCTGACGAGCCGCACCTTGCAGCCCGTCACATTCTTCGCGAGATTGGCTGCTTCGTAAAGGGCATGACTTGCCCACGGATCCAGCACCGCCGGCAACATCATCTCATTCTTCAGGCTTGGCCCGGTCGGTCCCATGACCGGTTCCAACGTCTGCAACGGATCGGGAACAGTGCTCCCGCAAACAACGATTTGGTATTCAGTGGTCATCAATTCTGCTCCTGCCGATTTAGCCGCAAAAAGGTTTACCTCGTATTGCGAGGCGCAAAGGCGCGGAAGAGTAAGAGCAAGAGCAAGAGCAAGAGCAAGAGAAAAATCAGTTTTCGGCCGAGTGGAGGCCGCCGGGGGCCGCGCGGAATTCGAGGACGGTGCGTTCGGGATGTTCGGGATGCGGCGTCGCGCAGTTCCAGTAACACGCGCCGCAGTGGATGCATTTCTCGCGGTCGAAGACGGGGATCCCGTTTGCGCCGGGAGTGATCGCCTGACCGCTGCAAACTTCAATGCAAATCTTCGTCCCGCAACGTTCGCAGAGATTCGGGTAGAGGAACACAATGTGGTCGGCAAAACCGGCTGGCGCCTGCACCTTCCCGCCCATCAGCAACGCGTCCTGGTGCGAAACCAACAACTTGCTGTCATATGGGATCGCGGGCCAGCCGCAGCGTTCCATCAACGCGGCATGCACCGAGACGCCTTTTCGGGTACATTCCGCGCGGATCTTCTGCAGTTCGACGACGGACACTCGGCCCTGATAGTACTCCGCCAGACTCGGCACATGTTCGCTCGGTCGACGCGGATGGACAGGGGCGGACAGCTTGCCCTTCGTGGCACCGGCCAGCGCCATGCCGATCAGGCCGGTGACAACACCGCGATGAAAACCGTCGCGCGATCTCTCAGCGACGCGACTTTCGACTTCGACCCAACTATTGCGGCGGCGCTTCACATACGAGGCTTCGAGGTTTTCCTTCGTGAACGGTTTCTTCTCCTTCAACAACACGACGACGGCCTCGGCCAATTGCGCGCCGGTCGTCCACGCTTCGTCCACGCCGCTGCCGGTGAGAACGTTGGTGCTGCCCGAACCTTCGCCGATGCGGGCGTAGCCATTGCCGACGAGATGCGGCTCACCGCGGCGGCCTGATTCTCCGAGCGTCTTCGCGCCCCACGAGCGGAGCGTGCCGCCGTTGAGGTAGCGCCACAGGCACGGGTGCAGCATCCAATGTTGCAGGTAGCGGTACGCCGTGCGCACGGGCGTGTCGAACCACGACGGCACGAAAATCCCCAGCGACGCCACGCGGTCGGGATAAACGTAGAAAAACCCGAAAATCTCCGGCTCCGGATATCCGAACGTGTGCAACACCGTGCCGGCTTCGAGCGGACAGTTCTCGGGCAGGTTGACCACGAACTTCATGCCGACCGCCCAGTCGCGCCTGTGACGACCGTCGGGCATGCCGAAATGCTCATCGAGTTGCCGACCGATCGGACCGACGGGACCATCGCCCACCACCGTGAGCGCCGCGCGGATTTCCATGCCGGGCGTGAACCCAGCGTCGGGCTTGCCCTGTTTGTCCGTGCCCTGATCCGTCAACTGCACACCGACAACGCGATTGTCCTCAACCAACGGTTTCGCCACGGGCGTGCCCGGCCAAATCTGCACCGTACCGGTGCTCATCAACTGCGAGCCGACCCACTGGTTGAACTGCCCGATGGACATCACCAAGCCGCCGTGTTTGCGCAGGTACGGCGGGATGTACGGCAACTCCAGAGCGTCGCATTCAAACCGCAACAAACCTTTCATCGCGCGAATCATCTTGTCCGCCGCGCACAGCGTCGCCGAGCGCCGGCTGGCGCCAATCGGGTCGAGAAGATACAGCACCTTCTCGTGCTTCACTGTCGCGCACGTCGGAATCTGCGACGGATCGAGATCGGGAAATGTCTGCCGAATCCCGCGCGCCCGCGTCACCACACCCGACACGCCGAACCCGATGTCGTCCGCCCGCTCGTAGCAGATCACTTGCGGCGGCATCCCGGGTGACACAGCGCTTTCCAGTTTCGGCGTTCCGTCCGCGTTCACCAACTCGCGGCTCAACGTCGTCAAGAATCCGCCTGTCGCTGGCCCGAACCCGACGCAAACGATGTCTACATCCATGGTCTGGCGCCCGGCTTGCGGCCCGGTATACTTCAGGCGTTGTTCACCCATCAGGATTCAACGGGTTGCAGGTGTCAGAAGTGGTGCACCCAGCGGAGATTGTAGCGCTGGCCTTCCGGCCGGTT
>Ga0326727_10015166_pt1 | contig 16615 bp, 11 predicted proteins | sample MB2enrmetagenome_FD_207643 | JGI IMG/M metagenome (GOLD analysis project Ga0326727, IMG submission 207643) | Lab enriched peat soil microbial communities from McLean, Ithaca, NY, United States - MB29MY | ecosystem: Environmental > Terrestrial > Soil > Wetlands > Peat | place: USA: New York...
AAAACCAGCGATCAGAGATCAGCGACCAGCGATCGGGACCCCGATCTGTTCGGGGATGCCGATGCGGAGGCGCTCCGTGTGATTTTTAATCAACCACCAGTACGGGGGACCAGTGCAGGGAAGAGGAGGTGACTCGTCATCTGGTTTTCACCAGTCACGAGTCACTTTCTTGTTGGTAGAGAACGAGGGGAATCCGAATACTTCAACGCGATAAACACGGGGTGGAGAGCACCAGGCCGGTTGGTTTGGTGGCGTAGTGCTCGCGCAGCTCCAGGCCTTTGCCGTAGTAGACCGCGTTCCAGCCGTAGCGGCCGCGCACGCGATCCACTTCGCGGTTGAGATACCACCGCCGGTTGGCGTCGGTATCGAACAGTTCATTTTGCCGGCGATCGGCTTCGAGATTCGTGACGCTGAGGCCAACGTGGCGTATGGCCACGCGCCGCGTGAAGAGCTTGGTGAAAAGTTCCCGGGAGGCGGCGAGCAGTTCGCGCTCGTCATTCGTGGGGCGCTCCAGGCGCATGGTCTGGTGCGCGGAGAAATGGTCCACATAGCGCAGGCGCACGCCCAGCGTGCACGCCTGCTTGCCGTATTCACGCAGGGTCCCGCCGATGCGCTCGCTGAGATATTCCAGCAAGCCGACAAGGAATTCGGTGTCAATGGTGCCGCCTTCTATGGTGGTTTCGCGGGAAACGGATTTTGGAGTGGAGGGCAGCAGCACTTCGCGGCCATCGAGGCCGCGGGAGCGCTCCCAGATCTGCTGGCCCACGGCTTCGCCAAACGCGGCGATCAGCACGGGCTTGGGAATCAGGCGCAATTGGCCGATGGTGGCGACGCCGCGTTCGGCCAGTGCCGCGGCGTGGATATGGCCGATGCCGTGGAGTTTTTCCACGGGGAGAGGAGCGAGGAAAAATTCTTCCTCGCCGGGATTCACGATGCGGAAACCGCGGGGACGCTCCAGGCGGGAAGCGATCGAGGCCACCGCCTTGGTGCGCGCGGCGCCCACGGAAACGCTCAAGCCAGTTTTGCCAAGGATTTCCGCTTGCAGACGGTGCAGCATGGCTTCGTAATCGGGATAGAGGCGTTCGGTGCCGGCGAAGTCGAGATAGAAATCGTCCAGCGCGGCGGTTTCCACGGCGGGCGTGTAGGTTTCCAGGATGCGGCGGACGCGCTCGGCAAAATCGGCGTAGTGCTCGTACTGGCCGGGAACGACGATCGCCTTGGGGCAAAGGCGTAGCGCGTCGCGGAAGCTCATGGCGGTTTTCACGCCGCGGAATTTGGCTTCGTAGCTGGCGGAGGCCACCACGCCGCGGCCCACCAGCACGGGCTTGCCGCGCAGCTCTGGATTCAACACCTGCTCGACGGAAGCGAAGAAGGCGTCCACATCCACGTGAACAATGTGCGGCGTTTTCTCTGCCGCGCGCGTTTTGCCCAGCCCCAACCAGCTGGTGGGAAACCACGAGTGCTTTTCGTTGTCAGTTCGTGTCTCCGGGGAGGGCACGGCTTCAGCCGTGCCGTAATTGCTGCCAACCAACGCGGCTTCAGCCGCTGATGGCGCGCTATGCTCCGTAGCGCCAGCCCCATCTTCCTCTTTCCGAAACTCGCCACTCGCCACTCGCCACTCGCCACTTTCTTCCACATTGGCAAAAGCCGCAAGATTCGCGGACTTGCCCTGCGCTACAGGTGCGGCATCGCTCATCACGGGGGCGGCGTTTTCGACACAGACGTCCATGGCAGCTCCTGGTACCGTTCCAACCATCGACATCAATTGGTTTCACCGCGCTGCAGGCCACAAGGTTGCAACTCCAGGCACATGGCGCGTGGCGCGTTGGAACGGCACTGGCAGGGAAGCGCATCACCTATCTGTCATCCCGAGCGGAGAGCCGATGGTGTTTCGGCTCGCAGTCGAGGGATCTCTCTTCGATTTCTCCCTCAACGCGTTTGCGGCTCGCTGATTTTCAACGGGTGGCGTCCGGCTCGGGAGAGCCCGAAGGCAATGGAGTCGAAGCCACCCGTTCCCGTTTCCTCTACCGGGAGGGACTATAGGCGAATAAAAAGCGAAAGTCAATAACTTTCTTCGCCTTTTCTACGCCCCCTCCTTTCCCTCATCCTTCCTGATTCTTCCTAACCCCGCATCCTTTCCCGCATCGAATCCTCAGGCAGTGCGAATCATCGCCTGCGCTATAGTCCAACCAATCGAGGTCAACCCATCATGCAAAACCTGCAACCGGAACAAGGCACGCTGCTGCTGCAACTGGCGCTGCCGGTGCTGAAAAACGAACATAAGACGACACGCCGGGTGATCGAAGCGATTCCTCTTGATAAGGGCGATTACCGCCCGGAACCCGTGGCGAAAACCGCGCTGGAGATTGCCTGGCACATTGCCGCGGCAGAGCACCGCTTCTATGCGGGTGTAGCGGCGGGTGCGTTTGACTTCAACCCGATTCACCGGCCGGAGACGGTGCGCAATTCGGCGGAATTGGCGCAATGGTTTGGCGAATCGTTCGCGAAGAATTTCGAGCGCCTGAGCGGCTTGACCGGGGAACAGCTTGTGAAGGTGTTGGACTTCCGCGGCGTGTTGCAGTTGCCGGCGGTACTGTACTTGGAATTCGCGGTGAAGCATTCGGTGCACCATCGCGGCCAGCTTTCCACGTATCTGCGGCCGATGGGCGGCAAGGTTCCGGCGATCTACGGCGAAAGCTACGACTCCGCGGAAGCCAAGAAAGCCGCGCAAGCGTAAGCCGCAACAGACCAGGAGAGAGTTCACAGCCGACAGTTGACAGTTTACAGTTGGGGCGAGGCGCGCTCTGGAAAGCAGAATCGTGGCGACTCGGAGAAGCGCGGTGCGTTATAATCGGGCAGCGCAGGGTGTACGCTGCAAATGAAACCATCAGGGGATAGCATCTCGCGCGTCATTTCCGGCGATCCGGAAGCCACCATAGACCGATCCAAGCGGGAGTTTCTGCGCGCCGCCATGGCGCTGTTGGCCGGACTGAATTTGCCCAGGACGTCCCTGGCCGGCGGAGGCCAACACGGCGCCGGCGGCTCCGGGCAGCGGGTGGTGATGGTGGTTTTTGGCGGGGTCCGCCGCGCCGAGACCTTTTCACCGCAGGGAGTGGTGAACATTCCGCACTTGTCGGGAGACTTGCTTCCCCAATCGTTGTTTTATCGCGACGCCCGCAATGAAGGTGTTACCGCGCATTTCAACGCCATCTCCAGCATCCTGACCGGCAACTGGCAACGCGTGGATGACTGGGGAAAGCTCGCGCCTACCACGCCAACGCTCTTCGAGCAGTTTCGCAAGGGGCTGGGCGCGGCGCAGAGCGACACCTGGGTCGTGGCCAGCAACAAAGCGCTCACCAACCTGATCGGGGCCAGCTCAGCCGCGGATTATGGCCCGATGTACGGCGCCAACGTGGTCTTCCCGAAACAGCTTATGGTAGCGGCGGTGGCCAACGCCCTGCGAGCGGGACGCAGCCGCAACATGGCGGATCGCGAAAAGATCGAGGCGGAGTTGCAAAGCATGCTGGAGGCGGGCAACTACGAAGGCCTGGGATGGAGCGTCTTCGACGCAGCCGATCGGCTAGATCCGCGCGTGCGCGCCACGATTGAGGAAGCCATTACGTCCTTTGTGCGCAGCGGCGGGCCCACTTCGGGCGACGAACTGACGTTCCTGGTGAGCCGCGAGGTCATGCGGAAATTTTCACCGCGCCTTCTGGTGGTTATCTTTTCGGATGTGGAAGTGGCGCACTTCGGTTCCTACGCGATGCACGTCGGGGGCATACGGACCGGCGACCGGCTCAGCTACCAGATGTGGCAGGAAATACAAGCCAATTCTGAATATAAGGGTAAGACCACCATGGTAGTTATGCCGGAGTTCGGGCGCGATCCGGATGGCTCGACGACCAACGGCTTCTTCAACCATCGCGGCGACACCGAGTCCACCCGGGGCACGTGGATGATGGCGTTGGGCGCGGCGGTGGACAAGCCGCAGATTATTGAACGGCCCATACGCCACGTGGATCTCTGCGCCACGCTCGGGGACTTGCTGGGGTGCCCGCCGATGGATACACAGGGCACACGGCTCAAGGAGTTGCGCGGCTAAATCGCGCATCCCAGGTGCGCGGGGAAAGGTAGCGGAGTGAGTAAGCAGGTCCAGGAAAAGCTGCCGGAGAAACTTCAGGAAGCCTTGGACAAGGGCCTGCTGAAGCGCCTGCCGATTACTTTCCAGCCCGTCACCCGGCAGCAACTGCGAGAATGGGACACCCTGTTTCCTTACGAACGCCAGTCGATCCTGCGGTTGCTTCTCTATCTGGCGAGTTTGAACGAACAGCAATTCGCGGAACTTTTCCGAGAGGTGGTGCAGCTCGAGGAGAAGATGGGTGTGCGCAGTTGGCAGTTCTCCACCGAGGAGCAGACCATTCTGAATGCGTCGCTGCTGGCGCGCTCGCGCTACTACCAGGACTGGCGGAAAGCGGTGCAGAAGGTTTTTGACGCGGCTGAGCAGCATGCCGAGGGGGAAAACAGCGGCGCCACCGAGGGCAATCGTCTCATTCTGATGATCATGCCCCAGGTGCTGCCGCTGGAGCGCGCGAAGGTTTGGGAAAGATGGCAAGGGGTCGGGCGTCCGGTGCGACTGGAGCTGGCGATGTCGCGCGAGACGCAGAGTGCCGCGGATGCGCTCCTCGACGCAGGCGGCGCGGGTGAGGGCGGACGATTGTTGGAAGTGGTGTCGCGCCGGCCCAACGCTTCCGCTACGGACACCTGGGTTATGGATGCTGGATCTAAGTTGGTGGAATGCGCACTGAGGCAGGGACCCTCCGGCACGAGCGCTCCTTCAGCCACCCTGCTCAGCAACGAGCGGCTCGCCACGCTGCGCCAGAACTTCTCGCGCGAAGTGAACTCCATGCGAAAGGACCTGGCGGATGCTGACGCCGTGTTCGATCGTTTGCGCAAGGCGGACATCGCGGGGTGGTGTCCTCCGGAAGTGGCACAGGTGCCGGTGATTCGGGAGTTCCTGCGGTCGCTGTACCTCAGCGGCAACGGAGCGTTAATCTTCTCAAATTCTTTCGTGGAGTGGAGCGCCTCCGAAGCATTTCGCCGGGCGCGGCCTGCTTTCGTGATGGCGCAGTTCGGGGTGAGGAGCAAGCCGAAACCCTTCACCAGCGTGGCCGTGTTCGACAACCCGGATGAGGTGAACCCGCTTCCGGCCGTGGACGACTTGCCGGGCAGCGCGTTGGACGCGCAGGTGCTGGCCTTGTATGTGTGGCTGGCCGCGAGCCGCTATGACGAATACCTGCGAAATACCGTATGCCTGTGTATCGCGGAGAGCTTGTCCGAAGCGTATGTCGTGGCTCCGCCGGAATTTGCGCTGTGGCACGAGGCCGAACCAGTCACGCTGGACCGGCTGCGCACTACGCTGACTCACTGGCTGGCATGAGCACTTCGCCGAACGCTAACAAGCCGCTGTTTTTCTGAGCGAAACACCCGGGCGCGCAAAGCGCAGCAGGCAGGCCCCACTTCTCCCTTGCTTGCCAAGCTCTCAAGCGTAACGCTACACTTCAAATGAAATTGAAATCCTAAGCCGCAGAGAGATTCCTCCGCTCCGAGACGGCCAAGAGCACCGTCCCTCCGGTCGGAATGACAGAATCTGGAATCAGGATGACGAGAAACGGATGACTGAAGGAGCGAATCTTATTGCCGCCGCCAATTACGTCAAAGTAGTTTTGCTCAGCCTGTTGGTAATGGCTCCTAAAGTCTCCGGCCAAGGAATGGCCTCAGGTCCGCCTCCGCCGCCCACGGCCAAATCGGTCAAGTGCAAAGATCGCGCGATTCCGCAACTGGAAGACGTTACCGAGAAGTCCGGCATACATTTCTTCCACACCTCGGCTCCCGAGAGCCGCTACATCATCGAATCCATGAGCGGCGGCGTGCTGCTGCTCGATTACGACCGCGATGGCTGGCTGGATATTTACTTCACCAATGCTCCGACGGTGGAGATGGCGCTCAAGGGGGAAAAGTCCAAGGGAGCGCTCTATCACAACAATCATGACGGCACGTTTACCGACGTAACCGACAAAGCCGGAATCGGCACACCGTGTTTCGCCATGGGAGGCGCGGTCGCCGATTACGATAACGATGGCTGGCCGGATATCTACGTCACCTGTTATGGGGGGAACGTCCTTTACCACAACAACGGCGACGGCACGTTCACGGATGTGACCCAAAAAGCGGGCGTGGCCGATGGCCGCTGGTCCACCGGAGCGGCGTTCGGCGATTACGATGGCGATGGCTTTGTGGACTTGATGGTCGCCAATTATGTGGACCTGGACATTCATAACCCGCCGGTGTTCGGCAGCAGCGTCACCTGCAAATACATGGGCATTGATGTCCAGTGCGGTCCGCGCGGGCTGAAAGGGGCCGGCGACTCTCTTTTCCACAACAACGGAGACGGCACTTTCACGGACGTTTCCAAGAAAGCCGGCGTGGATGATCCTGCTGGCTATTACGGTTTGACGACCATCTGGGCCGATTTCAATAACACGGGGCGCCCGGATATTTATGTGGCCAACGATTCGACGGCCGGTTATCTGTATCGCAACGACGGCAACGGGAAGTTCACCGACATTGGCTTGGAATCAGGCACCGCCCTCGGAGAGGATGGCCACGAACAAGCGGAAATGGGTCTGGCTGTGGGAGATTACCTGCACACGGGGCGGCCCTCCCTGGCCGTGACGGACTTCTCCATGGACAACACCGCGCTCTATCGCAACGACGGCAATTGGGATTTTCAGGAGGTCTCTTACGCCGCGGGCGTCGGGCTGCCGTCCGTCCCGTGGGTGAAATGGGGGATTGCGTTTGTGGATCTGGATAACGACGGATGGCTTGATCTGGTCACGGTCGCTGGTCACGTCTATCCGCAAGCAGACAAACTGGCATCCGGCGCGAAATACCGCGAGCCGAAGCTGGTTTATTACAACCAGAGGGATGGCACATTCTGCGATGCCAGCGAGGAGTCCGGGCCGGCGATTGTTAGGCCGAACGTATCGCGAGGGCTTGCGGTGGGGGATCTTTTCAACGACGGCAACATGGATTTGGTGGTCGAAGAATTGACAGGGAGTCCACTGGTGCTCCGAAATCCGGGAATTCCCGGCAACCATTGGGTGAGTTTTGAGCTGGCCGGCACGAAGAGCAACCGCATGGCTATCGGCGCCCGCCTGAAAATTGTTGCCGGCGGAATGACCCAGACCGAAGAGATCCATAGCGGCGGCAGTTATCTTTCGCAAAGCGATCAACGCGTGCACTTTGGTTTGGGCAAGGCCACAAGGATCAACAGCCTGGAAATTCGTTGGCCCTCCGGCAAAGTGGAAATCATCAAGGATTTGGAGGCCGACAAGTTCTATAGCGTTCTGGAAGGGGAGGGCATCGTGCCGCGCGCCAAGATTCTTCCCTCCGCGGCCAAAAAGGAGTAGCAGCCAGGTCCTGGGTCAGTTTCCGGCAAAAGCGTTTACCAAGACTTGGGCGGTGCTCTGGGAAAGGGATTGGTAACTTTAAGGGACCAATCTTCGTATTGGCTTACATGAACCGAGGAACCTCGGTTCTGGTCTGGCGTGCGCTATAGCAACGCAGCACGATCCGACTGAAGCACTCTTGAGGAGCACTTCATGAAAGCGATTGTACGCACACAATACGGGCCGCCGGATGTTCTTCAGTTCACGGAGGTACCAAAACCTACGCCCGCGGACAATGAGGTCTTGATAAAGCTTTACGCGGCATCGGTAAATCCACTGGACTTATTCCAGATGAGAGGTGCGCCGTTGTTCCGTTCGATCCCGGGGCTGCGCACACCAAAACACCAGGTCCTCGGCTGCGATATCGCAGGGCGCGTGGAAGCGGTTGGGAAGGAGGTAAAGCAGTTTCAGCCAGGCGACGAAGTATTCGGCGTTGGTGGAAAAGGTTTCGCAGGGCGCGCGTTTGCCGAGTATGTGTGTTCTGCTGAAGATAAATTGGCACTGAAGCCAGCCAATAGTTCGTTTGAGGAAGCAGCAGCCGTACCCGTGGCGGCACTCACCGCCCTTCAGGGCCTGCGTGATAAAGGACGCATCCAGTCAGGCCAGAAGGTTCTGATTGATGGCGCGTCTGGCGGTGTGGGTACGTTTGCGGTCCAGATTGCCAAATCGTTCGGGGCTGAAGTCACTGCGGTGTGCAGCACGAAGAAGGTGGACACGGCGCGATCGATTGGCGCAGACCATGTCATCGACTACACGCGGGAAGATTTCACGAAAAGTGGGCAGCGTTACGACCTGATCTTGGGTGCGAATGCCCATCATTCGATTTTCGATTACATGCGCGCGCTGAGTCAGGACGGGATTTATGTCATCGTCGGGGGCGGCATGGCTCGAATTTTCCAAGCGATGTTACTCGGACCTTTACTATCGCGGATTGGGAGCAAGAAGACGTATTTCTTTATAGCGAATATAAACCAGAAGGATTTGGTTTTTCTGAAAGATCTTCTTGAAGCTGGAAAAGTTGTACCCGTCATTGATAGACGTTACCCGTTGAGCGATGCGGCTGAAGCGCTCCGTTATCTGGAACAAAAACATGCGCGAGGGAAAGTCGTGTTGACCGTTGAACATAGTAACGACACTTAACAAGGCGCTGCGCCAGACCGCTATTCATAACGGCAGGTGAGCTTGGTTGTTCGCGGTCCGAAGTCCTCGAGGCTGGGAACTGTGCCGCCGCATCCAACTGGCCAGGGCCTCTTCTCCCGCCCCGGTTGAACACCGAGCAGTACCAGCAATAGAAGTAATTGTAGCCGGGCGACACATAGTTCGGATGGTCGCACTACCAGCAAAGGTAACGGAAGCATCGCACCCCTTGTGCTACACTCAGGCAGAGTCACCCGGTCCATGGCTCACGATATTTTCATTAGCTACTCCACCGGGGACAAGCCCTCTGCGGACGCAGTCTGTGCGGCGCTGGAGTCTCGCGGCATCCGGTGCTGGATCGCCCCGCGCGACGTTCTCCCCGGCGAAGAGTATGCTGCCGCGATTGTGAGCGCTCTTCACAAGAGCCGTGTGATGGTCCTTGTTTTTTCCTCTGGAGCAAACCAGTCGCAGCAGGTCCTGCGCGAAGTCGAACGAGGCGTCAGCGGAGGACTACCTATCATCCCGCTGCGCATCGAAAATGTCCCGCCATCCGCGGCGATGGAATACTATATTTCTAGCCGTCACTGGCTCGACGCTCTCACTCCCCCGTTAGAGCAACATCTTGATCATCTGGCTGACACGGTGAAGCTCCTTCTCTCTCGCATGCCAGTTTCTCCTGCTCCCCCTGCGCCCATGCAAGCAGTAAAACCTGTCCCATCCATCTCGGCAGAATTCCCCGTTGAAAAAGACCGCAAGCTGCGCTACCAGAGTGCTACCGATATCCGCACGGACTTGCTGCTGTTGAAGCGCGATACCGAGTCAGGCCGTACAGCCGTCGCAGCAGCCGAGACCGGGTTGAGGTCCGCTCCAAGACCTACGTGGTTCCGATGGGTGGCAGTTACTGGGGCCACAGTATTGGTCATCGGATTGGCAGTGGGCGGCTGGTTGTTTTTCTCCCGCAAGGCCCACGCGTTGACGGACAAGGACACCATTGTCCTCTCAGATTTCGACAACAAGACGGGCGATGAGGTATTCGATGACACGCTGAAGCAGGGACTCTCGGTACAGCTTGAGCAATCGCCTTTTCTCAACCTGCTTTCCGACCGTAAGGTAAGTGAAACATTGAAGCTGATGGGCCGTTCCCCCGAGGAGCGATTATCAGCAGGCGTGGCACGCGACGTCTGCCAGCGCACGAGCAGCAAGGCCATGCTGACGGGTTCGATTGCGGGGTTGGGCAGACAATACGTAATTGGCCTGAAGGCGGTGAACTGCAACACGGGCGATGTGCTGGCGGAGGCACAGGAACAGGCGGCGGCCAAGGAAGCAGTGCTCAAGGCTCTGGACAATGCAGTGGTCAGTTTGCGCGGCAAGTTGGGCGAATCGCTCAGCACGGTGGAGAAATACGCCACGCCGGTGGAGGAAGCAACCACGCCATCGCTGGAGGCGCTGAAAGCCTACAGCCTAGGGGTAAAGACGGCCTATACGAAAGAGGAAACAGCCGGGCTGCCCTTGTTCAAACGGGCGGTGGACCTTGACCCGAATTTTGCCATGGCCTACGTCTGGATGGCGGCTATCTACCGCGACCTAAACGAAGTGGGGCGGGGGACCGAAAATGCACGCAAGGCGTACGAGCTGCGGGAGAAGGTAAGCGAACGGGAGCGGTTCTTCATCGAGGGGGGCTACTACATGTTTGCGACGGGGGAGGTGGAGAAGGCGGCCCAGACCTGCGAGCTGTGGCAGCAGACCTACCCGAGAGACCCCACACCTTACAGGTGCCTGGGAGTTAGTGCCGTCGCCCTGGGAAACTGGGAAAAGGGATTGGAGGAATATCGAGAGGCGCTGCGGCTGGAGCCCAATACTGTGTTCAACTATACCAACCTCGGCATCGCCTACGTGGCCCTCAACCGGCTGGACGAGGCGGAGGCGGCGTACAAGCAGTCGAAGGAGCGCCAACTGGAGCAGGAGTTTCTGGTCCAGAGCCGCTACTGGTTGGCTTTTCTGAAGGGTGACACGGCGCAGATGGCGCAGTTGGTCTCAGCTGCCATGGGCAAGCCTGGCACGGAAGACCTGTTGCTGGCCACGCAAGCGGACACGGAGGGTTGGTACGGCAAGCTGAAGAACGCGCACGAGCTGACACAGCGGGCGATGGATTCGGCCCAGCACAACGACGCCAAAGAGAGTGCTGCAGCCTATCAGGCGGCGGCGGCGCTGCGCGAGGTGGAAGCGGGAAAGCAGGAGCAGGCGCGTGCCGAGGCCCATGCGGCAATGAAGCTGGCCCCGAACCGCGATGTGCGGGCGATGGCGGCGCTGGCCCTGGCGCGGGCAGGCGATACGCCGGGGGCGGAGAAGCTGGCGGCTGAACTCGACAAAACCTTCCCGCTGGACACGTTGGTCCAGAGGTATTGGTTGCCCACAATACGGGCAGCCATCGCCCTGGAGCGCAAAGACCCGAACCAGGCAATCGAACTATTGAAGGAGGCGAACACAATCGAACTCGGCCAACCCACGCCCGGCCTCACTGTATTTCTATGCCCTGTTTATGTGCGTGGGGAAGCCTATCTCATACTCCGCGACGGCAACCGAGCGGCAGTGGAATTTCAGAAATACATTGACCACCGAGGGCTGGTGGTGAACTTCCCATGGGGCGCGCTGGCTCGCCTCGGTCTCGCCCGCGCTTACGCCATGCAGGGCGACACCGCCAAGGCCAAGGCGGCCTATCAGGATTTCCTCACCCTCTGGAAAGACGCTGACCCCGACATTCCTATCCTCATCGCTGCCAAGGCGGAGTACGCAAAGCTGAAGTAGTTCTTGTTGAAATTGTGTGCACAAACCTTGTCGGTGCCCGGTTATTCGGCAAAGCGGACGAGTTCGGCCCAGTACCCCCATGGACTGTTCCCGCGTTTCGGAGACTGACCCGCCTTCAACGATCAGGGGCGCTTGACGAGGCGAGGCGCATTCTATATCGTCATCGCAAATGTGGGGGTAGAGTTCGGCAGAGTTAGACGGACAGGCATTTTAGATTCGTTGTGCCTTGCAGCGAAACAACCATCCGAGGAAATCGAGGGCCCATCATGCCCATGCGCTACATACTTGCCTTAGACGCCGGCACCACCAGCGTTCGCGCGATTCTTTTCGATCACAGCGGGCAGATCGCCGCCGTCGCGCAGCGGGAAATTCGCCAGATTTATCCGCAACCCGGCTGGGTGGAGCATGATCCAGAAGAAATCTGGTCTTCGCAGGTGGCGGTGGCCATGGAAGCGCTGGGCAGTGTGGGCGCAAGTCCGGCTGACATTGCTGCGATCGGCATCACCAATCAGCGGGAGACAAGCATCGTCTGGGACCGCGAAACGGGCGAGCCGGTCCACAACGCGATTGTGTGGCAGGATCGCCGCACTGCGGGAATGTGCGACCAGTTGCGACGTGATGGCGCCCTGAAAATGATTCAGAAGCGCACGGGGCTGTTGCTGGACGCCTATTTTTCCGGTACCAAAGTGACTTGGATTCTGGACAACGTAGCCGGAGCGCGCAAAAAAGCCGAACAAGGCAAGCTCGCTTTTGGCACGGTGGACAGTTGGCTGGTCTGGAAACTCACGAGCTGCTCGAGACATATCACCGACGCCAGCAACGCCTCGCGCACGCTTTTGTTGAACATCCATACAGGCGAGTGGGACGCGGAACTGCTAAAACTATTTCGCGTTCCCGCGAGCATGCTGCCCGAAGTACGCTCTTCCAGCGAAGTGTATGGCCACGTAAACTCCACGCTCGGGCTCCAGGACATTCCCATCGGCGGCATCGCGGGAGATCAACAGGCTGCGCTGTTTGGACAGATGTGCATCAAGCCCGGTGGAACGAAAAGCACCTACGGGACGGGATGCTTTCTGCTGCAAAATACGGGCGCGAAGGCGGTTGACTCCAAGAACCGGCTGCTAACCACGATCGCCTGGAAAATCGGACAGAAGACGGATTACGCGCAGGAAGGAAGCGTGTTCATCGGCGGCGCGGTGGTGCAATGGTTACGCGACGGCTTGAAGCTGATACGTTCTGCGCCGGAAGTGGACGCACTCGCCGCCACCGTGAAGGACAGTGGAGGACTTTTCCTGGTGCCCGCGTTTGCCGGCCTGGGCGCGCCGCATTGGGATCCTTACGCGCGCGGCATACTTCTGGGTATCACGCGCGATGCCACGGGCGGACATGTGGCGAGAGCGGCGCTCGAAGGTGTGGCCTTCCAGGTGGCTGACCTGCTGGAAGCGATGCAAAGCGACACGGGGAAAAAACTAAGGGAACTGCGCGTGGATGGAGGGCTCACGCGCAGCGAATTATTGATGCAGTTTCAAGCAGATATCCTCGGCATACCCATTGTGCGCCCGGCGGTTACGGAAACAACGGCCCTGGGAGCGGCCTACCTGGCGGGACTGGCGACGGGTTTTTGGAAGAACCTCCAGGACGAGGCATCGCAGTGGAAGGCGGAAAAAGTGTTCGAGCCCAAAATGCGAAGGGCGCGAGCAGGCGAACTGCGCGCGCGCTGGCAGGAAGCGTTGGTTCGGGCGAAGCAGTGGGAACGTCCCGCGGAAGATGGGAAGAAACGAAAAAGGAAGCTGGCTCGATGACGCTAAAAGGTTGCTGAGTGAGAGTGGAAACATCTTATTGAGGCACTTCAGAGTCTGTGTGAGAGCCGGAAAAAGCAGCCCTCAGCGGCTGAAGCCGGATTGATTATGCGAGAGTTGCGGCATGGCTGAAGCCATGCCCTGACGAAAATTGCGGGAAGGAGAAATCCTACGAGACGCGAGGAGATGCTAAGTCAGGTTCGTGCACAGCGTGAACCTATGGGCATGATTGTTATCGGAGGCGGCGCGACAGGTGTCGGCGTGGCCGTGGACGCCGCCGCGCGCGGCTACAGAACGCTGCTGCTGGAGCAGCATGATTTTGGCAAGGGCACATCTAGCCGCAGCACCAAGCTCGTTCATGGCGGCGTGCGCTATCTGGAACAAGGGCAGGTCTCGCTGGTCATGGAGGCGCTGAAAGAACGCGGCATTCTCCGCCAGAATGCGCCGCATCTGGTGAGCGAGCTGCCTTTCGTTGTGCCCAACTATTCCTGGTGGGAAGGGCCGTTTTACGGCATCGGGCTCAAACTGTACCAGGCCATGGCGGGCAAGTATGGCTTCGGCCCGTCCGAGTTGCTGTCCAAGGAAGAAACTGTCGAACGCATCCCGAACATCAACACGGACGGGCTGCGCGGCGGGGTGATCTATTATGACGGGCAGTTTGACGATGCGCGCCTGCTGATCGATCTGGTCACCACCGCGGTCGAACAAGGCGCGCTCCTGCTCAACTACATGCAAGTGACGGGTCTGACCAAGGACGCGGACGGCTTGTTGGACGGCGTTCTGGCGCGCGACATCGAGAGCGGCGAGGAATTTGCACTGAAGGCCAAGGTCGTCATCAACGCCACCGGCCCATTCACCGACTCCGTGCGCCACATGGCCGATGCGAAAGCAGAAGACATGATCGCTCCCAGCCAGGGCGCCCATATCGTTCTGGATAGATCATTTCTCCCGGGAGATCACGCCATCATCGTGCCGCGCACCAGCGATGGCCGCGTCATGTTCGCCATTCCTTGGCACGGGCACACGCTGGTGGGCACCACCGACACGCCCATCGAGCACGCCGACCTCGAACCCGTGCCCATGGAGCAGGAGATCGATTTCATGCTCAGCACCGCCAGCCTCTATCTGGCGAAGAAACCCACCAAGGACGACATCCTGAGCACCTTCGCGGGAATCCGGCCGTTGTTGCGTTCCGGGGACAAGAAAAATACCGCGGCCCTCTCTCGCGATCACGCCATTCAAATCGACTCTTCCGGTTTGGTCAACACTGCCGGCGGTAAATGGACCACCTATCGAAATATGGCGGAGCATTGCGTGGACCAGGCCGCCACTCTCGCTGGCCTGACCGAGCGCCCCAGCGTGACGAAGCAACTGAATATCCACGGGTTTCATCAACACGCGGAGCGCTTTGGTTCGCTGGCCTTTTACGGTTCCGACGCGCCATTCATTCAAGAAATTATCCGCGGCGATGCCAGTCTGGGCGAAGCCATGCACCCGGCCCTGCCGTACTGCGCCGCGGAAGTTGTTTGGGCCGCGCGCGAGGAGATGGCGCGCTCCGTGGAAGACGTTCTGGCGCGGCGCACTCGCGCACTCTTTCTCAATGCCAGGGCGGCGATTCAGATGGCTCCCCGGGTAGCGCAAATCCTGGCGAAAGAACTAGGCCGCGATCGGCAGTGGCAGGAAAGCCAAATACAACTTTTTGGGGAATTGGCGAAGGGCTACCTTGTGAAAGGATGAGTGTCTGGGAAAACGCTGCGACGTGCTCTCGAACTTCCTGGGGCGCATCAGCAATCGACAGTCAAACTGATGGCGTCCGAGCGGAATGAACCCGCCGCCGGCGTTTTTCTCCGGTACACTCTGAAAAATCTTTATGACAAACGTATCGCGACGCAACATGCTGAAGAGTGCGCTTACTGGAGTGACTATGGCTTCCGTTCCATCCACGTTGTGGTCCGCGCAGGGCGTTCCCGTGCCTCGCAAAGGCCGCGTGAAGCAATCGGTTTGCCGATGGTGCTACCAGCAGATTCCGCTTGAGGAGCTCTGCGCCAAAGCCGCGCAGATGGGTTTGAAGGCCGTGGACCTGCTCAATCCGGAAGAGTACGAAGTACCCGGGCGCTATGGCCTGGTGTGCAGCATGGGTTACGCGGGAGGCGGCGAGATTGAAAGCGCGCTAAATCGCGTGGAAAACCACGCGAAAATTGAAGAAGCTTTTCGCAAGAACATCCCGCTGGCGGCCAAGGCCGGCGTGCCGAACGTAATCACTTTTTCCGGCACTCGCAAGGGCATGTCCGACGACGAAGGCGCCAAGAATACGATTGCGGGACTCAACCGCGTGAAGAAAATTGCCGAAGATCACGGCGTCACGATCTGCATGGAGCTTTTGAACAGCAAGGTGGACCACAAAGACTATATGTGCGACCACACCGCGTGGGGGGTGCGCGTGGTGGAGGCGGTGAATTCGCCGCGGGTGAAACTGCTCTATGACATCTATCACATGCAGATCATGGAGGGAGATCTGATTCGCACCATCCAACAGAACATCCAGTGGCTGGGACACTTCCACACCGGCGGCGTTCCCGGGAGGCACGAATTGGACGATACCCAGGAAGTGCAGTGGGGCGGCGTGATGCGCGGCATCCTCGCGACCGGCTTCCAGGGCTACGTGGCGCAAGAATTCTTGCCCACGCGCGACCCGCTAACTTCCCTAAGGCAAGCGGTCGATCTGTGCGATGTGTGATGGCTTACCGTAGAGATTCGCTTGCTGAACCTGGCGGGGTGGTTCGGCAACAGCGGACTTTCGTTCCACAAAAATATAAAAGCAGACGGAAATGGCGGGGCCCATGAAGAAGATCCTAGTCACCGGAGCGACCGGCAAAGTCGGCCGCCATTTTATCGAGCGAGTTCTTCAGCCGGGCGAACTGCCGGACGTGAAGATCCGCGCGTTGTGCCACAACAGGCTTCTGCCACCGCACGAGCGCCTGGAGGTCGTCCAGGGCAATATTTCCCACCGTGGTGTCGCGCGCAAAGCCCTGGACGGTGTCACTCATGTGTTGCACTGCGCCACGTGCAAGGAAATCGCGGACGACATCATCGACGTTTCCGTGAAGGGGCTTTTCTGGCTCCTCGAAGAGTGCCGGATTAGTTCGTCATTTGAGCAGTTCATCCTGCTCGGAGGCGATTGCGCCGTCGGCCATTTTTTCTATCCGCATCCCGTTCCCGTCACCGAAGTGCAGAAGCACAGCGCCTATCCCGGCTGCTACGCGCTCTCGAAGGTTCTCGAAGAGGTGATGCTGGGACAATATTTCATCCAGTACGGCCTGAACGGATGCTGCCTGCGTGCGCCCTGGATCATGGAAAAAGATGATT
>Ga0326727_10015170_pt1 | contig 16614 bp, 10 predicted proteins | sample MB2enrmetagenome_FD_207643 | JGI IMG/M metagenome (GOLD analysis project Ga0326727, IMG submission 207643) | Lab enriched peat soil microbial communities from McLean, Ithaca, NY, United States - MB29MY | ecosystem: Environmental > Terrestrial > Soil > Wetlands > Peat | place: USA: New York...
AGCGTTCCCGAAAGGCCTGAAGGGCCCTATAAACGCTGACCACAACCGTACTTCAAACAAATTTCAATCGCGCAGAGACGAAAATCGCAAGGAAAGACGCCGCGATGCGCTGAATTTCAACAAGTTCCTAGAAATCGTTTACAAATGCAATCCTCCGTCCGCCCTCACCCGCGATCCGGCTGGCTCTAAACTGATAGAGATGCCAGGTTTTTCCATTGAACATTTCGGTTGCCGGGCGGCGCGGGCCGACGGCGAGGCAATGGCCAGCCATCTGCGCGCGGCTGGGCTCGACGAAGCCGCGCCCCGGCAGGCCGATCTGGTGATTGTGAACACGTGCAGCGTCACCGCCGAGGCCGACCGCGCCGCGCGAGCCTTCATCCGCCGCGCGCACCGGCAGAATCCTTCGGCGCGCATTGTTGTGACTGGATGTTATGCCCAGCGTGCGCCGCAGGAACTGGTTGCCATCGACGGAGTTTCGGCCGTGGTCGGCAACAGTCACAAGGCGCTGGCGCCCAAGATCGCGCTCGATCTGCTGCAAACGGCCTTGCCTGGCACGGAAGCAACGCCTGCATTCGTCCAGATCGCAACGGCTACTCCTGCGCAGGGAAACAGCGGTCCGCACAGCTCAATGGCGGCGCAAGCCGCATCAGCCCCACCGCAGGTGGCCGCGCCGCAGGTGGCGGTTTGGAGCGACGACAGCTTCGCGCATTCTTTTCTGGAAGAGCCGCCACTCTCGCCCGGCGCGCAGACCCGGCCCAACCTTAAAATCCAAGAGGGCTGCTCGAACCGCTGTTCGTTTTGCGTGATTCCGCAGACGCGTGGCCCGTCAAAGAGCCTGCCCCACGCGGCGGTTCTGCGGCAGGTTGAAAATTTTGTCGCCGCGGGCGGCAACGAGCTGGTCTTTTCGGGTATCAATCTGGGCCGCTGGGGACGCGATTTGCAGGCTGAAGGCGGAGATCCGGCAACGCTGGCCGGGCTGGTGCGCCACATCCTCGAAGAGACTTCACTGCCCCGTCTGCGGCTGAGTTCCGTGGAACCGATGGACTGGGACGGCGAGTTGATCGCGCTGCTCAAAACGTTTGGCGGCGCCCGCCTAGCGCGTCACGCGCATCTGCCGCTGCAATCCGGCTGCGACGCAGTATTGCGCCGCATGCACCGCCGGTACCGGCCCTGGCACTACGCGCAAAAAGTGGACGAGCTGCTCCGCGCCGCCGGGCCCGAACTGACGCTGGGGGCCGACGTGATGGTGGGTTTTCCCGGCGAGACGGACGCTGAGTTCAACGAGACGCTGGAGTTCATTCGCGCGCTGCCCTTCGGCTATCTGCATCTGTTTCCGTTTTCGCCGCGGCCCAATACCCGCGCCTGGGAGTTGCAGGCCGGTGCGGCGGTTCCGCAGGCAGCCGTCGAAGAGCGAATGGCGGCACTACGCGCGCTGGCCGCGGAAAAGACCCGCGCGCATCGCGCCCAATTCGTGGGCCGCGTTCTGCCGGCCATCACCCTGCATACGCCCAAGCCGCTGGCCGCGCAGGGCCGCTCGGCGGCGCTCACCGACAATTATCTTCCGGTCGAGATCGAGGGCCGGCTTGCCGCCAATCGCCTGCTGGAAGTGCGCGTTGCCGCCCTCAACGATGAGAGCACGCTCATATGCGCATGGGAAGAGGCGCCTCAGTAGCGCGCCACAGCCACATCGGTCAGAGCAAAATCCGCACCTTTGAACAACAACTCTTCACCCGTGTCTTTGGCCAGCGCATAGGCCATACAATCGCCAAAGTTCAACTGCGCCGGATGCCTGCCTTTGCCGTAACGCGCAAAAGCCAAGCGAGCCATGCGCGACTGCGCCTCGGTGAATGGAACCACCTGGATTCCGCATCGGGCAACAAGCAGATCGAGATCCATGGCCCCTGCCTCTCCACCGCGCGCCGTCAAAACCAACGCGGCTTCCAGAAAATTAGCCGCCGACATTTTGCAATCCACGCTGTTGGCAATCACGACATCGAGCAGCTGGGCCTCAGGCTCCTTCAACAGGATGGCAAGCAGCGCCGAAGTATCGACGATCATGCGGGAATTCCATTCCTGTCGTAGCCCAGAATCTCATCTTCGCTTCGCGTATCGAACACCGGCAGAGAAGCGCAGTGATCCGCAATCGCGCGAATATCGTTCAGAAGCTGTGTTTTATCTTGCTTTTTGCGTTGCTCGCGCAAGAGCTTTTCGCGCAGCGCTGCAAGGATAGCCGCCGTAGTGGACTCTCCGGTCAGCTCAGCCAATTGGCGGGCCATCCGGTCGGCCTCGGGGGATTTGATGCTCAGAGCCATGGAGTAATTCTTCCTTTTCTTCCACCTTTCTATATTTTACTACCAATTCCAATTTACGCCATGGCCCCGGAAAAGTTGCTAACTCCTTTGTTCACGCCGGGCCGGGCCAATGCTATACTCAGTGTGCGTTGTGCAGTAGCGGTCAGTGAGGCGCCAGCCCCGGCCCGGTACAACGCTGGAGGAGCACCATCGCATTCGATAAACGTTCGGCAAAGTCCTTTACTCGTGTCAACGAGCGGATTCGCGCCCGTGAAGTTCGCGTCATCGACGACAGCGGAGAGCAACTAGGAATTTTGCAGCCCTTTGAGGCGCTGCGCATCGCCCGCGAGCGCGGTCTCGATCTGGTCGAGGTCTCGCCCAACGCGGTCCCGCCAGTTTGCCGCATTCAAGATTACGGCCGCTTTCTTTACGAGAAGGAAAAGAGCGAGCGCGCCGCCCGCAAACGGCAAAAGATCACCGCGGTCAAAGAGGTCAAGTTCTCGGTGACGGTCGACGAGCACGACTACCAGACCAAGAAGAACCAGGCCATCCGCTTTTTGAGCGAGGGCGACAAGGTCAAGGCCAGCCTGCGCTTCCGCGGCCGGCAGATGGCTCACCGCGATCTGGGCTACAACATCATCAACCGGCTGATTCAGGATATTGGCAGCGTCGGAGTGGTGGAGTTCATGCCGCGCATGGAAGGCACTATTCTGCACGCCATTCTGGCCCCTACCCGCAAGCAGGAAGCACCCAAGCCCAAGCCGCCCGCGCCACCGGCGCCAGCCGTGCAGGCTTAAGTCAACACGCTTCGGATCGACCGGCAGCCTTCGCGCTGCCGGTTTTCATTAGGACTCACTGGGACGGCAGGCCGGCGCAGGCTCGATGCGCGCACCACAAGCTGCGGCACAACCAGTTCGCTTCTGGGCGGCGGAGAGATTTTTTTCTGTGCCAGTTTAAGAGCCATCGACGAGGCGATCTTGCCGATGGTTCTGCTGTTCTGATCGACCGAGGTCAACGGCACGCGCAGCAAGTCGGAATAGGAGAGGTTGCCGCAGCCCACCAGCGCCACGTCGCCGGGGATTTTCAATCCGGCGTCGAAGATGGCGCGCATGGCCCCTAAGGCGATGGGGTCGTTGTAGCAGAAGATTCCGTCGGGCCGGTTGGCGAGCGCTAGAAGTTTGGCGGCCTCCCGGTATCCGGCATCGTCGCCAGCGTGGTCGGCCGAGGGGCCGATGGAAACGACGAGATTGGGATCGGGCGACAGGCCGTGCGCCGCCAGCGCCTGCCGGTAGCCCTCCATGCGGCCGGCAGCGGTACTGATCCTCTCTGGGCCGCGTATATGCGCGATGCGCTGGCACCCCTGCTCGATGAGGTGTTCCGTGGCCAGCCGGCCCGCGGCAACATCGTCGACGCCGACAAAGTTCGACGCGAAGCCGGAAAAGCGGCGGTCGAGCAGGATGAAAGGAATCTTCTGCTCATCGAGCCGCTGAAAGTTCTCAGCGCTGACCTGCGATGAGGCCACCAGCATCACATCCACACGCCGGGCCAGAAACTGGGCAATCTCCTCCTGCTCCAGCGCCGGATCTTCCTCGGACGAGGAGATGAACAGGCTATAACCCTTCTTGCGCACCTCCTCGGAGATGATTTTGGCCAGTTTCGCAAAAAATGGGTGCAGCAGATCGGGCACCACCAATCCAAGGGTCCAGGTGCGGCCGGTGATCAGCGAACGCGCGGCGAGATTGGGCTGATAGTTCAACTCCTTCATCCGCTGCAGCACGCGTTTCCGCGTGACCTCGCCGATATCGGGATGATTACGTAGTACTTTGGATACGGTGACGACCGACAGTCCCAGATCCTGCGCGATATCTTTGAGCCGTACCGTCATCTGCTACCGCCTTCCCGGCGCGTGCCCAGAACCTGCTGCATGCCTTGCTTGCAACAGGCGCGGCAGTGAACTGATTTGCCCAACATTTTCATTCCTTTGCTACGGGCGGAAGTTTTTCACTTACTGAATTCGCAACCCAGTTTTTAATAAAGTTCAATGATGAACCAGTGTACATGAGAAAAAAATGCCGCAATGGGGCATCCCATTGCGGCAAAAACCAAGGTTCCACATCGTGATGGTTTTCTGGCGGTGTGGATCGCCATCGGACGGCGGTTGGAAGGACTGCAACCGCCGCCCACTACGTTTAGAAGTTGAACGAGACCTGCATATCGATGCTGCGATTGGAAGCTGCCGAGGAGAAAAACCCACCGGCCAGCGAGGTCGATTTGCCGAAGAGCGAAGAACTCAGCACGCCGTTAGGCGCCGCCATATTGACGTTGTTCAACACGTTGTGCGCCATGACGGCAAAGTTCAGCGAATAACGGCGGGCCGTGGCCTGATCCATCTTGGGCGGGCCGCCGCTGCGGCTCAATCCGCCGGGCCCAAGACCGCCGCCAGGGCCACCGCCAGGCGGCGGTCCACCCGGTCCGCCGCCCGAGTAGCCTTGGGGACCGGTGACCTTGGGACCGATGCCAACCGATTTGCTCACACGCATATTCAGGCTGAACTGGCTGGGGCCGGTGCCCATGTTGATGGGAATGCGCGCCGCGTTCCATGCCGGGTCCAGATCGAAAGTACCGTAGGAGGTGACCTTTGTACTGGTGCTCGACGAGGTTGCGTACGCCGGCCGGTCGTTGAGCTGGTTGTCGCCGTTCAGATCCTCGCCCAGCGTGATGTTGTACGGCGAGCCGGAGTTGACGTCCATCATCGGACTCAACGAAATTCCGTAGGGCGCTTGAATGCTACCGCCGAGCAGGAAGCGCTGGCGGGTATCGAAGCTGGCGCGGCCGTAATCCGCGCTGGGGTTGGTCTGGTTCGACGGGAAGTAACTGGCTCCCGAAGTATCGGCATTGGCGAAGTTCAGCATATAGAAACCGAAGAGCGTAACGCGCTTGGCGTTGACCGAATAGTTCACCATCAGCTGGTTCTGCTTGAAGATGCCGCCGGACTGATACTGATAGACGTTTTCGTTGACGCCATTGGGCCGCGTGCCGGTGCCGGTCGAGTAATCGTAAGTCGATGCCTCGTAGGCATTGATGTTGTCGGCCAGGTACTGGTGCACGCCGCGCGAGTTGATGTAGGTCGCCGAAGCGGTGGCGATCTTGCCGAACTGATGCTCGACGCCGATCGCCGCCTGCATGCTGAGCGCAGCTTTCAGATTAGGAGAAATCTCGTAGAGCGCCGGCGCCGCGTTGCTGCTCGTGGCCAATTGGTCCGCGGTGGGTATTGGATTGGGCGATGTGGGGAGTTCGTTGAAATTGATCGCCGAGCCCGAAAGCGTATACGACTTTTGCCGGACACCGTTGTAGCGAATCGAATTCAGCACGTTGCCAGCGGCAAAGCGGTCGTAAAACCAGCCGTAGCCGCCGCGGATCACCGTACTAGCGGGCTTGCCGTTTTTGGCCGCCGGCGCCCAGGCAAAGGACAAACGCGGCGTCCAATCGTTGTGATCGCCGATGCTGTTCTGCGTCTCGTAGCGCAGGCCATAGCTCAGCGTCAGATTCTGCCGCAGCTTATAATCGTCCTGGTAGAAGAACCCGAGATCGAAATAATCGACCAGCGCCGAGCCAGTTCCCGCCGTGACGGTGTATTTAGACGGCTGCTTGGCGATCTTCGTTCCATTCACCACCGAATCGACGTACGGATATTGGCAACTTTCCGTGGAAGTACCGGCGACGGCTTGATAGCAATCGTAGGTAAAGGTACCGTTGAATCCCGCGTTCGAGTAGATTGAATCGCGCGTTACGCGCAGCCGGCCGCCGGCGCTGATGCTGTGCGCGCCCTTGCTCACCATGGTTACGTTCTGCAACTCGTAGTGGTCTTCGTTTTCGCGGCTCACGCCCGTTGAATTGCCGCCGGTGGTGAACGAGCCTTGCACGGTAACGGTGGGATCGCTGCTGGCCGAGATGGTGCTGTTGCGGTCGCGCATGTACTGGAAGCGCGTCTCGTTGACCACGTTATTGCTCAACACCTGCGTGTCGCTCAATTGGATCGTGTTCTCGTGGTCGGTGACGTTGTAGGCCTGGCTCTGCAACGACGTGCCCGAAACGCCATCGTTGGTCTCGATGTCGCGATCGAACATATAGCGCACGGTAAGAGTGTTGCCTTTGCCCAACTGGAAGTCGAAGCGCGGACTCACATCCAGCCGCGACTGGGGATTGGCGACCGCCGCCGAATAGCTCGCGCCCGACTTCGGATCGATAGCATTGATGATGGCGTTGGAGTGATTGTCGCGGCGGAAGACGCTGCCGAACCAGGAGGCCGATTTATCGAGCGCGCCGCCGGCGTTGGCCATCATGAACGTGCTGTAGTAGGACGGCTCGCTTTTAACAAACGGCGTCAGCGAGTTAAACGCCGAGTCATTGCCGTTCATCATGAACGTGCCGTGGAAGGTATCGGTGCCCGGCTTGGTGAGAATCTCGATGCGCCCGTAACCCAGCTTGTCGTACTGCGCCGAAAAGGGATTCTGGTTGACGCGAATCTCGCGGATCGACGACTTGGGCGGAAGCTGGCCGCCGGTAAATCCGTCGATGTAAATTTGCCCGCCGCTGGGTCCGGCCGATGGGCCGGCCAGAGCGGTCAGTTCGTTCTGCAACTCGTCGGGATCGTCGGAGAGGGCATCGAGCGCCTTGCCCTTGATGACGATGGCGCTGACGTTGCTGTCCGCGCTGGTATCCAGGCTGTGGCTGTCTTCGTCAACCTTCACCTGCTGCACGGCGATGGGCAGTTGCAAGGCGAGATTCTTGGTAACGCTCTTGCCGCCGAAGACCAGCACCTCAACCGGCGTGAACTGAGCAAATCCCTCGGCCGAGGCGGAAATGGTGTAGCGGCCCGGCTCCACGCGGTCGAATGCGTAGCCGCCGGTGGCATCGCTGGCCGCCGTGCGCATGCCGCCCGTCGAACTGGTTAATGTCACCGTTGAAGCGGGAATCACCGCGCCCGAGGGGTCGGCGACCGTACCGTGAACATTACCAGTCGCGGTCTGCGCCTGCACGGCGAAACCCAGCGCCACGCAATATGAGAAAACCAAAAACATCCATCTGGGGAGTAGCTGCCGTTTCATCGTCATTCCTTTCATGGCCCTTGCCAACGTCCACCTTCATCACACCGCAAACGCGGCTGGGACGCGGTCACATTGGGTAAATCTCTGTAACGGAGTGTCACCCGCGCCGTGACCATTCGATACATTTCTGGCGAGCCGCGCGGTGGCAAATAGCGGTACTCTGAAATTGTCGGCAAGTGTGGCACTGCGAGCATCGCACTTGGCCGCAGTTGTAATACCGCACCGGAGAAGCCCCCGTGGAAGAGATTCTGCTCATCGACGACGACATCGAATTGTGCTCGATGCTCACCGAGTACCTGACGCGCTTCAGCTATCGCGTCACCGCCGTACATCGCGGAGACACCGGTCTGAAAGCCGCTTTGGAGGGCCACTACGCGCTCGTGCTGCTCGACGTGATGCTGCCCGGTATGGAAGGCTTCGAGGTGCTGCGCCACATTCGCGCCGTCTCTCAGATCAGCGTCCTGCTGCTGACCGCGCGCGGCGAAGATGTGGACCGCATTGTGGGTCTGGAGATCGGCGCCGACGACTATCTGCCCAAACCCTTCAACCCCCGCGAACTGCTGGCGAGAATTCGCGCCATTTTGCGGCGCAGTTCCACGGCCACCGCAAAGGCCGGGCCCACCAGCCTGAGCGTCGACGGGATCGAGCTGGACGCAGCCGCCCGCACCGTATTGCAAAACGGCAAAAAGCTGGAGTTGACCGCCGTTGAGTTCGCTCTGCTGGAAGAACTGATGCGCTCACCCGGCCAGGTTGTCTCGCGCGAGCACCTTTCGGAAACTGTGCTGGAGCGCAAATTTCACCCCTTCGACCGCAGTCTCGACATGCACGTCAGCCGCCTGCGCCGCAAACTGAGCGATGGCGAAGACCGCATCAAAACCATCCGCAGCGCTGGCTACCAGCTAGCCGTCGGCGTCAAGCCCGCGGCAGAGGACTGAGCCATGCGCAGCCTCTTCTTCAAGATCTTCATCATCTTCTGGATCGCGCAAAGCCTGATTTTCGCCATCTCCACGGCGTTGATCGTCAGCCGGCACTTCGAGGGGCCCGAGGTATTCTTCGATGTGCTGGATAGCAGCCTCACCAATAACGCCGGCCGCGCCGTACAGGCCTACGAAACCGGAGGCTGCCCGGCCCTCAGCGCCTTTGGCCGGGAGATCGATCAGCAAATCGCCTTAAAGGATGCCTCCAGCCGCGATCTCTGCAACGCGGCAGCGCCGCCACTGCCTGTTTTCGATCGGGAAAACCATGCGCATATTGCTGGCGCGCAGTCTGGCCTTCAGTATCTCTGGCGCGTCGCTGTAGCGCCGGCGGGCGGCAAGCAATATTTCTTCGTGCTCAGCCGCCCACACGTCCCCCACGCGCCCGACCTCTGGAACGATCTTTGGCATTTTTCCGTCCCGCAACTCCCCGTGGCTATCGTTGTCGGCGGGCTGACGACTTTCGTGCTTGTGCTCTTGTTCACCCGGCCCATTGCGCGGTTGCGCAAAGCGGCGCGCGAGTTGGCAACGGGAAATCTTAACGCCCGCGTTCCCCGGCCCAAGATACGCTCGCGCTTCTTCGCCGGCGACGAGCTCTCGGCGCTCATGCTCGACTTCAATCACATGGCCGAACAATTGGAGTCGCTGGTGAGTGCACAAAAACTATTGTTGCGCGACGTCTCCCACGAACTGCGTTCGCCGCTGGCCCGGCTGAGCGTGGCCCTGGAGCTGGCCCGGGAGGATGCCGAACCCGCCATGGCCGCGCAACTGGACCGCATCGAGCGCGAGACCGGACGGCTTAACGCGCTGATCGGCCAACTGCTCACTCTCTCTTCGATGGAGGCGCTGGAGAAACTCCATCTCTTCGAGCCACTCTCGCTCAATCGGTTGATCGAGAGCATTCTGCCCGATGCCGAGTTCGAGGCCCAACACCGGCCCTGCACGGTGGTCTTCCACGCCGATGCCGAGTGCCGCATCGCCGGCAACTCGGAGCTGCTCTACCGCGCCGTCGAAAACGTGGTGCGCAACGCCATCCGCTACACCGCCGAGAACTCCGAGGTGATGATCCACTTGACCACCGCGCGCGGGCTGGCGGAGATCGAAATCAGTGACCGCGGCCCGGGAATCCCCGCCGACCAGTTGCAGGCCATCTTCCGCCCGTTTCATCGCGTGGATGTAGCGCGCAGCCCAGATACGGGAGGCTTCGGCGTGGGGCTGGCCATCGCCGAACGCGCCGTGCGCCTGCATGGCGGAGAAACGCGCGCGCTGAACCGTGCCAACGGTGGCACCACGGTGCGCATGAGCCTGCCGCTGCTCAAGTCCGCGGCCAATTAACGCCTACGCCCACAAACGGCAAATCGAGCGTTACCCACTGCGCGACAGCACTGCCCCCATGCCAGCGCGGGCATTCGTTGCAACCTATTGTTAAAGAGAAAGATGATCCGCGTACTTCGATACCAGAACATGTGCCAGTAGCGCGAGTCCTGCAATACCACCCTCGATAGGCCGCAATGGCGATGGCGCTTCAACAACATGTGCGCACTCGCTGCAGGCAAACTTGGCGTGTCAGCTTGAAGTTCGAGAAGTTCCTTGCCTTGCGCGACTAGCTCTCTACCAGCTCCTTTTCAGGAGCCCCAATCCACATATTAAGGACGGTGCAAAATCTGGTGCATATTTTAGTACATGTTTGATCCGGAAAATCATGCGATGCAGTGCCATGCAAAATACCGTACGCTAAATAAACGTTTTAATATAAACACTTTACGCGCAGACATGCAACCTTGTGCGCCTTCGATTTCGACGAGGTGCAAATAGCGCCGTGCCACAGGATGCGCATTGGGCTGCCGAGGGCTCCGGGCAGCGTTGAGGTAGTCGCTGGCGAAGGTGTGGCGGGGCTTGAATAGAGCACAAACCGCAGGTAATGGCGCCAGATGTTTATAGGGGGTTGTCTAGTTCGATTTTTCAAGCGACAATGAACTCCGGTTTAGAGACTCCTTTCATGTGTGTCTCTATCTGTATTCAGGCCGGGCAACTGAACTAACGTGCTGCAAGCGAATGGAAAGTACGGGAGTTGCTGTATCGATGAGTTTGGGAATTGTCACAATCACGCGTCCGGAAACGGCTCCTGCGGAAAAGGCCCGGGAGAAGAAGGAACTGATGCGCCGCGTCGCGGATAGCGTAACGTTTGAGAAATCGCCGCGGCTTCGAGCTTTTTTTCTGCACGTATGCCATTGCGCCATCGAGAACAAACCCGAAGAAGCTACAGAACAACAGATCGGGATTTACGTCTACGGGCGCACGCCGGGCTACAACCCCAACGACGACAATATCGTTCGCTCGCAAGCGCGTATGTTGCGGATGAAACTGGAGCACCATTTCGCCAACGAGGGCAAGGACGAACCAATCGTTATTACCATCCCGAAAGGGCAATACTTGCCTGCCTTCGAAATGCGTTTCGTGGAGCCACAGGCGCCCTCCAGTATCTCTGCGCCCGAGGCGCCAAAGAAGCGACCCGTAAGATGGGTTCTGGCCATTGTCGCGTGCTTCGCTGGAATTGCAGCCATTTGGTTGGGGTATTGGCTGCATCAATCGAGGCGGGCAAATCTGCCAACCTCGATTGTGCCTGAGGGTTCAAGTTCTTTGACCGTACAGACGGCAGCGGACACACAACTTAGCAACCAATTTGGAGCGCCAGCCAGCGATGCCGGAGTGATTCGAATAGCCGCCGGCCACACTGGCGCTCCTTACCTCGATGCATGGGGACACCATTGGGATACCGACCGCTATTACGAAGGGGGAATCGTACAGGCAGGACCGCAGCACGTGTTCCCTCCAGTAGCTGAAGAGGATCTATTCAAGACCCTGCGGGCGGCCGCTTCTGGCGACCAGATGGTACCGCAATCGGAACGCGAGTTCCACTACAACATTCCGCTCTCTCCGGGAACCTACGAGCTCAAGCTCTATTTTGCCGATCCACTGCGGCAGCCGGAGCTTGATACAAAGGAAGACTCGCAAAACCTGCGCCACTTTCAAGTTGTTGCCAATGGCCGTCCACTGCTGACCGATTTCGACGCGATTGCCGATGCAGTCTCCAGCGCGGTCGATGTGCGCGTATTCAAGGACATACAGCCTGCCGCCGATGGCAAGCTTCATCTCGACTTTCGTTCGATCTGGGGACTACCCGCCTTTGTCAGTGCGATCGAATTGACCCCAGGATTACCTGGGAAGCTGAGGCCGATCCGGATCGCAGCTCGTACATCAGATTTTGTAGACGCTGATGGCACACGGTGGAGCGGAGACAATTACTACATCGATGGACGCACCTTTTTCCATGAAGATCCGCAAATGAAACGGGGAATCCCTGCACTTTATTCAGGAGAGCGGCACGGTAATTTTAGTTATGCAATCCCTGTCGCACAGGGAAGTTACACGGTCAGGCTCCACTTCATGGAAACGTATTTCAGTCCTCAAGTTCCCGCCGCAAACTGTCTGGGAGCAGGCTGTAGAGTCTTCGATGTGACCTGTAATGGCGTCCTGCTTCTCCAGGATTTCGACATCGTTCAGGCTGCTTCAGGAGCTTTCCATCCCATCACCCGCGAGTTTCACGGACTGCATCCGAATGGCCAGGGAAAACTCCTGCTCACTTTTTCGTCGAAGGTGAATTACGCCGAGGTCAGGGCCATTGAGGTTCTCGACGAAGCGAAATAGAGAGCGCGAGATCGTCCTGGCATGAGTCTGTGGCCGCATCCGGCAGATCGTTTCTTTCAGCTTCAACCTGTGTACACATTTCTAATGAAGGTACTTGCAAAAATCAGTCTGGACGCTATAGGTGGCTTCAGCTCTTCATATGATGAACGTGCCAAGCACTTCGGCACTGTTACACCAGAGACTTTCCCACAACATCTTCGCCAAATATTCCCGTAAATCACGGTATAGTTCCGTGTACAACCACCGTAACACCCCTTCACAGGCTTCATGCGGACTGATTTCATTTGTGCGGCAATAAAGTGGAGGCCAGAACCGCGCGTAGAGTTCGTCGCGTCTTTCGCTAGTAAATCGCTTTTCTGAAATGAAATGCATCGATTCGTGCTCTTCCGGGTTCCGTTTTCCATAGATCTTGCCCAAAACATCGTTTTTTTGAGGAGGACAGATTGAACACCACAATTGTTAAATCATGTTTCCATCTGCTACATGTATCCGTATTGCTGATCCTCGGGTTGGCTTTACTGAGCACTGCAGCGTTTGGCCAAGGCAACGCAAGCATTGTGGGAACGGTCACCGACCCTATGGGCGCCGTCGTCCCGAACGCAAAGATTACCATTACCAACACGGACACAGGGATCGTCCGAATAGTGACAACCAACGGTACGGGCAACTACCTGGCTGCGGACCTAAACAACGGCCGTTATACGGTAAAGGCCGAGGCTCAGGGATTCAAGGCTTTGGAAAAAAAGAACATCACCGTGGATGTAAACCAGGTTGTCCGTATCGACGAAGCTCTGCAGGTTGGCAGCGTAGGGCAAAGCGTCACCGTGGAAGCCAACGCAATTCAGGTACAGGCGGATACAAGCGACGTCAGTCAGACGATTACCAGTGAACAGATAACCAACTTGGCAACCAACGGGCGCAACATTCTTCAACTCACTGCACTGGTGCCCGGCGCCTCATCGCAGATGCCGGACTTTGATAAGCCAGGCGCGCAGTTCCAAAATCATTCCATCCAGTTCGACGGCATGCGCGCGGACGGTAACAACTGGGTTATCGACGGCGGCGAAGCGTACGACCGCGGGGGCGGCGGCATTCTCATCGTATCTCCCTCGCAGGATGCCCTGACCGAGTTCACAATTACGACGAGCAACTATGCCGCAGATCTGGGGAACTCGTCGGGTGGCATGGTGACGATGGCCGTCAAGAGCGGAACGAGGCGCTTCCATGCATCGGCTTGGGAATACGACCGCAACGACGATCTTGATGCTTACAGTTGGACGGCTAAGCAGGCCACGAAGCCACTGAAGGCCGAACTCCGCTATAACGCGTTCGGATTCAATGTGGGCGGTCCGGTTGAGTTAAAATCAAGCAAGCCGAAGACCTTCTTTTTCTATAACCAGGAATGGCGCCGGGAGATAAGCGGCGGAAGCATCAACAATCAGGTGCCCAGCACGGCAAACTATAGCGGCGACTTCAGCAGCACCACCGACAACATGTCTTCGATGAAGGTCTATGTTCCTGAAGTCACAAACTCGACGTTACTCGCCAAGTATTCAGCCTACGGCTTAGTACCGGGTCAACAATTTCAGTACAACGGCACAAAGAATGTCATACCTCCGGGGCTGATCGACTCTACCGCCACGGCCTGGATTAAAGCCGTCACGAAAGCTCCCAACTCGTCGGATGGCAAGTACTTTATCTCCGGGGCCAACACCGCCGATTACTGGCACGAAGAAATTGGCCGTGTCGACCACCAGGTCAACGACAAGATTGCGGTCTTCGGCCATCTGATCTGGGATTCACTGAGTGAGAAAGCGCCTGTCGTCTCCTGGACATCCAACACGTATCCAACCATTGGATCGCTTGAAACCGTTCCCTCCTGGGCAGGCGTTTTGCACCTGACCTACAATATCAAGCCAAATTTGCTCGAAGAAGTTGCATTTAATACCAACGGCAATGACATCACCATCGCCAACACCGGTGCATTTAAGACTCCTTCCGGCTTTAGTACGTCGCCGTATTACCCCACGGTAAATCCGAACGGAAAACTTCCGCAAATGTCGATTTCAACTCCCTATGGCAGCGTTGCGATGGATACAGGGAGCTGGCCGTGGCAGAACTGGTGGCGCAGCTACCAGTGGAAGGACGACCTCTCCTGGAGCCACGGAGCGCACAACATGAAGTTTGGTTTTGCCTGGTTGTACGCGACAAAGAAGCAGCAGATCTTCAAGAACGTCGGCGGAAGTTACACCTTTAACGGCACCGCTACCCAGTGCGGCGCGGATTGTGTCGCGCTCTATGGCAGCAACGTAACAAGCGGCAGCGGCGGCATCGGACTTGCCGATTTTCTGCTGGGCAATGCTTCTAACTTCAATCAAACAGAGCTGCAAGATGCCATGGACATCGGTTTTAACTCGATCGATGCATATTTCAACGACGACTTTCGTGTCAGCCACCGTCTGACGCTAAATATTGGCATGCGCTGGGAAGCGACACCTCATGCTTACGACCTCCACAACCGGGCATCTAACTTCTATCCTTACGCATGGGATCCAACCCAGAAAGCCGTATTCGTTAGCCAAAGCACATCTTCTGGATCCAATGCTTTGGATACGACGCAAGGAGACTTTGTGTACGTGCCCGGCGTTGCCCTGTCGAACGTTTTGTTCTTCATGGATGGCATTGGGCTTGCCGGAAGAAATGGCGTGCCGCGAGGGATGGTGACGAGACACTGGGGCGGCTTTGCTCCGCGCCTGGGTTTTGACTACGATCTGTTTGGCGCGCAAAAGACTGTCTTGCGCGGCGGATTGGGCGTGTTCTACGAGCGCAACGCGGGCAACGAAGAGTACAACATGGGCGGCAACGCGCCGTTTGTCAATAGCACCTCAATGAACACGGTCATGATGGACACGCCGACGATTAACTACAAGTCCGGGACTGGCGCCGCTGCGACACCGACGACGCCTCAGGGCCTTACGGGCTTGCAAGCAAACTTGCCGATCACCGCGGTGTATCAGTTCAACCTTGGTATTCAGCATCAGTTGCGGAATAACATGGTGGCAACACTGTCCTATGTCGGCAATCATTCTTCTCACCTGTCGTACACATCTGACATCAACACACTGTACTTGGGCGACAAAACAAACCGCACCCATCTTTGCGGTTCCGCCTGCAGCGTATCCGGCAGCTACTCAGCGGATTGGTATCGGCCATATACGGGTTTCCAGGGCATCACCATGATTGAGGACGGTGGAAACGCGCACTATGGATCGATGCAGGCAACAATCCGGGCCTCCTCGTGGCATGGCTTGAATGTCAGCGCCGCGTATACCTGGGGGCACTCTTGGGATCAGGTGGACGCCCAGATCTGGAACAACATCTCCAATCCCTTCAACCCCAAGTATGATGACGGTACAGCGAACTTCGATCGGCGGCAGATCGTTGTCGCCAGCTTCGACTATACCTTGCCGGTCTTCCAACATTCGCAAGGCCTTACCAAAACGGTCCTGGGAGGATGGACAATCTCCGGCATCACCAGCATGGAGACAGGAAATCCGATCACGATCAGCGCCGCAGGTGACAACATCTTTATTGGCGGCAATACTGCCAGCCGCGCAAACCAGACGGGCAAGGTTCACTATCCCAAAAAAGCGAGTAAGTGGTTCGATGACAGTGTGTTTACGCAGCCCGCGCTGTTTAACTGGGGAACAGGCGGTAAGAGCGCTGTCGTGGGTCCGGGACGCAATAACTGGAACTTGACGTTGTCCAAGGACTTCCACTTTAACGAAAACACGGGATTCCAGTTTAAGGCCGAGTCCTTCAATACCTGGAACCATACGCAGTACACCACGGTAAACACTTCGGTTCTTAACTCGGTTTCCGGAACATCGTATAACTCCGGCGCAGGTCAGATCACCAACGCCGCAGATCCACGTATCTTCCAACTGGGAGCGAAGATTTACTTCTAAGCTAATTCATTCACTCGATTACCTTCTCCCGCATACGAGGCCGGCCAATTCCAGGCTGTCTCGTATGCGGGTTATTTTTCGATTCCACAATTCGGCCCGAAAACAGAATTGTCTCAGCATAGCCAGGAAGTGGTTATGGGAGGAGAGCAGTCGCAGTCAGGCTGTTCTCTTGTGGTTTGCCATCATTTTTTTGAATCCCTTCGGTACGTATTCCCCACCGCTTGCGGCGTAGCGTCAATGGGGCTTTTCGGGATGCCTTGCTGCTAGCGGCGAGGTAGTTCATTCACCGAATTACTTGAGGGATCAAAGAGGCGTTATCCAAAAACAGCCATGCTCGCCGTACTCGTTGTCTGCTTCGCCATTCTGCGCCGCGGAGCCGTTGCTCATGATATATCCAAGCTGCCTTACATGAATCCCAAGCTGGCGCCCGAGACGTGCGCGGCAGAATCCTAGGGCGTGTCATCAAATTAACCAAATCGCAGCGGCTACGAGGTAGACGGCGGCCAGGAAATTGCACGCGGTTTTGTCGTAGCGGGTAGCGCTGGCGCGGTATTGCTTGAGCTTC
>Ga0326727_10015171_pt1 | contig 16613 bp, 11 predicted proteins | sample MB2enrmetagenome_FD_207643 | JGI IMG/M metagenome (GOLD analysis project Ga0326727, IMG submission 207643) | Lab enriched peat soil microbial communities from McLean, Ithaca, NY, United States - MB29MY | ecosystem: Environmental > Terrestrial > Soil > Wetlands > Peat | place: USA: New York...
TGGTCCGCGGCCTGGCCCAGCGAGAACCCCGGCAACAGATTAAATGAGATCGTCACCGCCGGCAACTGCCCGAAGTGGTTGATGCTCAGCGGGCCCATGGTGCGCGAGGTTTGGACCACGGTGTCCAGCGGCACCAGCGGGCCGTTGGAGGAACGAATGTACAACTTCGAGAGAGCGCTCGGATCGCGCTGGAATCGCGGCTCCACTTCCACGATGACCTGATACTCGTTCGCGGGCGTGTAGATGGTGGACGTCTGGCGGTTTCCATAGGCGGTGTACAGAGCGTCCTGAATCTGCTGTGGGGTAACCCCCAGCGCCAGCGCGCGGTCGCGGTCGATGTCCACCATCACCTGCGGCGCGCTGATCTGCAGATCGCTGTTGACGTCGGTGAAGCCGGGGAGCGTGCGCATTTTCGCCATCAGCCGCGGCGTCCACGAGTACATCTCCTTCAGGTTGGCGCTCTGCAGGGTGAGGTTGTAGACGCTGGTGGAATACTGGCCGCTCACGGTGATGGGCGGCGGATTCTGCATGAAGGCCAGGATGCCCGGCACCATGAACAGGCGCGGACGCATAGCCGTGATGAACTGATCCACCGACAGCGCGCGCTCGTTACGCGGCTTCAGCCCCACGAAGAAGAACCCCTGGTTCCCTCCCATGGCGAAGGCGCCGACATCGGACACGTTCGGGTCGTTACGGGCGATGGTGGCCACGGCGCGCGTCTTCTGGGTCATGGCATCGAAGGAAATATCCTGGCCGGCCATGGTGACGCCGAACATGAACCCGCTGTCCTGGCTGGGGATGAAACCCGTGGGCATGGTGAAGAACAGATACAGCGTGCCGCCCAGCATGGCGAAGGCCACCAGCAGCGTGACGAAGGAATGGCGCAAAGCTACGCGCAGCGTGAAGTCGTACCAGTGGGCCAGGCCTTTGAACCCGTTCTCCAGCACGCGGTAGATTGCGCCGTGGTGCGCCTGGCCGCTGGCGCGCAGAAAACGGCTGCCCAGCATGGGGGTCAGGGTCAGGGAGACGATCCCGGAAATGAGGATGGCCACGGCGATGGTAACCGAAAACTCGTGCAGCAGCCGGCCCACGATCCCGCCCATGAACAGCACGGGAATGAACACGGCCACCAGCGAGATGGTCATGGAGATGATGGTGAAGCCGATCTCCTTCGACGCCAGAAACGCGGCCTCCATCCGCGGATGGCCCATTTCCATGTAGCGCACGATGTTCTCCAGCATGACGATGGCGTCGTCCACGACGAACCCCACCGACAACGTCAGGGCCATCAGCGAGAGGTTGTTCAGGCTGTAGCCGAGCAGGTACATGACGGCAAAGGTGCCGATGATGGACAGCGGAACGGCCACGCCCGGGATCAGCGTGGCGGAGAGGTTGCGCAGGAACAAGAAGATCACCATCACCACCAGGCAGACGGTCAGCACCAGAGTGAACTCGACGTCGTTGATGGAGCGGCGAATGGCCTGCGAAGCGTCGTAGGCCACGTCCATTTTCACGGCGGGCGGAATCTCCTTGCGAAGCTGGGGCAGCAGGTCCGTGATGCCCTTGGCAACTTCTACGGTATTGGTGCCGGGCTGGCGATGGATGCCCATCATAACGACATTGGGCTTGCCGTCGTACCAACTGGCTATCTTGTCGTTGTTGACGCTGTCGATCACCTGGCCCACCTGGTCGAGGCGGATGGGCGTTCCGTTCCGCCATGCGACGATCAGCGGACGGTAGGCCGCCGCGGTGGTCAACTGTCCGCTCGATTGCACCGTGAACGCCTGACGCGCGCCCCACAGCTTGCCCGTCGGCAGGTTGGTGTTGCTCTGCTGGACGGCGCGCTGCACTTCGTCGATACCGATGTTCCGCGCGGCCAGCGCGTCCGGGTCCACCTGCACGCGCACGGCGTAGGAGGAGCCATACACTTCCACCTGCGAAACGCCGCTCACCATCGACAGGCGCTGGGCCACCGTGGTGGAGGCGTACTCGTCCACGGTGTACAGGGGCAGGGTGTCCGAGCTGAGCGCCATAAAGAAGATAGGCTGCTCGGCCGGATTGGCCTTAGAAAAAGAAGGCGGCGCCGGCATGTTCGGCGGCAGCAGTCCGCCCGCCTTGGAGATGGCCGACTCAATGTCCTGCGCGGCGGCGTCGATGTTGCGGTCCAGCGTGAACTGCACCGTGATGGTGCTGCTGCCCTGGGTGTTCGACGAGCTCATCTGCTTCACGCCGGCAATGGTGGAGAACTGCCGTTCCAGTGGCGTGGCCACGGCCGAAGCCATGGTCTCCGGGTTGGCGCCCGGCAGCGACGCGCTCACCTGAATGGTCGGGTAGTCGACAGTGGGCAGCGCGGCCACCGGAAGGCTGCGAAAAGCGACCAGTCCGAAGACCAGAATGGCCAGCATGGCCAGAGTGGTCATGATGGGGCGTTCAATAAAGAGTTTCGAGGGGTGCATTACTATGCTCCCGTTTTGGGCTGTCCGGGCAGTTCGAAGACCGGCGCTCCCGGGAACAGCAACAGTTGTCCGTCGGTCACTACGGTCTCTCCCGCGGCAAGTCCCTTGTCGATGACAACACGGCGTTCCAGCGTCTGGCCCACGGTGACGAGCCGCGCCTCAACTGTCTTGTTCGGTTTCACCACATACACAAACGATCCCTGCTGCCCCGCCTGCACGGCCTCAGACGGTATGACGGTGGCGTCCCTCTGCGTGTCCAGCGTCAGCACCACGTTGACAAACTGTCCGGGCCACAGGCGATGGTCATCGTTAGGAACCGTGGCCTTCAGCTTGATGGTGCCAGTGGTTGTATCAACGGTATTGTCGAGAACCGTAAGCACACCGTGAGAGGGAGCGCCGGGTGCATCCTGCGGTGTCACTTCCACGCCGAGCTTGCTGTCCGAAGCGTATCGGGCGCGCACCTGTGATAGCTGTTCTTCAGGAACGCTGAAACTGACGAACACCGGGGCAATCCGATTAATTACCACCAGTGGCACATCGTTGACCTTCACCAGATTTCCGGCGTGGACAAGCAAGTTGCCGGTTCGGCCCGAAACCGGCGACTCGATACGGCAATAGCCCAAGTTTAGTTTCGCTGTCGCCACCGCGGAAAAATCGGCATTGATGGAAGCGCGCGCGCTTTCTGTCGCGGCTTCGTCGGCGCGGATGGACTCCCTGAGCACGTCGGCGCTGGTGCGCGAAGCATCCGCCTGCTGTCGCGAAACCACGCCTTCTTTCTGCAGCGCGGTGTAGCGGTCGGCATCGGCCTCGGCGTTCTTCAACGACGCGATGTCTCTCAGGCGCGTCGCTTCCGCTTGCTTCAATTGTGCCTGGTCGCGAGCGACATTGGCTTCGGCCTGACGCACGGCTTCTTCATAAGGCCGCGCGTCGATCTCGAACAGGAGCTGGCCCTTTTCGACGTTCTGGCCCTCTGTGAAATGCACCGACGTGAGTTCGCCTGCAACCTGCGACTTGATCTGGACGGTGGACGATGGTTCAACGTCGCCCACAACGCGAATTTCCACGGGAACCGACTCACTAGCGGCCGTGGCCACGCTCACGGGCACGGGAGGCGGACCACCAGCGGTCTGCGCCTTCTTCTCCGTGCACGCGGCGGCAAACACGATTGCAGCCGCTAACAGAACAAACTGAATCTTGCGAAACAAGGAAGCCTCTCGGTCAGGATGTTACTTCAGTGTAGCTGGTGCACCGGCCCCAATAGAATACCTGACCTCCGTGGCGGACTGTTTTCTGTCATAATGGATTCGCTCTGGCTGCCCGCGAATCGCGGGATGAAAATTCTGGGACCTACTCGCCACGACAGGCTCAACGAAGCCGCCGCGGTGGTGTACACATTTGCTGGCATCTTCCTTGCCCTGAGCCTTATCTCGTATTTTCCGCAGGATCCGTCCTGGAATACCGCCACAGGCGCGGTTCGCGCGCACAATCTGACGGGCGTTGCCGGGGCTCACCTCGCCGACCTTCTTCTGCAGTTATTCGGCTTGACTGCTTACGGACTTCCCGTGCTCATCTGGGCTCTCGCGTGGAAATGGATCCGCTCCAAGCCGATTGAAGCGGCGTGGGTGCGGTTGGTTGGTTCGACCCTGCTGGTGCTGAGCCTTTCCACCGGTGCGTGCCTGATTACATCGTGGCGGCCGTGGCACGGAGCGTTTGCAGTTGGTGGCGTGGTGGGCACGCTCATGTCGGAGTACTTGATCTCGTCTCTGAATCCCATGGGGACGGCACTGGTGACCGGAGTCGGTTTGATCCTGTCGCTGTATCTGCTCTCGAAGTTCTCGATGATGGCCTTGCAAGGGTGGTTGTCCGGACCGATGCGGATGCTGTCTGGAACGCTGGCGCGTTGGAATGCCTGGCGGGAGCGGCGAATAGCCAGGGCGGCGGAGCGGGCCCGGCTGCGCCACGAAAAAATCGAGGCCAAACGCAGGGCCAAACAAGCGCCCAAAGAGTTGCCCGCGGACGCTGTGGACGCATCCGTGGATACTCCTCCCTGGGAGTCGCCTGAACTCGGCCGCGAACCCGAGCCAGAAGAGATTCCCATCCACACGCTCGAGTATGTTGTCCCCGAACCGGCGCCCATCAAGCCCGCAGCGCCGGAGGCTGAAAAGCCTTTGCTAGTTTCGCGCAAGCCCGGTCCTGTGGAGAGCGGCGTTAACTTCTACGAGATTCCCCCGACGGTGCTGCTGAACGAGCCGCAGGCACGCAACCCGTACAACGAACTCGAGCTCAAGGACATTGCCGCGCGGATCAAATCGCGCTTCGACGAGTTCAATGTGCTGGGTAACGTGGTGCAGATTAATCCCGGTCCGGTGGTAACCACGTTTGAATACAAACCCGAGGCCGGCATCAAGTACAGCCGGATCACTTCGCTCTCCGAAGACTTGTGTCTGGGTTTGCAAGCGGAATCCATTCTGATCGAGCGCATCCCCGGCAAGCCGACTGTCGGCATCGAAGTGCCGAACTCGAAGCGCGAGGTGATCAGCCTGCGGCAGATTCTGGAATCCGACGAATTCCAGAATTCCACATCGCGTCTGACGATTTGCCTTGGCAAAGACATCAGCGGTCGCATCAAAGTGGCGGCGCTTGAATCGATGCCGCACCTGCTCATCGCCGGGTCCACCGGGTCGGGCAAGAGCGTCATGCTCAATTCGCTCATCATGTCGGTGCTGTTCAAGTCGACGCCCGATGAAGTTCGCATGATCATGGTGGATCCAAAACGCGTTGAGCTGGGCATGTACGAGGGCGTCCCGCATCTCCTGACGCCGGTGATCACAGATCCGAAGAAGGCTACTAACGCGCTACGAAATGCCGTGTTTGAGATGGAGCGGCGGCTTAAACTGCTGGCTTCCCAGGGCGTGCGCAACATCGACCAGTTCAACAAGAAGGTGCGGCTGTTGCAAAGCCAGCCTCGCAATCTTTTTGAGGACGAGGACCCGCTTATAGCCGAAGACGAGCTACGGCCGCTGCCGTACATCCTGATCATTATCGATGAGCTGGCCGATCTGATGATGGTGGAGCGCGGCAACGTTGAGGAAGCGGTGACGCGTCTGGCGCAGATGGCGCGCGCAGTAGGCATGCATTTGGTGCTGGCCACTCAGCGGCCCAGCGTGGATGTCATAACCGGCCTTATTAAGGCGAATTTTCCGTCGCGCATCAGCTTCCGCGTGGCGACACGAGTGGATTCGCGCACGGTGCTTGACGTCATGGGCGCCGAGCACCTGTTGGGCAAGGGCGACATGCTCTTCCTGCCGCCTGGGTCGTCGCGTCTGGTTCGCGTGCACGGAGCTTTCGTGGCCGAGACCGAGATTAACCGGGTGGTGGATTTCTGGAAGGCGCAGGCGGAGCCTGACTACGATGCGACGTTCCTGCTCACGCCGCCGTCGCCCGATGGCGCCGATGAAGAGGAAAGTGAAGTTGATGGTCCCGAAGATCCTCTGTATCAGGAGGCCGTGCGCGTGGTGCTGGAGATGGGCAAGGCGTCGACCTCAATCCTGCAACGCCGCCTGCGTCTGGGCTACGGCCGTGCCGCGCGCATTCTCGACGTGATGCAGCGCGACGGGATCATTGGACCTCCCGATGGCAGCCGGCCCCGCGAAGTGTTGAAGCGCCCGGACTGGTTGAGCGAAGTGGAGAGTTCGGCGCGCTGACGCTTGGAAAGCTGAGAGAATACACGCCCTGATCGGCACGATATTGAGTCGTGCCCACCGAAGGGGTGGAACGCCGGATATTCGTGATCCGCGGTCAGAAGGTCATGCTCGACAGCCACCTCGCCGATTTCTACGAAGTGCCCACGTACCGCCTGAACGAGGCCGTGAGACGCAACAGGCGCCGTTTCCCCGTCGATTTCATGTTTCAGCTCACAAGGCGTGAAGCAGAATCTTTGACATCGCAAACTGCGATGTCAAAACGTGGCCGCGGCGGCCGGCGAACGCTGCCCTACGTGTTCACCGAGCAGGGTGTCGCGATGTTGTCCACAGCGCTGAACAGCGAGCGCGCCATCACCGTGAACATCCCATCATGCGCGCTTTCGTTCGTCTCCGCGAGCTGATCGCCACGCACAAAGATCTGGCAGAGCGCATCGGCACCATGGAGAAGAAGTACGATCGTCAGTTCAGAATTGTCTTCGAAGTCCTCGAAGAGTTGATGGCGCCGCCGGATCCGCCCAGGAGACCAATTGGGTTCCTGGCGGCACGCCGTTAGAACACGGATGATCCCTACTGCCAGCCGCCGCCCAGCGCCCGGTATAACTCCACGAACGATTGCATCTCCGAGAGCCGGAGCTGCGCCAGAACGAGCCGCCCCTGAAACAGATTGCGCTCCGAAACCAGAACCTGCAGATAGCTGTCGAGGCCGCCCTTGTAGCGCAGGTTCGAGAGGCGCGTGCTCTCCTCCAGCGCCTTCACCAGCAGCGCCTGCTGGGTGCGCTGCTCCCGCGTTCCGGTGTAGCCGACCAGCGCGTCGGAGACTTCGCGCAGTCCGGTGTAAATAGCCTTGCGATACGCGATCACCATCTCGCGTTCCTGCGCCTCCGAGTAATGCACGCCGGCGCGGATCTGGCCCGCGTTGAAGAGCGGCAGCACGGCTGCGGGCGCAATCACCTGCTGGCGCTCCGGCCCTTCGAATAGTCTCTGCAGCGCGACGGTCTGGCCACCCAGGAAACCGGTGAGCGTGATCTGCGGAAAGTACAGCGCTTTCGCCGCCCCAATGCGCGCGTTTGCGGCGATCAGGTTTTGCTCAGCCTCGCGAATATCCGGACGCCGTTCCAGCAGCGATGACGGCAATCCGGGCGGGACCTGCGCGGGCGGCTCCAATTCGGCCAGCGCTTTCCCGCGCGTAATATCGCCGGGCGCCTTGCCCACCAGCAGGCTGATCGCGTTCTCGGCCTGTGCGATGTCGCGTTGCGCGCTGGCTATCTGAGCGGTGGCTGTGTAAAGGAATTGCTGCGCCTCGTATACGTCGAGTCCGGTGGCCGCGCCGCGCGCGTGGCGCAACTCCACCAGCCGTAGATTATCCTGCGCAATGTCGCGGGTCCGCTGTGCGATCTCCAGTTCCAAATCGCGCTCCCGCAGCAGGAAGTAGTCGTTCATCACATCGCCGATGAGCGACACCACCACGCCGCGCCGTCCTTCTTCGGTGGCCAGGTACTGCGCCCGTGCCGATTCGGAAAGGCGGCGCAGCCGGCCCCACAGGTCCAGTTCCCAGGACAGCGCGAAACCCACCTGGGTGTAACTTCCCTGGAAGGAAGTGTCCGGCGGCAATGGTTCGAACGAACTGGCGGCCGATGTTCGTCCCGCCGTAAAACCGGCCTGCGCACTCACGTTGGGAAACTCGTTGGCGCGTGTGATATGGAACTGCGCGCGCGCTTCCAGAACGCGCTCGGAGGCAATACTCAGATCGAAATTGTGCTGAAGCGCCGTTTCGATAAGCTGCCGAAGCGCGTCGTCCTGGAACAGTTCGGACCATTTCTTATCGGCGAGCGAGGCAGGGTCGGCGGCGGCAGCGCGATACTGGTCCGGCACGGCCACGGCTGGCCGCTTGTAGTTGGGTCCCACGGCACAACCGGCCAGCAACAAAGCGGGCAGCACAGCCAGTGAGGCTCTCCTCATGACTTGCCCCGCTCCCCAGATCGCTGGATCACCACATACAGCACCGGCACAATGAAGATCGCCAGCAGCGTAGCCGCGTTCATCCCTCCGAACACCGCCGTCCCCAGCGAACGGCGCGATGCCGCTCCGGCGCCAATGGCCAGCGCCAGCGGCACCACGCCCAGGATGAATGCGAAGGAGGTCATCAGAATGGGCCGCAACCGCAACCGCGCCGCTTCCATGGCTGCGTCCACGATGGACTTCCCCTCCTCATGGCTCATGCGCGCGTACTCGACAATCAGAATCGCGTTCTTGGCCGCGAGGCCGATCAGCGTGACAATTCCGATCTGTGTGTACATGTCATATGGATAGCTACGCGTCCACACGGCCAATAGCGCTCCGAACAGTCCCAGCGGAACAGCCAGCAGCACCGCCAGCGGAATGGTCCAGCTCTCATACAGCGCCGCGAGGCATAGAAACACCAGTACCGCCGCGAAACCGAAGATCACGCCTTCGTGGCCCTGGGCCTCTTTCTCCTGGTATGTGGTGCCGGTCCACTCAAACCCATACCCGGCGGGCAGCACATTGGCAGACAGCTTCTCCATCGCGCTGGAGGCCTCGCCGCTACTGTGTCCCGGCGCGGGACCGCCCAGCAACTGAATGCTGCGAAACCGGTTGTAGCGGTAGATCACATCTGGTCCGGTGGTGGGTTGCACCGTGGCCAGCGTCCCCAGGGGCACCATGTCGCCGTCGCGGCTGCGCACGTAGAAGCGGTTGATATCGGCGGGCCCGGTGCGGAACTCGGGCTCGGCCTGCACCAGCACCTGCCAAGTGTGACCGAACGAATTGAAGTCGTTTACATACAGGCCGCCGAGAAACGTCTGCAGCGCGTTATAGGCGTCGCTGACGGGAACGCCGAGCGTCTGCACCTTGGCCAGATCCACGTCCACTTTGTATTGCGGGACGTCCGGGCGGAACGTGCTCAGGATAGTTCCCAGTTCGGGGCGGTGGTGGCCGGCCTGCACTACCAGGTCGGCAGTCTGCGCGAGCGCGTGCACGTCGCCACCCAGACGGTCCTCCAGCATGTATTGAAAGCCGCCAGTGGCGCTGAGGCCCAGGATGGGCGGCAGACCGAAGGCAAAGGTGAAAGCCTCCGGCACTTTGGCGAACTCCTTCTGCATCGCCCCGAGGATCGACGCCAGTTGCAGGTTCTTCGCATGGCGCTCATCCCATGGCTTCAGCCGCGCGATGATGGTGGCCACGTTGGAATTGTTCGTGCGCGTGGCGATGTCCAGGCCGCCCAGCGTCAGGGTGCCGGCAACTCCGGGAATCCCGCTGACAATGGTCTCGATTTTGCGGGTGGCCGCATCGGCGCGTTGTACTGAAGAGCCGTCCGGCAGGCGAATGGAAATAAACACGGCGCCCTGGTCTTCGTCCGGCAGGAAGCCGTTAGGCAAATGGTGGAAGATGGCGCCGGCAGCAATCCAGAAACAGAGGAGTCCGGCCAGCGCCAGCACCGGCTTCCGGATCAGCCCCATCACGCCGGCCAGATAGCGGCCCGTGACCCAGCCGAAGCCGCGGTTGAACCCGCCGAAAAAGCGGGCCAGCGGTCCGTGCGACTTGCTCTTGGGACGCAGGATCAGGGCGCTCAACGCGGGACTGAGCGACAATGCGTTGAAGGCCGAGAGCAGCACGGAAGCCGCGATGGTGAGCGCGAACTGCCGGTAGATCTGCCCGCTGATGCCGCCCAGAAACGCCACAGGTATGAACACGGCGGCCAGGATGAAGGCGATGGCCGTCACCGGCGCCTGCACTTCCTTCATCGCCTGGATTGTCGCCGCGCGCGGTGCCAGGCCTTCGTCGATGTGGCGCTGCACCGCTTCCACCACCACGATGGCGTCGTCGACAACGATGCCGATGGACAGCACCAGGCCGAACATGCTGGTGATGTTGATGGAGAAGCCCAGCAGCGGGAACAGCGCCAGCGTGCCGATCACGGCCACCGGAACCGTGAGCAGCGGAATCAGCGTGGCGCGCCAGCTCTGCAGGAAGATGAACACCACCAGAATCACCAGGCCGATGGCCTCGAACAGCGTGATCATCACATCCTTGATAGCCGCGTTCACGAACATGGTGGAGTCGTAGGAGACGATGTAATCCATGCCCGCGGGGAAGCCGGCCTTGATCTGGTTCAGGTATCGGCGTACGCGGGCCGCCGTCTGCACGGCGTTCGCTCCCGGGGACAGGTACACGATCATGTTTCCCGAATCGCGCCCGCTCTCGCGATTGAAGCCGGTGTAGGTCTGTGCGCCGAGTTGCACGTGGCCAATGTCGCCGATGCGCAGCAGCGAGGCATCGGGACTCGCCCGCAGCACGATGTCCTCGAACTGCCGCGGCTCCAGCAGGCGGCCGGGCGCGTTCACCGAATACTGGAAATCGGTGCCAGGCAGAGCCGGCGGTTGTCCGAACGCGCCGGACGGATTCTGCCGATTCTGCGCCTGGATCGCCGCGCTGATGTCGCTGGCCGTGATGCCGAGCTTGGCCATCTTGTCCGGGTTCACCCAGACGCGCATCGAATAAACCTGGTTGGAGCCGAGTCGCGATTCGCCCACGCCTTCCAGATTGCCGATCTGGTTCACCAGGTTGATTTGCGCATAGTTGGTGAGGAACAGCGAGTTGTAGCGGTTGTCTTTGGATTCAAGGCTGATGGCCAGCAGGAAGGCGCTGGAGACCTTTTTCACGGTGACGCCCTGTTGCTGGACCTCCGGAGGCAGCCGGGGCATAGCGATGCTCACGCGGTTCTGCGTCTGTACGGTGGCGATGTCCGGGTTGGTGCCAAGCTTGAACGTCACCTGAATATTCAGCGTGCCGTCGTTGGCGCTGGTGGAGAGATAGTAGAGCATGCCGTCGAGGCCGACAAGCTGCTCTTCGATGGGCTGCGCCACCGTTTTCTCGAGGTCTTGTGCGTTCCCGCCGAGGAAGTTCGTGGTGATCTGCACCACCGGCGGCACCACTTCCGGATACGCGGCCACCGGAAGATTGGGGATGGCCACGGCGCCCAGAATCACCATCACGATGGCAATCACCATCGCGAAGACGGGGTGATCGATGAAGAATCGCGCCATCGATCAGCTCCCCGACTTCGTTTCGCGATACGGTGTGGGCTGCACTGTGGCGCCAGGCCGCACCTTCAACTGCCCTTCCACAATGATTCGGTCGCCAGGTTGCAGGCCCTGCTCGATCACCCAAAGCTCACCGACGCGATTTCCCGTGGTGACCGGGCGCATGAGAGCCTTGTTATCCTGACCAACCGTGTACACCGTCTGCATGCTCTGGATCTGCTGGACCGCCTTCTGCGGGATCACGATGGCATTCCTGCGCTCGTCCACCTGAACGCGGATGCGGCCGAACTGGCCGGGCAACAGCGTGTGCCGCGGGTTGGGGAAGCTGGCCTGCAACTCCAGTGTGCCGGTTCTGGGGTCCACTTGGTTGAGCGTATCGGCAATGCGGCCCTTCGCAGGGAACTCGGAGCCGTCGGCAAGAATCAGTGTTAGATCGCCGGCGGGCGATTTTAGGCCACGTTTGGCCCACGCGAGGTACTCCGATTCGGTGACCTTGAAGCGCACCCAGATGGGATCGAGGGGAACGATGGTGGTGAGCGGTTGCGCCGCCGTGGGCGACACCAGGCCGCCTACTGGGACCAGCGTGTCGCCGATGCGCCCGCCGATGGGTGCGCGAATGGTGCCGTATTCGAGATTCAATTCGGCGGTGTGGAGTGCGCCTTTGTTCGATTCCACCTTGCCCGCGGTGGAAGCGATCTGCGTTCTGGTGGACAAGGCGGTCTGGTCGACATTGGCCTTGTTCGCCTTCACGGTCTCTTCGGCGGCGCGCAATGCGGCGACGGCGGCGTCCAGATCCTGCTGGGACGCGGCGTCGGCCTGCACCAGCGGTTTCAGGCGATCGTCGTCCTGCTGCGCCTTTATCAGGTTCGCCTCCGATGTGGCCAGGCTCGCCTGTGCCTGCAGCAGCGAAACCTGCTTCTGCGCGAAATCGAGGTCGGCCTCGCTCTGCTGCAGGTTGCCGCGCGCCTGCTGCACGGCTGCTTCGAACGGCCGCAGGTCGAGCACGTAGAGAACCTGGCCAGCCGCTACCTCGGCGCCCGGCTGAAACAGCCAGCGGTCAACATAGCCTTCCACGCGGCTGCGAACGTCCACCATGTTGCGGGCGTACGTTTGCGCGGCGAAATCGGAAAAGATAGGAACGTCGCGCGGCTGGACTTCCATGACGGTGACCAGCGGCGGCGGCGCGCCGGCGGACCCCGTCTTCTCGGCTGAAGCACTGCAGCCCTGCAGGAGCGCGGTTAAGAAAAGGAGAGCAGTAGCGGCACAGGCCGAGCCATCGGCCCGCCGCGGTTGTACTGGCATAAAACTCTATTGTCGTCGACTGGCCAGTGGGTAATGGCGTGGGGCAGGCTCTCAGCCTGCGCGGGGCTCTGCCCCGCTCCTCATTCAATCGGCGGCGACGCGGACCGAAGGTCCCCCGCAGCTCAGAGCCCGCCCCACATCCCAGAGCTACGCTTTAACCGTCTTCAACTTCTCGCGCTGCTCGCGAAGCACGGCTTTGCGGCTCAGCTTGATCTTGTTGCCTTCGGTCGCCAGAACCTTTACCAGGATCTGATCGCCTTCCTTCAGCTCATCCCGAACCTGCTTGATACGGTTCTCCGAGATTTCGCTGATGTGCAGCAAGCCGTCGGTTCCGGGGAAGATCTCCACGAAGGCCCCGAATTCGGCCAGACGAACCACCTTGCCGAGATACGTTTTTCCCACCTCGGCTACCGCGCCAATGTCGGTGACGCGCTGGATGGCCTTCTTGGCGGCTTCGCCGTCGGAGGCGAAAATGTTCACCGTGCCGTCGTCGGACACGTCGATCTTTGCACCGGTTTCGTCCACAATGCTGCGGATCATCTTGCCACCGGGACCGATCAGCTCGCGAATCTTGTCCACCGGAATCATGACCGTGTAGATGCGCGGCGCATACGGCGACATTTCCTCGCGTGGTTTGTCGATTACGGCGACAATCTTATCCAGGATGAACAGCCGCGCTTTGCGAGCCTGCTCCAGCGCTTCGGTGAGGATCTTTGTGGAAACGCGCGGCACCTTGATGTCCATCTGCAGACCGGTGATGCCATCGCGCGACCCGGCGACCTTGAAATCCATATCGCCGTAGTGGTCTTCCGCGCCGGCGATGTCGGTGAGGATGGCGTATTTCTCGCCTTCCATCACCAGTCCCATGGCGATGCCGGCCACCGGAGCGGTGATCGGCACGCCCGCATCCATGAGGGACAGCGTGGCGCCGCAGACCGTGGCCATGGAGCTGCTGCCGTTCGATTCCAGAGTGTCGCTCACTACGCGCAGAGTGTATGGGAAAGCTTTTTCATCGGGCAGCACGGCAAGAATGGAGCGTTCCGCCAGTGCGCCATGGCCAATCTCGCGGCGGCCCGGTCCGCGCATGAAGCCGACCTCGCCCACGCTGAACGGTGGGAAGTTGTAGTGGAGCATGAAGCGCTTGTTGGTCACGCCGGGGTCGAACATTTCCAGGCGCTGTTCGTCTTCCTTGGTGCCCAGCGTGGTGCTCACCAGCGACTGGGTTTCGCCGCGAGTAAACAACGCCGACCCGTGCACGCGCGGCAGCACGCCTACTTCGATCGAGATATTGCGAATCTCGTCGAACTTGCGGTTGTCCGGACGGCGGTGCTGGTCCAGCATCTGTTCGCGGAAGATCCGCTCCTTCAGAACGTCGAAAACCTGGCCGGTTTCGGCCTTCTGCTCTTCGGTTGCCGCTTCCACCACTTTCTTCTTCGCGGCGCTGATGCGGTGATAGCTCTCTTCCTTGGAGTACTTCGCCGTGTCCATCGCGTCCGTCAATTCGGTGCGAATACTCTTGGAGACCTGAGCGAGCAACTCTTCGTTGAACGGCGCAGGCGTGAATTCTCTCTTCGCCTTGCCCGCCTTGGCCATCAGTTCGCGAATTCCCGCGGCGACCTTCTTGCAGCATTCGTGACCATACTCGATGGCCGCGATGACTTCGGCTTCACTGGCGTGATTGGCGCCCGCTTCCACCATCACGATGCCCTCTTCCGAACCGGCAACCGTGATGTTGATCGTCGAATCGCGGCTCTCGTTGTAGCCGGGATTGGCGATGTGCTTGCCGTCGATGAGGCCGACGCGTACCGCGCCCAGAACATGGTGGAACGGAATATCGGAGATCGCCAACGCGGCTGCCGCTCCCACAATGGCGAGGGTGGCCGGATCGCGTTCGGGATCGGCCGATAGCACCATGCCGATCACCTGCGTTTCGTAGGCGAAGCCTTCGGGGAACAACGGCCGAATAGGCCGGTCGATCATGCGGCTGGTGAGAATTTCTTTTTCCGAGGGACGTCCCTCGCGTTTGATAAAGCCGCCCGGGATTTTGCCGGCGGCGTAAGTATACTCGCGGTAATCGACGGTGAGCGGGAAGAAGCTGGCGCCGGGCTTGGGTTCGTCGGCCGAACACGCCGTGACGAGGACTACCGAGTCCCCGGAACGAACAACCACCGCGCCGTTTGCCTGCTTTGCTATTTTTCCTGTTTCAAGGGAGAGCTTACGACCATCCAGGTCGATTTCAACTGTGTGGACCATCAGGGTTTCCTTTAACCTGAGCGCTCGCCTTTCCGGCGCGCGCCGTCTGCGATTAAGAGGGAGACTTGGGAGTGCTGAATTGCGGTGATCGCGTCCACCGGGACGCGTGGCCACCTGGCCCCGGACCTGCCTAGCGGCGGATTCCGAGACTCTGGATCAGGGCCTTGTACCTCTCCGGAGTTCTGCTCTTCAGATAGTCCAGCAAACGGCGCCGTCGAGCAACCATCGAGAGAAGTCCCCTGCGGGAATGATGGTCTTTCTTGTGCGTTTTGAAGTGGTCCGTGAGCTGGAGAATCCTCTGGCTGAGGATCGCTACCTGAACTTCTGGCGAGCCGCTGTCATTCTTGTGCTGCCGATATTGCGCGATAACCTTCGTTTTCAGTTCAGCCGCCAGTGCCATTCTCGGATGGGTACTCCTCGTCTTTATCTTAATCCTGTTTATGTACCCATTCAGAATAACACAGGAAGCGCTGCGCGGCAGGATGGTATCCTGCCGCGGGTTGCCAACCAGGTTGCCAACCTGCCCCACACCACTCAGCCAGTTGCATCGATCAACTCTTCCCACCCGAGGGCGTATCCAAGAGCCCGCTTCACTTCCCCGTGCCTCGACGGCGGCAACGCACCGGCCCGGGCGTCGAGCCACGGCCGCGCCGCCATTCGGATGTTGTCCAGGTTCGCAACACCGGCCGACGGCAGTCCTTCCCGGCGTCCCACGCGCACCTCCACAGGAATCGTCCGGATGGTCGTGGTGATCTCCGCCACGATGAACTTGCTGAGGTACCGATAAGCGTCGTTGCGGCTCAATAGCAGCACCGGCCGTCGTCCTGCCGGTGCAGGGAGGTTCGCCCACCAGATCTCGAATTGTCTCACGGCTTGTACTCCTCGGCCGTGGACCAGTCGTCCGCATCGAGCAGCGAATCCGGCTGCCTGCGGTAGGCCTCCCGCATGCCGCGATACTCCGCCTGACGGATCGCCTTGCGAATCGCCTCCCGGATAAACTCCGACCTCTTGCGTTTGGCCGGTTCGGCGACGCGGTTCAGGGCCGCCAACGTCTGTTCGTCCAACTGGATCAGAAGCGACTTCATATAGAAATATTATATAGAACGTTGATATGGAGCGGCGACGAGAAGGGGAGGACGAATGAAGCGCGCTCGATCGACTCCCTCAGGAGGCATTCGCGACGTGGCGGGGTCCCAGGAGACCTTCTGGGCCAGGATCGCACTACATCCGAGGAACTTCGTTCCAGGCGCGCCCATTCTCCCAAAACCGGAAGATGCCCGGCCAACCCGGCACGCGAAGCCGGCCTTGGCCCGCTCCCGGAGAGGAAGCCACGTCGAAACGAGCCGAATCCTGTTTCAGGCAGCGGAAGAACAGATTATGAGTGAAGGCGTCGAGTTTGTTCTGATATATCCACCGGCAAACATCGATATGTACACTGGTGCAGCCGCAATTCCTCTGGGTGGCCTGTATCTTGCGGACGCACTGCTCAAGCAGGGTTTCTCCGTTGCGATTCTCGACGATTCCACCGAGTATACCCGATCCCGGTTGCGTCATCTCGTCGGCCGGCGGACGATAGCCATCGGCGTCTCGACCTTATCTGGCGTTCAGCTACGGAATGCACTCTCACTCGCCAACAATATTCGACGGGATTACCCGGGCATTCCCATCATCTGGGGCGGAAGCCACGTCACCGCCGTTCCCCAACAAACTCTGGCAAGCGACCTGGTGGATTACATCGTGTGGGGCGAAGGGGAAGTTCCCCTGCCGCAGTTGCTGTCTTCCATTCGGCGAGGCGGCGGCGGATTAGCGGACGTTAGCGGGATCGGATACAAAACGAA
>Ga0326727_10015172_pt1 | contig 16612 bp, 10 predicted proteins | sample MB2enrmetagenome_FD_207643 | JGI IMG/M metagenome (GOLD analysis project Ga0326727, IMG submission 207643) | Lab enriched peat soil microbial communities from McLean, Ithaca, NY, United States - MB29MY | ecosystem: Environmental > Terrestrial > Soil > Wetlands > Peat | place: USA: New York...
GCACGCCGGAGCGGGGAAATGACGTTGTCGGTGATCATACCGGCGCGCAACGAAGAGGGCTGCATTGTGGAGACGGTGCAAGGCGTGCTGGAGGCGCTCGGCCGCGAACGCATTCCACATGAAGTGGTTGTGGTGGACGACGGCAGCACGGATTCCACCGCGGTCCAGGTAGCCGCGCTGGCCGACCAACCAGTGGTTCTGGTGACCAACGAGGGCCGCCACGGTTTCGGGATGGCTGTGCGGGCGGGTTTGGAACAGAGCACGGGGGAAGCTATCGCGGTGATGATGGCCGACGGCTCCGACGACCCCGCGGACCTGGTTCGCTACTATCGGAAGCTGGCAGAGGGCTATGAATGCGTGTTTGGATCGCGCTTCGTGCGCGGCGGGAAAGTGGTGGACTACCCGCTCCACAAGCTCGCCATCAACCGGCTGGCGAACCTGTTCATCCGGGTTCTATTCGGATTGCGATCGAACGACATCACCAATGCGTTCAAGTGCTACCGGCGCGAAGCGATCGACGCCATGGCGCCACTCATCTCACCGCATTTCAATCTCACGGTGGAGATGCCTCTCAAGGCCGTCATACGCGGGTATTCGTACGCGGTGATTCCGATCACCTGGACCAATCGCAAGACCGGGATCTCGAAACTGAAGCTGGCGGAAATGGGCAGCCGCTACCTGTTCATCGTGTTATACCTTTGGCTGGAGAAGTTTCTTTCGCGCGGCGACTATCACCGGCGGTACCGGGAACCGGCCGGGAAAACGGAGGGAAAGGCCCAGTCGCTCAATGCATGAGCATGCCCTGATCACCGGCGGCTGCGGTTTTGTGGGGTCCTTTCTGGCGATGGCCTTGCGCGAGGCCGGGCTTTGCCGAAACGTCACGGCTCTGGATAATCTGCACCGGCGCGGTTCGGAACTCAACCTGGCGCGGCTAAAGCGTGCGGGTGTGGGTTTCGTTCACGGCGATATTCGTTGTGCGGAGGACCTGGCGCCATTCGCCGGGGCGACCGATCTGGTGGTGGAGTGCTCGGCGGAACCTTCCGCCCAGGCGGGCTACGGCTCTTCCCCGGAGTACCTGATTCAGAGCAACCTCACCGGTTGTTTCCATTGCCTGGAAATCGCCCGCCGCAGCAAGGCCGATTTTCTGTTTCTCTCCACCAGCCGCGTGTACCCTTACCGGCTGCTAAACAGCCTGTCGTTCGAAGAGACCGATACGCGCTTTCGCTTAACCGCCCGCCAGGAGCTGCCGGGGGCCTCCGAGCACGGCGTAAGCGAGCGTTTTCCCCTGGATGGCGCCCGTTCGCTTTATGGCATGACCAAGCTGGCGGCGGAGCTGATGATCCAGGAGTATGCCGACGCTTATGGCCTGCGCGCGGTGATCAACCGTTGCGGCCTGCTGACCGGTCCCTGGCAGATGGGTAAGACCGACCAGGGAGTGATCGTGCTGTGGATGGCCGCTCATTATTTCCGGCGCGGCCTCCGCTACATTGGTTTTGAGGGCACCGGCAAGCAGGTGCGGGACTTTCTGCATATCGCGGACCTCGCCGACCTGGTGCTGGCGCAGGTCCGGGAGATGGAGTCGTACCGGGGCCGCGTGTTTAATGTAGGCGGCGGCGTTCCCGGCAGCCTCTCGCTGCGGGAGTGCACGGAGCTGTGCCGGGAGATTACGGGAAATGCAATTTCCATCGCGCCGGTGGCGGAGAACCGGCCGGCGGATGTGCGCATCTACGTCACCGATCACCGCGCCGTCTCGGCGGCCGCCGGCTGGGCGCCGCGCCGGGACGCCCGGCGCACGCTGGCGGACATCTACCAGTGGATCCAGTCGGAGGAATCGGCCGTCGAACGCGTACTCCTCGGCAGTCTGTGTTGAAAACCATGAAGCCGCAACTCGAAGGCAGTATTTACCGCCACCGTTTTTCCCAACGGGAGCTGGCACGGGCGCAGGAGTTCTGGCGTCCCATCTGCCGGTACTTACAGCGTTACGTGGATCCCCAGGGGGTGACGCTCGACCTGGGGGCAGGGTATTGTTTTTTCATCAACAACATTACTTCGCGCGAAAAACTGGCTCTGGATATCAACGCCGAGAACCTGCGATTGTATGCCGCTCCGGACGTACGTCCGATCGAAGCCAGCGGCGCCGACCTGGCGGAGATTGCGGCGGGGTCGGTGGATACGGTCTTTGCCAGCAATGTGTATGAACATTTCCCCTCGCGCGAAGATGTGGCGCGCAGTTTCCAGGAAGTCCACCGCGTGCTGCGTCCGGGCGGACGATTGATCGTTCTCCAGCCCAATTTTGCCTATTGCGCCAAACAGTATTTCGATTTCTTCGATCACCGGCTGATTTTCACGCACAAGGGAATGGTGGAAGGCCTGGAGATTTCGGGATTCCGGCTGGAGCTAGTGGTCCGCCGTTTTCTGCCGTATACTTCCAAGAGTGGTCTGCCCTCGGCTCCCTGGATGGTATCGCTGTACCTGGCGTTTCCGCCGGCATGGCACATTCTGGGCGGCCAGATGCTGCTGGTTGGCGTCAAACCCGCTGGGTAGCTGAGCATGTCCAAGAATCCCGAGCCGAACGTGGAAAGCCTCGCGTCGCAGTACGACGAAGCGTATTACCAGAGTTACAGCGGCTGCCACCTTCCCTACGAGCGGAACACATACTGGCTGCAATTTTTCCATGCCACCGCCGAACAGATCGTACGCTCGCTCAAGCCGCGGACCGTGCTGGATGCAGGCTGCGCCAAGGGCTTTCTGGTGGAGGCTTTCTGGGAGCGAGGGGTACAGGCGTACGGCATCGACATTTCCGAGTATGCCATTGGCGAAGTCCGCAGAGACATCCAGCCCTATTGCCGGCAAGCATCGCTCACCAAGCCGATTGAGGGACGGTTCGACCTGGTCACCTGCATCGAGGTGCTGGAGCACCTGCCGGAAGAAGACGCGCGGCAGGCCATCCGCAACCTGACCGGCGTAACCGACACGATTCTGTTTTCTTCCACGCCGACGGAGCTAACCGAGCCCACGCACGTGAATGTGCGGCCGACCATCAGTTGGCTGCAGCTATTCGCCGCCAACGGATTTGCGCCCGACCTGGTGTACGACGCCACTTTCATCACGCCGCACGCGTTTTTGTTGCGGCGGGCGGATGCGCCCCCGCCGGAAGACGTACTGGTGGTGTTCTCGGAGGTGATCCGCTACCGGCTTACCCTGGCCGACCGGCACCGCCAGCTCGAGCACCTGAACAATGAAGTGCGCCGCCTCCAGTCCGACAAGGATGCCGCCGAAAACGAAGTGCGCCGCCTCCAGTCCGACAAGGATGCCGCCGAAAATGAAGTGCGCCGCCTCCAGTCCGGCAAGGATGCCGCCGAAAATGAAGTGCGCCGCCTCCAGTCCGGCAAGGATGCCGCCGAAAGTGAAGTGCGCCGCCTCCAGTCCGGCAAGGATGCCGCCGAGAGCGAAGTGCGCCGCCTCCAGTCCGGCAAGGACGCCGCCCAAGCGGAAGTTGCGACTCTCCATACCGAGCTCCAGTTGCTGCGCGTGGAGCGGCAGCGGCAGGAACAGGAACTGGCAACGCGGGATGCGGAAATTGCCAGCCTTACGCAACGCCTGAGCGAGCGTGAGCGCGCGTATGCGGACCGGCTCCCGGAGCTGGAAGCCGCCCATGAGCGCCTGGCACGGCTGGAGGCAGCGGCGCAGGCCCGCGGCGAGGCCGAAGCGCAAGTCCAGCGCGAAGCAGCAGAGCAGGCGCAGCGCGAAATCAGCAGGGCAATTGCGGCGCTCACGGAACACGCCGATTCCCTGGAGACGAGGTCGGAGCGGCTGGCATTGCGGGTAGGCGCAATCGAGACGAGGTTGGCCGATATCGGCCGCCAAACGGTGCAAATATTACAGAGCCGCATCTGGCGCACGTTATGCGCAGGCGGCGCGTTGGTGCTTTCTCCCTGGTCTTTTTTCCGATCGCGCCGGGGGGCGGATTCGCGGAGGCTGCCGCCGGTTCAGGCAGCGCCCGCGGCAGGATCGAGTCCGGATTTCTATGGCCTGGTGTGCGATGAGCCACGGCCGGACGACGATCACCCGCGCACGGGGAAAGTTGCAGTAAAGGGATGGGTTCTGACCCAAAGCGGTGTGGACCGCCTGGAGGTCAGCCTGCCAGGTGTCACGGCCGGAGCCCAGATGGGCGGCGTGCGCCCGGACGTGGCACGTGCGTTTCCGGACGTGCCGGGCTCCCAGACCTGTGGGTTTATGGCCGAAATAGAGACCTCCGCGGTCCCCAAAGGTCTTCACATTCTGCATCTGAAAGCGTTCAGCCGGAGCGGCGGGGTCCGCGATATTCAGGTACCCGTCCGCATCGATCACGAGGCGGGATATTCTTCCGATTACGCGCGGTGGATTGCCGAATTCGAAAACCGCAACGAGTCGCTCATTCACTTAAAGTTGCGCGCCTTCAGCATTAAACCGCTGGTCAGCGTTTTGGTTCCGGTGTACCGTACGCCGGTCGAAGTTTTGCGGCGCACCATCGAATCGGTGCTTGGCCAAAGCTATTCCAACTGGCAGCTCTGCATGGCCGACGACGGGTCGCAATCGCCGGAAATCGAGCGGCTCCTGGGCGAGTACGCCGCCCGGGACGAGCGCATCCAGGTAAAGTTGCTGAATACCAACGGGGGCATCTCCCAGGCCTCCAACGCCGCGCTGGAACAGGCCAAGGGCGAGTTGGTGGCGCTGCTCGATCACGACGACGAATTGTCGCAGGATGCCCTATACCACGTGGTCGAAGCGGTCAACCTGCGCCCGAAGGCGGATCTGTTCTACTCCGACGAGGACAAGATCGACTCCAGCGGCCGGCGGTACGATCCTTTTTTCAAGCCGGATTGGTCGCCCGATCTGCTGCTTTCCGAGAATTACTTTTGCCACCTGCTGGTGGTGCGGCGTTCGCTTCTGAACCAGGTGGGAGGATTCCGCAGCGATTTTGACGGCGCCCAGGATTACGACCTGGTACTCCGGCTAAGCGAAGTCAGCCAAAACATCCAGCACATTCCCCGGGTGTTGTACCACTGGCGCTCGCTCGCGACCTCCACGGCGACCACGCCGGGCCAGAAGTCCTATGCAGCGGATGCCGCGCAACGCGCGATCCAGCAGCACATGGATCGCAGCGGCACCCCGGCCAAGGTGGCGCCGGGAAGAATCGCGGGCCGCTGGCGGGTGCGCTATCCCTTGACCGGCGAGTGGGGGGTAAGCATCATTATTCCATCCGGGGGCAATGTGGAGGTGCTTCGGAACAATCTGGAAGCGCTGTTTGGGAAGACCGAATACGACCACTACGAGGTGGTGGTCGTCGACAATTCCAAGTCCGGGGAAATTCAAAAGCTGGTGCAGAAGTGGCCGAATCCGCGGCGGCCGCTGCTCTATTTCGATTGGCGCAACCAGCCGTTCAACTACTCGCAAATCAACAATGAGGCCGCGCGCCATTGCCAATCCCCGTTGTTGCTTTTCCTGAACGACGATACCACGGCGATCGAGCCCGGGTGGCTGGAGGCAATGGTCGAGTTGGCGGCCCGGCCGGAGGTGGGCGCGGTAGGGGCGAAGTTGCTCTATCCGGGCGGCCGCATTCAGCATGCGGGAGTAGTCATGGGCCTGTTTGACAACTGCGGCCATGCGTTCAAGGGTTTGGCGGGGGATCAGCAGCACTATTTCGACCTGCCGGACGTGATCCGCAACGTAAGCGCAGTCACCGGCGCGTGCCTGATGGTGCGGGCCGCAGTTTTCGCGGAGGTGGGTGGTTTTGACGAGGGGACCTTTGCCGTGGCATTCAACGACATCGATCTTTGTCTGAAGATCGGCCAGAAGGGTTACCGGGTTCTATACACTCCGCATGCCTTGCTTTATCATCACGAGGCGTTTTCCAAAACCGCCAAGGATCTGATTCCCCATCCCGACGAGGTGCGGGCCATGCAGTCGAAGTGGAAGGATGTCATAGCGGCCGACCCCTTCTACAGCCCGAATCTCACGCGGACGGCGGAGGACTACACGCTGCGCAGAAAAGCGTAATCTTCGGGGACCGGCGCCGCCGCGGCGCTTCCGGTAATGGGAATTCCGGCTTTTTCCCCTAATGGGAACTCCGGCTTTTTCCCGGTTTCCCGCGTCAGTTATGGGAGAACGTTCCATGGTATTCCCATCGCGATTTTTCAGTATTGTATGGCTGGCAGCCTGCGGATCCGTATGCGGGATCTCCCAGGCCCCGGCGCCCGTAACCGCGCCCGCTCCCAATTCGATACCAGCGGCGGCCCCGGCAGTCCAGCCGGGCGAAATGGCCCCCGGCATTGCCATGATCCAGAACCTGCTCGCCTCCCTCGGAAAGTTCGAACAGGATGGCCGTCCGGCGGGCCGGAAACTGGGGTTCGAAATCCCGGAAACGGCGCTCAACGAATATCTCGCTTACACCTTGCGCAACCGGCCGCGCCCGGGGATCGGCTCCATGACGGTCACGCTGCTTCCGAAAAATCAGATTTCCTCCGACGTGGAGATCGATTTCGATGCCGTACAAAAATGGAATCCCGGAATTTTTCCGGAAATCCTGCGCGGCCTCCTGACCGGCAAACGGACCATCCACGCGGATCTGACATTCGAAGTCAAAAACGGTTTCTGCAGCTTCGAACTGAAGGACGCCATGGGCCCCGACGGCAAGGCTATGGTGAACAAGATCATGTCCGCCGTGCTGCAGGCGCTCGGCTCGCGCCAGCCCGAGTCCTACGACACGGCCAAGCCCATTCCCTTGCCCTTCGGGCTGAAAAGAATCTGGACCGGCAAGCAATCGATCTATGGGGAAACCTAGGCAAGGGCTTCGCCCTTGATATCCCTGCGGGATATGGGAGTCGAGGAAGTCAGGAGTCAGAATGGCGGCGGGCAGCGAGCCCCGAGGCTGAAACTGCGGCCTAGCGACAGGCTGCGAATTGTTGAAGTGTTTAGTTTACGAATTGCCGCCCAAGAATCTAGCACGCTGCCCAGTACCGCGCAATCGAAGACTTACCGCAATCCCGTTGTCTGCAGCATGTTCAGGAGCTGGTTCCGGGTGCGCACATGGATCGCCTGAGCGACCAGTTTGCCCTGGCGGCCGTACACAAAGGTCTTGGGAGCTCCCAGAATCTTATAAGAGGTGAGCACCGTTGACGGTCACGCTGCTTCCGAAAAATCACCCCAACCCCTACCGGCCATTCCGGCGGCTTTCGACTATTCAGAAAGCGTTCTTCCGCCGCCCGTTAAGCCGTTCCGTAAGAAGCAAGGCCGCCGTTGTCTATTTTCAAGGTCTTGCTATTGTGACGGGTAATTTCGCGCACATCGCCGTAGACTATCAAACACGGAGGTTGGTAGGGTTTTTTGATCTGATTGTCATCTTCCGTATGGGGTGGCACATTCGCCTCTCCTCTGAATAATACGCAACTTTACCCTCGGACTGCAACCTGTAAATCAGATCTCCTCCGACGTGGAGGTCGATTTCGATACCGTACAAAAATGGAATCCCGGATTTTTCGGAAATACTGCGCGGCCTCCTGGCCGGCAAACGGACCATCCACGCGGATCTGACATGCGAAGTCAAAAACGGCTTCTGCAGCTTCGAACTGCTGCAGCTTCGAACTGAAGACGCCATGGGCCCCGACGGCAAGGCCATGGTGAACAAGATCATGTCCGCCGTGCCGCAGGCGCTGGGCTCGCGCCAGCCCGAGTCTATGGCGAACCCCAGCCTGGCTGCCCAGCCTGGCTGCCCAGTACACCGGGGAATGGGCGGAACTCGCGCAATCGAAGACTTACCGCAATCCCGTTGTCTCCAGCATGTTCAGGAGCTGGTTCCGGGTGCGCACATCGATCGCCTGAGCGACCAGTTGGCCCTGGCGGTCGTACACAAAGGTCTTGGGAACTCCCAGAATCTTATATAGCTGGGCCACCTTTTGTTCCGGATCGAGGAGGACCGGAAAAGCGATCTTCTGAATGGCCACGAAGTTCACCACCTGCTCCGCCTTTTCGCCGGAGACGGCCAAAATTACCAGATCCTGCTTCTTAAACCTCTGATAGAGAGCCGCGAGATCGAGCATTTCCTGGCGGCACGGCCGGCTCCAGGAGGCCCAGAAGTTCACCAGCACGACCTTGCCGCGCAGGTCCTTCAGGGTCCATTTTTTTCCGTTTAAATCCGCGAGCGTGAAATTGACTCCGCGGCGCTGCTGGTCGTCGGCATCGAACCGGGACAAGGCAGCGGCGAACTTCGGGTCGTCCAAAGAGACCTTGAGGTGTTCGTAATGCACGAGTTGCGCCAGATTGACATAGGCCGAGTCGAGTTTCCCCGGTTCCTCGCGCATGGCATCGGCCAGGGTGGTGGCTACTTCCTGCAAGTTGTCGTGACCGGGATCGCCCGCGGTGGAGACGAAAGCCAGGGCGTCGGCGAGGCGCAGCTTGTTCAGGCTCGCCGGCAAGCGGCGGATGTCGAGCGCTACCTCCTTTGTCACCAACACCCGTTGATCGTAAGGTAATTGACTCAGGACGCGCACTTTGGCGACGAGCGTCTGTTCCTGGCTGGTATAGACGACCTTTTTATCCGGGGAGGATTTATCCTGGGAAGATTTGTCCTGGGAGGAGGCCAGGATGGCACAGAAGAGCAAAAGGGTGGAAGGGCGGAGCACAGCTATATTTATAGCAAGATTAAAAATCCGGACAAAAGCCGTGCCGGAGAATCGTCGGCCAGGGCAGCTCAATGAATCGAGCTGCCCTTCGCCGACAAAATTGCAAGCCCTCAGCCCGCGAAAAGGAACGGCTCGTCACCTAGCATATGCCGAATTCGAGCGCAATGCAAGTACAAACACATTCCAGCGAGGCTTTATCGCGAGGTTGGGAGCGCCGGGCTGCGGGAATATCCATCGAATCATATTAACATTTCTTAATGTACCCCGCAAGGTATTGACTTCATATCAGATCCCTTTTATGATCAAGACTCGAATGCGGAGATAAGGACATTCGCGTCCAAAACAGCCAGCACGAAAATGGAGCGGAGGGTTGTGTGGCTCTGCCGACACTGTATAGTCCGGAAGAGATTGCGGACAGGTTGAAGGTGACTCGCCGATCGGTTTATCACTGGCTTAATAGCGGCAAGTTGAGCGGTCTGAAGGCCGGTCAATACTGGCGGATCACCGAGGACGATTTGATCGGTTTCATGAAACAACAAAAGCCCGCCGAAAAACGCTCACAGAGAGCGGGCTAGGAGAGTAGACTACTTCGCCATTTTTTTTGCAGTTTGATATCCCGCAAGCGGTTCAAGGAATTCAGAGTCTTTGGCTCGATAAAGACGAGAACTGAAAGGAGTTCCGTCAGAAGTCGAATGTTAAAACCAGGAGGAGCATCTTGCGTAAGGTGCTCCAGGAGGAATGTGCTCAATATGCAAAAGCGATTCAAGAAGGTGATTTGCTCGAATCACAGATGGGTTGTCGGACTCTCGGTAGCGGCGGCTTTGATGTTTGGTGCATCAGCCGCGCCAAACCCCGTCAAGACGAAAAAGAGTCCGAGCGCGCCATCCGCTAAGGCAACCCCTGTGGCGAAACTGCGATCGTCGCTGCTGGAAATGCCCCTGGCATTCGAACTCAACCGTGGGCAGACGGACGCGAAGGTCAAGTTCCTGACGCGCGCGCAGAATTTCACGGTGTTTTTGATGCCGGGCGAAACCGTGCTGCGCGGCAGGAATGACGACGTGCTGCGGCTCACACTGCAGAACGCCAACAAATCCCCGAAAGTGGAGGGGGAGAACCGGCAGCGCAAGATCACCAACTATTATGTTGGCGGCGATCGCTCCAAGTGGCTCGAAGGCGTTCCGAACTTCGGCCAGGTGCGGTACCGGGATGTCTATTCCGGCATCGACATGGTCTACCACAGCGACCAGCGCCAACTGGAATATGATTTCGTAGTGAAGCCCGGCGCCGACCCGAACCTGATCCGGGTGGCATTCGACGGCCCCAGCAAAATTGGTATTACGGAAGAGGGCGACCTGAAGTTGGAATCGGTCGCGGGCACCAGCGTGCACCACAAGCCGGTCGTTTATCAGACGATCGACGGAAAACGCAAACTGGTCGCGGGTGAATTCGCCCTCGCCGGCAACATGGTCGGCTTCAAAGTCGGAGAATACGACCATACACAACCTCTTGTCATCGATCCGACCCTGCAAGTGCTGAGCTTTTTCGGCGGCACCCTGAACGACGAAGCCGCGGGTGTCGCGACGAGCGCCTCGCAAAACTCCCTGACTGCTGCGGGCGTGGTCTTTGTCGGGCGCTCCGAATCGCCCAGCCTTCCCAGCAATTCGACCGGCAACACCGTCAACAAGACAACCGGCGGCATCAGTTGGGATGCGTTTGCCACCGGCTTGAATGCGGCCGCCGCGGGCGTTCCCGATTCCGGTGGTACCACCATCCTGTGGACGACCTATTTTGGCGGATCTCTCGACGATGCCGCGCGCGCCGTTGCCATGGATAACCAAGGCAACGTCTACGTGGCCGGCTACACCGACAGTCTCAATTTTCTGGGGACGCTCACGGCCGTCAGCTACGACGCGTTCATCGTAAAGTTAAACGCGATCGGCGGCAGCATAACGGCTTCCACGCTTTACGGCGGCCCCCAGGCGGACCAGGCAACTTCAATTGCCCTGGATTACTCCACATTTTCGACTTTGGCGAATGCCTCCTCCATTGTGAATCCGGCTACGGATCCCACAGTCGTTCCCAACGTCGTGATCGGCGGTGTCACCAATGGCGGTATCGGCCAGCCGGGTAGTCCAGCCACTACGATCGGCAAAACTCCCGACGGGTACCAGAAGAACTTCAACACCTGTACGCAGGGCGGAGGGAGTGCCCCCGGCTGCGGCAATACCGATGGTTTCGTGGCGACCTTCACCAGCGGGTTGACCCTCCTCCACGCCACGTACATCGGCGGCGGCGGCAACGACCAGGTGAACGGGGTTGCGGCGGATGTCTGGGGCAACATCTATGCCACCGGTTTCGCCACGCCCGATGTCACTCCCAATTTCCCGACAAAGAACGGCATTGCCACCACGACTCAGCGGGGAGGCTGCAACACCGGGAGCGGTACCGGTTGCTGGGACGCTTCCCTGGCTCAGCAAAATACGGCGACCCCGTTCGTGGTGAAGTGGGATTGCAGAACCGGCACCCCCCCCATCGGCGTCCCCTCTCCGCCTTTCGGCTACACCGGTTCGCCTGCCGTGAATTCGCAATTTCCGATTTGCGGCGGAACCAATAACCTCGCCACCCTGGCCAACAGCGCCCTGTTCGGCGGTTCGGCGGCCGGGAACACGTTCATCAATCCCCAGCAGACGGCGCAGGCGCCGGCGCTTGGACAGACGATTTGTTCGGCGGCGGGCGCCTCAACGCCATGCGTCGAGGGCATTACCGAGGCCGGCTTGGCCATCGCCGTGGATCAAAACGGTTGGGGCCAGGAAGGCGTGGCCGGCATACCTCCAAACGGGATCAGTATCCAAAATGGCGCGGGCTTTCCCGACATCGTGCCGTTCACGGACTTCTCTGCCGTGAGTGCGACGGGCACGAACGGAGGATTTCAACCCGGGCTGTCCGGCCCGCACGTCTATGTTGTAGGTACTACCGCGAGCAGCGACTTCGCATTGTCGCTCACCGGCGGCCGGGCCTCGTGCACGGCGTTCCCAATAGTCGTCGGCCCGATCGGGGTACCGCCGCTGTGCCCGGCTCCAGAGGTCTGGGGCAGCGTTGTCATTCCCCCGGGGACTCTTCCGGTACCGGCTTGCGATGCCGGAGTAGGTAACTGTCCGACCGGCGCTACTACCGTCGCCAATCTTCGGATCAAGACGGTGACGGTGGGTGCGACCACGGTCAATACCGGCCAGACACAGGGCTGGCTGGTGGCGTTGCAATTCCCGGCGGTGACACAAGAAGTGGTCGAGGTGCCGCCCAACACCACCGCGAGCACGGTTACCTCGCTTAACCCGCCCACGATCCCCAACTACATTGCGCTGCAACCCGCGACGTGTCCGCCCCCGGTTGCAGGAGCCCCGTACCAGGCTCCCTTGTGCCAGACGGGCGGCATCAACACCGCTGCCGGCACTTTCACCGCGGCTGCGCCAGCCAATTTTGGTTGCGGTTTCCCGGGAGTAATTAGCTGCCCGACGGCCTTCATGGGAAGCTGGAACGCGGTAGCTGTCGATTCGGACCAACAGGTGTATGTGGTGGGCCAGATCGGCATGAACGGTGCTGCGGACGCATTCCCCGCCGCAGCGGGTGTTCCTCCGAACCGCCTTGCTCTCGAGATCGAGCGCATCGCTCCTTATGCGAATACACCGAGCTTCTTTGGGAGTCCCTGCAACGCTCCTAACGCCCCCTGCGCTTTCCCCGAAACCCTCTGGCCGGACCCGATCACAGCCGCCACGTCAGCGTTTGTCGTGGATGTCGGTGTGGGCGCGGGCGGCCCGGGCATTCTGAACAGCAACTTCGGGCAGATTCTTCCCGGCGCTCCGCCGGCGTCAGACCCGAATCAACCCGGCGGTCTCGGCAACGGCGTTGCCGTGAGTCCCTTCCGCGAGGCCTTCTTCGTGGGCACTTCGACAGCGGTCAACCCCGCCAACACTCTCACGCAGGCCACACAGGCAATTACGATCGTTGGGGGTGCAGTGGTTCTCGGCGCGACGACCGCGGGCGCCGGTTATAACGCTCCCACCCCGAACTCGATCAACATTCCGGTCACAGGCGTAACCGGCTGCACGACGAACCCCATCGTGACAGCTACGGTGGTTGGGGGCGGGCTCACATTCGCTCTCACGAATGCGGGTGCGGGCTGTACCGCCGTGGCTCCCGCGCTCACCATCCCGGCTCCTACAGGGCTCACCATCACGAGTACGAATTCCCTGGCTACAACCGCGATTGAAGCCAGCGTTGCGCCCACTCCGAAGTTCCAGGGCAACCTTGGCTCCACGGGTGGAAGCAACCCCAGCAGCGGCGCTGCCTCTCCTGGCAACGCGGCTCTGCCGAGTGAAAGTGTCCTTTTTGGCGCGCTGCAGTTCTACGACGCCATCGCGTTCCCAAGCACGGCGATCAACTTCACCGCGAACGTCAATGACGTTACCTCCATCACTGCGCCTAACGGCATTACGGGCGGACCTACCGGCCTCAATGCCAAGGCGACCATCAATTACTTTAATTGGGAAGGTCAACCAGTCAACATACCGCCTGGTTGCCTGGTCCTTCCGCTGGTACCCACTGTGCCCGAGTTAGGCGCGCCTGCTTTCACCGTGACGCCGGGCATCGGCAACTCGTTTGTGGTTCAGGTCAATCCGGCTGCGGTCGCGTTCCCGGGTGTGATCACCTCGGTCGTGACGTTTGCGAAGTCGAATGGCTGCACGGGCGCCGGCCAGCCTCCGATTGACAGTTGGGATCCCATCACCTTAACGCTGAGCGTCAGCGCTCCGCTGAATGCCTCTGTCGAGTACCCGACCACAGTTAATTACGAAGGTTGGAGCATCACGGAAGCGCTGGCCAGCGGTATTCTGCAACCCTTCTACGGCTACGGCTTGCAGGTCGCGAATAATCAGCCGGTTAACACCTTCCTGGACGTTTCGACCGCAGCCTCGAGCGGGCCGATGAACTTTACGGTTCAGCTCGTCGCCGGGCCGAACTGGCCAAGCGGGCTGGTAACCGTCAATGGCGGCGCTCCCGCGGACACGATCTATGCGACGGTCGCTGGAGTTAATACGACGACGCAGATCCCAGTCACCTTCAATGCCCTGGCGATCATCGGATTGCCTGTGGGTACTTACACCGCGGACCTGGTAATCGCCGCATCGCCGGAAACCCCTGCTGAGCCAGCATCCGGTTCAACCGTCTGTATGGCGACGCTTCCGGTGGGCAGCGGCACCACCAGCGCGATTTGCATTCCGATCTCCATCACGGTCACGGCTGCGCCACTCGCCGCACCCGCGGCCATCGTCTTCGGCACCAACACCACGACACCGCAGCAGACCGGGTTGTCGATTTCCAACCCGCTCACCACCACGGCGACGTACAACTTCACCACCGGGTATCAGCCCGCCCCCATTTTCGGGACGGCGCTCCCGGCCACCAACGTCTTCTTCGTGGGAACCGGTACGACTCTGATTCCGGCTACCGTTGGAAACACCATCAGCGGAAGCATCGCTCCGGGCGGCGTCTTCACGGTCCCGATACAGGTCAACCCGGTTGGTCTCCCAACCGGCGTCTATTCCGGCCAGCTTCTGGTCAGCGGTAACGGCCAAGCCTCCGGCGCTACACCACAAACCACCGTGCCGATCATCGTCTACGTGGGTCCGCACGCGGGAGAGGATCTGCCATCCGGTAATGGGCTCGGCCTGATGCTACCGGTCAATTCGCCGCCGATCGGCAGCGGTCAGTTGCCGGGCGCTGCACCAGGATCGCCTGGATCCTATCCGTTGATGCTCAGCGTACCGTCCGGGTATGGCCCGAGCCAGATCGCGAATCCGACGGTGGTCGAAGTCACCGCCCTGAACAACACGTCCACCGTCCCGATCTCTTTGAATTCACCAAGCGTGTCGGGTCTGGCGGGTGTAACCTTGACGAACCTTGGTCAATCCTTCGGCGGTACTCTTTCGGGCTGCGGTTCCACGTATGCGGAACTAAACGTGCTGCCCAACAGTCCGCTCGGTCCGACGTGCGCCTGGAATATCTGGGTGAACGCCACCGCGCTGAATTCCTCCAACACGACAACGATGGCCGCGTGCGGCGGCGGTTTCGGGGAAACCGGCACTCTCACGTTCGGCAACGGCGGAGGGAATGTCGCTAACCTGGTAGTACCGCTTACCGTCTGCGTGACCGACTCCCCGGTGTTGACGGTCGGCATACCTGCCACGTACCCGAACCCGACGTTCGGTCCGGGTGGCCCTGGCAATTCCTTGATTCCAATACCCAGCAACGTGCCGGTTGGTTTCACCCAAATCATCGTGGATTCGCCCCTCCCGGCCAAGGGTATTGCGCTGATGCAGCAGGCTGGCAACAGCAACCCGCAATGCCAGGTGCTGGATGTGCACACCAACGGCGGCTTTGTTCCCGATGTCACCATCGCTCCGTTGACCGTGCCGTGGCTCAGCATACAGACGCCTCCGGGCACGTTCACGGGCTTGATTCCCTCCCCGAACGGCATTACCGGGTTTAGTCCCATAAACTCGGTGGGCGCGCAGTTCGCGGCTGGTCCAGACACTATTGGTCCAGGTCTGGTGACTTTCGAGATCTGCGCCGATACCGACCCGCTCGGAAACGTGACGGGTAGCTACAACACCTCGTTTACCGTCATTGGTGAGGGAGGCCCAATCACGGTTCCGGTGAGCTTCCTCATCGCGAATACGACAGGCGTCTCCACCACCAACGGAACGGCGACGGAGTTCAGCCAGCTCGGCGTGTTCCGGCCAACAGCAGCGGCTCCGAACACCTCGATGGCGTTCTACCTGGATAACAGCGGCGCCAACGCTTGGAGCGCGGCCGACAAGGTCCGCTTATTCGGCGTGACCGGTATCCCCGGCACGACAGTCAATGACATCCCCGTGGCAGGAGACTGGGACGGGACGGGCGTCGTCAGGTTCGGCGTCTTCCATTGCCCGGTGGCTACGCTTGGCCCATGCACCTGGTTCATCGATCTGAACAATAACGGTCAATGGGACGGGGCGTTCGGCGGGGATGCGGCTTGGGTCAACTTCGGCCTGGCCGGCGATATTCCAGTCGTAGGCGACTGGACTGGCGACGGCAAGTCGAAGATCGGCGTAATCCGTTGCACGCCGGGTTCACCGAATCCGTGCGTGTGGTACCTGGATATGGGTAACAAGCACACCTATGATCCAGCGACTGTGGGCATCCTCTTCCTCGGCGCGGCGGGCGATATGCCGGCCGTAGGCAGTTGGCAGACGAGCCCGACAACAACACCGGCTATGCAAATCGGCGTGGTTCACTGCCCGACTGTCGGCGCCTCCTGCACCTGGACCGTCGACAGCATCGGTAAGACCGGCAGCGCGAATCCTACTCCGATCGATGTTCGCCTTACCGCAACCACCGCGGGCACCTTCACTGCCGCCGGCGGCTATCAAGCCGGCGATGTGGCGGTGATGGGCAACTGGAATGGAAACGGCAAGCTGCGCATGGGCATCTTCCGTTCCAGCACTGGCCAATGGTATGTGGATACGAACGGCAACGGGGTGTACGACCCCGGCGTCGATCAAGTCTTCGCCTTTGGCCTGCCGCCAGCCATGAACCCCGGAGGCGTTGCGGATCAGCCAATTGTTGGATTCTGGACGATGCCGTAACCAAAACTCTTGAATCCTTGAATTACGGGCTCCATCCCTCGTGGATGGAGCCCTTTTTTATTTGGGGATAGAAAAAGACGGGGGCCGGAAAGACACGGGGTTAGGGATTGGGGGAAAACGGGGGCCGGGGCCGTGGGGCGCTCCCTGACGGGTCTAGCGAGGGGCCGGGCGAAAGAAACCTAAGAGCCGATGTACCCAGTCGTCTTGAGGGGGAGGGGGAATGGTTTTGTGTCCGAACAGGACGGTAGCGCTGGCCAGTTCAAAATTCTT
>Ga0326727_10015173_pt1 | contig 16611 bp, 9 predicted proteins | sample MB2enrmetagenome_FD_207643 | JGI IMG/M metagenome (GOLD analysis project Ga0326727, IMG submission 207643) | Lab enriched peat soil microbial communities from McLean, Ithaca, NY, United States - MB29MY | ecosystem: Environmental > Terrestrial > Soil > Wetlands > Peat | place: USA: New York...
TGTCGGCCTCGAGCCGTCCCGTTTCCACCCATTGAAGGAAATCCTTCGAGTATTCACAAAGCGTGGGCGGCTTCCTGTCGAGCGGGTCGCTGCCCTTGACAGTGGCAGCGAGTTTGAGAGCGGCAGCCTTTTGCGCTCTCGTTTCGTTGGCCTCCTTGGTCGACCCGCGGTAGCGCTCGCCGCGCACCGTGAAGTCATACCAGTAATACTTCGACTTGTTCTTTCTGAACAGTTCCACGAGATCACCCCCAAGCAGCGCGTACGGAAGCAACTCGTGTGTTCCGCCGAATGGATCCGCGCGGAACAACAACATCGTACATCAGCTTGACTTCGATCCCAATCCAGTCAGAGAGCGCACCTACGCAATGCCAACAATCGAGTGCTGCGGGCGTGGTTGAGTGTTGCCGGCTGCATCGTAGATGCCCGTACTGGTTCTCAAGAACTCACGTGCGCTCTTTACGCCGGCTGCATTCGTGGATGGCGCGGGCGATCAGCTCTTTTTTCTGTTCCAGTCTCGCCAAGTAAAGAACGGTGGAATCGCTGGGAGCGACCATTTCCACAATTGCAGTGCGTGCTTGAGCGTCGAACTAACAGTAATCTGTTCGGACCCCAGTTCGCTGCGGATTTCCTCTTCGAAGTATGACTTCTCCTGCAGAAAGCATTCAAAGTCTGTGTGCAAGCTTGTTACTTCGTCGGTTGGTCCTGGTCTGCGTAGGCCCCGGCCGAATTAAAAGGTGAAGCAGGCAGTCCCTCCTGGTTAAACAACGTGATTGTCGGGCTCGCGGCCCAAGCGTAGCGAAGATAGACCGGCCTCGGTACCGCAGGATTTCTGGCAACGACCGTCGTGCCTTCGATCTGTGCGGAGGCTGGGGAAAACATTTGATCGCTCCCTGCGACCTCGAATCCCGCTAGTTCACCGTGCGCGTTTAACCCTGTCGCATGGTCGAACCAAGCGCGGATCGCTCCAGGCTCAAGCGAGACCTGTTGAAAGGTCGGTCCACTGTACTCGATTGGATCACCATATCCGATGGCCCGGGCGGCCAGCGCAAGACGCGCACCTATCGTTTGCTTATCAGGTGGATGAACGTTCTTTGGATCGCCGACGTCTGCGGAAACAATCATTGCTGTGTTTGCAATCGAGAGCGTCCTCCGCTGTGCCTCCCGTACAACAGACCATGGGTTAGCATTAGGCGGGCCAAACGCAGAAATCTGCACATACAAAAAAGGAAAGTTACCTTCGCCCCATGCTTCCCGCCAGTCGGCGATCATTGCCGGAAAAAGCCGGGAATAGAGTGCGTCGATTCCCTGGGTTGCATCTGACTCGCCTTGATACCAAATGACGCCCTTGATGCGTAGCGGGGTTAAAGGCGCAATCATAGCGTTGAAGAGGCCCGCAGGTTCCAAGGCATAGGTAGTAAAGTGGAAAGGCGCGGGTTTGCCGGACTTTGTCGCTTCGACATCCTCCTTCTCAATACGGCGCAGCTCATCGGCCCGATCGCGGATGTCTCTTTCCCAGGATGCGAGAAGTGGTAACAGAACTGGGTCGGACGTGAGTGTCCTCATGCTCGTCCAAGATTCAGCCCACGTGCCTCCCCAGTTGCTGACAATTAAACCGATCGGTACCTTTTCGACAGCCTGTAAGTCGCGGGCAAAGAAGTATGCCGCCGCAGAGAGCGTCCCCGCGTTCTGTGGCGAGCATACCTGCCATGGAAGGGCCGCATGAATATCCTTGAGCGGGTAATCCGATAAGGTCTTCGCCATTGTGATGAAGCGGATTTCAGGGTAATTTGCCTCTGCTATCTCATTCTCCGAGTCCTTTATGGGAGCTTCAGGGCCGAAACCGTCCAAAGGCATCTCCATATTCGACTGCCCGGAAGCAACCCACACATCGCCGACCAAAACGTCGCTTAGCTTCACCGTGCTCGAACCCCGGACCGTCACTGCAAAAGGGCCGCCAGCGCTCCCGGGTGAAAGATAGACCTCCCAATAGCCCGTCTCATCGGCTGTTGTGGATTTCGTCTCACCGCGAAACTCGACGTTGACCGATTGGCCTGCCATGTCCCAGCCCCAAAGATGCACCGGCATACTCCGCTGCAACACCATGTGATCGGTTAAGAGCTTGGGCAGCACTACTTGGGCGTCTGCCGTGGGGTAGACAGCGCAAATGAATGAAAAGAAGATTAGTAAGATTCGCTGATTCAATCGTGGGTTCATCTATCGTAGATTCCCCTTTCGTCAGTAGTTGTGCAGGCTCACCAACCGAACGTGGCGATTGCACGCCGGTCACAGCATTCCGCACATCCGTTGTTCAATGCAGGTATCGTGCTGCCGGAATAGCGACGTTTCCCCGCGCCCGCGGTTCGCATTTAAAACTGTTCTCCTCATTTGCATCGCCCCCGATATAAGTGGGAAACTCGGGATACGGGCAGATCCTGCGTCGCAACGTCTTACCGTCCGAGCGGCGGGAGTCGCCGGTACCTGGAAGTTCACCGGGGGCGATACTTTGTTCGCTCCATTTCTGCACTGCACCGAGAAGGTCGTCGGCTGCGTCGGAGATGCCCTGACCTATACCTGTTACTCCAGGCCCGCTGCCGCAATGCTGCATTCCCGGAACGAGATAGTATCGGAAAAACTCCTGCGCGGCCGTGAGAGGGTCTGAAGCGGATCCTTTCTGCGGATGATGTTTGATGAACTCGACGACTCTTTCGTAGTAGTTGATAGCGTCGGGATACGGCACGAGTGAATCCGCGGTACCAGTGAACATAATCAGTTTCCCTCCGTTTTTCTGAAACGCTCGGAGGTCGGGATTGTTGGCATTCACGATGGGTGCGAGCCGATCATCTAACTCAGCCTCATCTTTGTTGAAGTCGAATGTTGTCGGCTCGAACTTCGCTCCAAGGGCCCACTGAAATGGGTACATAAGTACCACTGTTGAAGACCAATCCTCTTGAAAGACAATCCCACCGGGAGAGGACTCCGATCCGAAAGGGATTGGCGCATAAATTCGTTCTCCCGTAACCGGGTTGAGCGGCCCCTTGTAAATGGCCTCTATCGCCGCTAGTTGTTCTTCTGTCAGACAGTTCTTCGCGATCGTTTGAGTGCAGACAGGAAGACGATGAAAGTCGAAATTGCAGGCGCGAGGATCCGTCAGAAAGTTATCTGACGGCGCGCCTCCATCTTTCCCGGCGCATCGAGAAATGGCAGCTGCTGTAACTTGATTAAGGATATCCTGCGAAAGTAAAGAGCGATCACCCGCTTTGTGCGTCGCCTGGTAATGCCATAAGAACTCCGAATGCAGGTGAGTACGATTGTTAGCCGGCGCTCCCGCGATAATGCCGTTGTAGTCCGTAGGATATCTTTGCGCTTCAGAAAGGGCTTGCTGACCGCCTGTGGAACAACCCCAAAAGTAGGAATGCTCCGCACCGACACCATAGAAGGCTGCAATTACAATCTTCGACAATAAGGTCATCTCATGGGTCGCCCGATGTCCGAAGTCCGCCCACTTATCAGGGAAATCACTTACAAGGTTTGCACTGGGGGAAGTTCCCAGGTCGGTATTTGCGGTTACAAATCCACGTTTAATTCCAGGACCCATGCCATCGTAATCGATGGTTCCGGCCCCTCCACCGTTCCCTGTACCGAGGAAACGGCCGTTCCAACCAGTTTCCGGAAGCCAAATCTCTATCTGAATTGAAGACGCAGGAGCCGGCTTCGCCACGATTTGAACGCGGCAGAATGGTGGTAGGCCTGCCAGCTTCTCTGGCGGCAAACGATCCGTCTCGATGGCTGGAGCCCCTGCGGTCACACTTCGCGCAGAAATCGATAGGACCTCTGGAAGCTTCAGTTTCTGAAGCTTCTCGCACGCTGCCGCCGGATCGCTCAACGTCGGTGGCGAGTCTTGAGAGCGAGCAGAAACGGTAGTGAATACTAGCAGCGCCGCCAAATAGACCAAAACGCCCGTTGTGGGCATCGGAGTCAAACGGAAGAGTATTCGATTCACTTTGTTTGCAGCGTTGGCTCTCGATGCGGACCAATTATACCAAGTAAGCTTTCGCCAATTCATCCCCAATACCCCGGCGCACCGCATGTTGTGATCGGCTGCATCCGAACCTATGCATCAAAGTAACCTTGTCGCACAATCAGTCATGGCATCGACGCCAAGCTCTCACTTCGGGCTAGCAACGCCATTCGGAGCCTCCGTCACTGGACTTAACGTGAAGGAATGAGGCTTGGGTTGGGCGGCATCATAGATTGTATTCTCAAGGAAATCTTCAAAGGTTTCGATGACATCTCCTTTGTCTCCAACTGGCCCGATATTCGCATCCTTAATGCGCATGATCATGTGAACTTGGTTAGCATGCACCCGATCGGAAACGGACCAGCTTACCACTTGTGCCTGGTCGCGCATCGGCGTGTGGTACTCCGCGAGATTGATTCCCTTTGCCAACTCGTCGGCAGAGAACACTCCGACCGCTTCGCCGTCGATCCCCAAAGTAAAGCTTCCTGGCTCCAATCCCGTGATGCGAAGCAACTCCTGGTTCAATTGGTTCTGAATATCGGTTAACTGAAGGATGCGCTGCTGCAGGGCGTTGTTTGCATCGAACGGCAAGGGCAGAGCATCTTCAGTTTCCGTCCAGCGCAAAAGCTTGCCGTCGGCGTCAAGGTGCTCCACCGACGCGTTCAACGCCTTGTCGACATGAGTCGAGCGCGCGTCGATGCTGACTGACGATACCAACGATGGTGCGTTCCACGCTTTCAGGATCGCCTCTGCCATTGCCCAATGCCCGATCGGCTCGGGATGGACGCGATCCGGAAGAATGAACCTCGCAAACATCGGATCGCTGGCTTGAGCGTTCCCGATAAGCGTCTGCACCGGAGGATTCAGATTTATGAAGTCGTCACTGTGTTCCTGAGCAAGATTCTGATCCAAGTCCGCAAAATGCCTCATTACGCTGTTGTAGCCTCCCGGAAAACTGGGAGGCCTGGTTATTTCGTCGAAGGGAGAAGGCCCCAGGACTACAACGCGCGCATTCGGCGCCATATCGTGGAATGAGTTCAGTATGTGCTCGTATCCCTTTACGTATTTATTCTCGGTGTCGCTGTTTGTCGGATGGTAGCCGCCGTCATTCATCCCCAGCATGATCGTAATTACGGACGGATGATGCGAGAAAACGTCCCGCGATAGCCGCAAATCGACGTCGCCGCCTCCGCCCCCGCTCACACGATCTCCACCGACGCCGGCACCGAAGAAATGCACGCGCATGCCGGGAAACCTCGTGACCGTATACAGTTCGATCCACTGGGTATATAGATCCTGCGCCGTGATACTGTCTCCATAAAAGACAACTGTATCGCCGTTCTTCAGGAAGAATTGTTGAGTACCAGCCGAAACCGGCAACGGCGATAACCACAAAGCTGCAGCAATAACATAAGAAAGCAATTTCACACCCATCGAGCATCCCCCTCCTATTACAGCTGTCAAACAATGGCCGATCGAACCACAACGGCTCGAACTCTATCTGGTTTTCACGAGTGCATTCCAATCGACCTTGTTGATGACCCCCTGCGATCGGGTCGAGAACCGGTCTTTACTGACGGTATGCGAGCCTCATACTCGTTCCTGCACGACGAACCTTCTTTGCGGTGACACTTCCAATATATGATACAAACGAGACACCTCTCGCAAATGCGCAAGCCGCATAATTGTTGAGCCAATGCCATGCAGATTCTCAGTGATTCTGGAAGAGAGAATGCGATCCCGGTTGCGATTCTGGTAGTATGGGCGCAGTTGCTCTCCATGGCGATGGTGATCGCTGCGCAGAGGGTCAGCTTAGCGGAGTCCGAAGCCTTCGAAGCACAGTTGAAGACCGCTTTGGCGCTGCACCTGCACGGCGATTACGTGCATTCGATTCCGATGCTTGAGCGACTTGTGCAGGCATCGCCGCGCAACTACTCGGCCAACTTGTTACTTGGAGAAGACCTGCTTCTCAGCGGGAAGCCGCGCGATGCACTTTCGTGGCTTCAGGTTGCGGCCGAGGTGCGGCCCGGGGATGTGACCGCGCTCGACTACAAGGCGGCGGCAGCCGAATCCTCAGGCGATTTTGCCACGGAGTCGGAGGCCCTTGAGAACGCAGTTGCACGTTCGCAAGAAGATGAGGAACATCTTTTGACGTGGGGTAACTTCTGTCTAAAACGCTTCGAAGCTGTGCAGACAATCATGCTCGGGACCAGGCAGGGCAAAGCGGTGGAGCTGCGTTTGTCGGCGTGGGGCCAACCACAAGGAAGCGAGGCCAGCGAGTCACTGCTCGAAAAGTCTGCGGCTCTTGACCCCGAACAACGCGGAATTTGGGGAGAACTCGGAATCGCGCAACTAGAGCTTGGCAACCCAGCGCAGGCACAGACGACGCTCAAAGAGGCTGAACAGCGTGAACCGCGAGCTGCCGAGACGTTGCAGCTTGACGCTCTAATCGCCGCCTCGGTGAAGGACTGGCAAGTCGCGGAGAAACGGTTGCTATCCCTCGGCGAAAGATCGAGTGCCGAACTGAACAAAGCTCTTGCAGCATGGCCCCGGACATTGACTCCCGGACCGGAAGTGGCCGGAGCGATTTGGGGCTGCCTGCGGAACCCAACAGATTCCTGCCGGGCCGTTTCAGGTGCACCCGAGAATGGCGAGGGGGTAAGCGCCAGCGAGCTTTTCCTCGAAGGGCGATGGGAAGAGTTGGCGGCGCTTCCTGCCACTGCGACAGCCAGTCAATCGGAATGGACCTGGCGCGGCGTGGCTCTGGCTCGAAAAGGAGATTGCCCTAGAGCTATACCTGCACTTGAACGCGGGTGGACCGCGACTGAACGCGAGGGTACGCTCTATCTTCAGTTTTGTTACGAAAACGAAGAATCGCGGGTGGAGGACCGGCTGATCGCTCAGGGGAGAGCTGGTGCGTTTCACGAACTGAGAGGTGACCTGGAGATGATTGTTGGCAGTGATTCCGCGGCAGCGGAGAAGGACTATGCAGAAGCGTTAAAGTCACGACCTCATGATGCGCGCCTTCTTGCCAAATCGGCCGAGGCCTGCCTGATGACAGATGGCCCAGCTGACCCGAGGCGCGCACGAACTGCCGCACTGTCCGCACTGGCAATCAACCCGCGCGAGACAGCGGCGGTGCAGACGCTCGCAGAGATCGCTCTCTACGAGCGCCACTACGCCGAAGCAGTTGTTCGGCTGAAGCAGTTGGCTGCAGCGCAACCCGCGAATGCCTGGAGCAAGGTGGAGCTCGGCGTGGCCTACGGACAGTTGGGTCAACCCGGCGAGGCAGTGCGTTACCTCGAACCGCTGTTAAAGGCGGGCTACCCGGACCCGAAGGGGCAGCTGCATGGGCAACTGGCTGTGGCGCTCAGGAAGCTCGGCCGCACGGAAGAAGCCGGACAGGCGGCTGCGGAAGCGTCCAGATTGGCCGATGTATACCTCAAAAACGGTGTGCGCGAGGGAACCGATGCTCCATAGCAGGCGCGACTTCCTGTTGGGCGGCGCCACGCTCCTGCCGGCGGCTTGGCTTGCGCAGCGCTCATGGCCATCTACCGCAAGCCCCATCAGCATGGTTGAAGGAGCAGCAAAAAGTGGATTGGGATTCGTGCTGCGCACAGGCGCGACCGGCCACAAATATCAGCCGGAAACAATGGCCGGAGGTCTGGGCATCATCGATTTCGATGGCGACGGATGGCCCGATCTTTACTGTGTGAACGGCGCGAGGATGCCCGAGCTTGAGAAGAGCGGGCCGGAATTCTGGAATCGTCTATATAAGAACAATCGCGATGGAACGTTTAGCGACGTCACTGAGAAGGCCGGACTTGCCGGCCAGGGGTACGGAATCGGCGTTGCTGTCGGCGACTACAACAACGATGGTCATGAGGATTTGTTTGTTGCGGGCGTTCATGGTAATCAGCTATTCCGCAACAACGGCGATGGAACTTTTACCGACGTGACTGAAGCCGCCGGTCTGAGGTCACCTGCAGGGCAAGGATTGTGGTCCATCGCGGGGGCTTGGATCGATTATGACAGCGATGGAAGATTGGACCTGTTCGTTTCAAACTACTGCCAGTGGGCTCTTGGGCTCGATCCTATTTGCGGCGGAATAACAGCTGGAGACCACCGTTATTGCCCTCCGGATAAGTATGCCGGGGAACCGATGCAGTTGTTTCACAACGAGGGCGACGGCACCTTTACCGAAGTGACCAGGAGAGGCGCCATCCCGGAGATTCTCGGAAAGGGAATGGGCATTGCGGTCGCGGATTTCGCCGGCGATAGGCGGCCTGGCCTGTTCGTGGCCAATGATGATGTTCGGAACCTGCTGTTTCGGAACACCGGAAATCGATTTGAAGAGATGGGTTTCGAAGCCGGGGTGGCCTATAAGGGAGATGGCCGGGCCGTCTCGGGCATGGGGGCCGACTTTGGAGACATTGACGGGGACGGCCGCTTCGATCTGGTCATGACGGACTTGAAAGGGGAGGGCTTCGGTGTTTTTCTCAATCGCGGGCATGGCGAATTCGAAGACGGAAGCAACTCTTCCAGGTTGCAGAGCCTGAGCGCGCAGCTGAGCGCCTGGGGATGCGGGCTGGTGGATCTCGACAACGATGGCTGGCTTGACTTGTTTGTCGCCGGAGGGGGCGTAGACACAGACCAGGGGATGACCAATCACATCTTCAGGAATATCGGGGGTAGATTCGTCGATGTGTCCGTGGAATCCGGAGTTAGCCGCGCGCCCGCACGTTTGCATCGCGGCTGTGTTTTCGCCGATTTCGACCGCGATGGCCGTATTGATGCAGCAGTCAGCTCCCTTGACGGCCCAATTGAGCTATGGTGGAACCGGAGCCCGCAACGCCGATGGCTGCAATTGAGGCTCAAAGGCACGCAAAGCAACAGGTCAGCGATCGGCGCCTTGGTCACGCTGAAAACGGCCAGGGGCGCCCAGGTACGATGTGTGAACAGCAGCGTTGGTTACGCTTCCAGCAGCGATTTAACGCTTCACTTCGGAATGGGCACCGAGAAGCTGGGCACCATAGAGATTCAGTGGCCGTCTGGAATCGTGCAGAAACTCGGCGAAGTGGCGGCGGGGCAGCGGCTCGAAATTGAAGAGCCGGAGCATGGGTTTCCCTCCCAGGCGCGGCCAAAATGATCGGTCCGTTCACTGCCGCTTACTTGCGTTCGAGAACGATCAGGTCCACTGCATCGACGGGGAGCGGGTTTGAGAGCGTCAGGGAGGGACCGTTCGCTGTGCTCGCGTCGGCGAGGTCGAGCGATTGCTTAACGCCGATGCGGTAGCGCTTCACTGTGAAGGCAGCTTTGCCCCAGGGCAGATTGGCGACGGTCAAGTTGTAGCCGGCATTGTCGCGATAGACAATGTCGGTGCGATTGGGTAATGGCGTGCCTGGGTAGCGATTCCAGAGCGGCGGCCGGGTCGGGTCGATAGACTCCGGCACGGTGACCATAGGCCGGGGCATAAAGTCCGCGGGCTTGGCGAAATTGCTGATGAGAATCTGCACGCTCTTGCCATCTTCGGACTTGCCCGCGAGCACGGCGAAGCCGAAGGTGTCAGCGCCTGTAACAGCAAGACGCGCGGGCGTATTGAGCATCTGGCCCATCGCCTTGAAGACGTAAGCCGGTTTGTAGTAGTAGCCGTTCAGGTCGAAGAGGCCCATCCATGCTGCGTCGCCACGATAGAAATGTGCGTGGTCGACGGGTGCGTCCTGGAGATAGGTCAACACTGCGCCGACGAAGGCTGCGTTATGCGCGCCCTGGAGTTCGGGCGCTTCCTGGATGGTGTAGTCGTAGCTGATGTTCCACTCCGAGAGGATGCTTTCCGCGTGGGGGAAGCCGTGCGTGTTGAGCGATTGGCGCACCTCCTGGCCCAGCCGCACCGCGTCGTACGGATCCGCCGAACCGAAGGCGTAGGTGTGCCAGGAGAAGAAGTCGAGGGGAACATGGTGCGCCGCGCAGTAGTCGAGCAGGCCCTCACGCCACGGACTGAGGCCGTGCGGCGAGGCCTGTGCATCGCCTCCAACCTTCAGATCCGGGTCGACCGACTTGAGCGCGCGCGCGGTTTTCTCGTAAATGGAATAGAACTGCTCGGGCGTGCCGCCCCAAAAGCCTTCGGGCTCGTTCCAGAACTCCCAATAACGAATGGCCTCGTGGAACCCGTTGGCCCAGCCCTGGTTGTAGTGCATGGCGATATGCTTGACGATGTTGGCGAACTTGTCGTAGTCGGCGGGCGGATCGGTGTTGGCGCCCCAACTGCGGCCGATTCGGTAGTAGACCTCTGCGCCCGAGTCGCGGATCGAGGCGATGACTTTGTCACTGGGGCCGAAGCGATAGCTCTCGGGCTTTTCGGGATCGGCGTTCCAATCGGGAAAGATGATGCTCTCGTTGCCGGCCCTAACCACGCCGATACGCTGCACGGGATCGGGAAGGAGTGACACTAGATTGACATCGCGGTAGTCGTAGCGTGAGTCGACCTCGGTAGGTCCCATGAAGTCGTGCGTGCGCACCTGGTCGACACGTAGATCGCGGTATTGCTCCACAAGGTTCGGGAGTCCGGCCATTACCGGCGATGGGGGGCCGTTGAGTCCCTGAAATGACCGAATGCGGCCGCCATCTTTGTTGGCATCAACCGACAAGCTGCGGAAGCCCTGTCCGGTGCCTATACCTGGGACCAGCGAGATTGCCAGGAAAGGCGTGACCGCCGTAAGCCAATTGAGGTACCGCATTTGCTTCCCCCTGAACCAAGCCGGGCGAGAAGTCCCGCAGTGCTCGCATCGTTGAAGGCCGCGTGAGCCCCGCAACCGTCGCCGGATTGATTCAAAATGCTCCACCCTATGACGGGCAACTCGACTGCTACCTATTGAGCCAGCCAGCCTCCGTCGATAGGCAAAGAGGCTCCTGTAATGTTGCTTGCCTCATTGGTGCAAAGGAATGCAACAAGTGCGCCGATTTGCTCAGTCGTCGTAAAGGCGCCAGTCGGCTGCTTTTCAAGCAGCATGTCCCGCGCAGCCTCTTCGTGGGTGATGTTTTTCTTCTTCGCTATTGCGGCAATCTGTTCTTCCACGAGAGGCGTCGAGACCCACCCGGGGCAGATCGCATTGCACGTAATTCCAGAGCCAGCCGTCTCAAGTGCGACTACCTTGGTTAGTCCGACAAGGCCGTGTTTGGCGGCTACATAAGCCGCCTTTCCCACAGACGCTACCAAACCGTGAGTCGACGCAATGTTCAGGATGCGTCCCCACGCGCGCTGCCGCATGGATGGCAAAGCGGTTTGGATCGTGTGGAAGGCCGCAGTGAGATTAATGGCCAGGATTGCATGCCACCGGTCGGGAGGGAAGGATTCCACTGGAGACACATGCTGTACCCCGGCGTTGTTGACGAGATTATCGACGCTGCCGAGTTGCTCTCTTGCTGCCCCGATTAGGCTGACGCATTCATGCCTGTTCGACAGGTCGGCGCCATGGTAAAGCACCTGCGTATGAAGTTTGTGGGCCAGTTCTGCGCGTTGCATTTCGATTGCCGCTGGCTCACCAAAGCCGTTCAACATGATGGAGCAGCCGCTCGCAGCCAACGTTCTAGCGATTCCCTTGCCAATGCCACTCGTAGATCCGGTCACAACGGCAGTACGCGTTTTGATCACGACCGTCTATCCTTCCCAACCGGGCCGGATCATTTCGGCCTGAGTGCCACCAAATCAAACGAATCGTCAGCTTGCCCGGTGATGTGTTTGCTGCGGAGGAAGATTTCGAATGATCGCAAATCAGGCCGATTCAGCAGTGTCGCCATTTCCGCCGGGAATTGACCGTGCAGCAGGAAGCGCGATGCGGACTCGTTTGCCTGCATGTCGGCCCCATCGATCATAAGCACGTATCCGGTCTGCAGGGCATTTTGTGTCAGCGTTACATCCACATAGGCGATCTCGGGGTTAGAGTAGATGTTTTCATACGAGGCCTGTTCACCTGCAAGCCGATGCCGATTTTCAAAAAAATGCGTATCTTTAGTTAAATCATCAACGTGGAGAAAATTCTTTTGTTCGGAGAACAGCCTCCCCCATGGATCGCTGTTAGGACCGCCAATCAGAATACTGTTGTTTTGGTTCAGATCTTCGACATGGATGTCGCGCGCGTATCGTATGACTGCATGCACTCCTGCTTGACGCAAAGACTCCAAGAAGTCCGTTCCGATCAACGCTTCGTTCACGCTTGTCGAGCGAAAGCTGTAATCCGATTGGATTACGCTTCGCAGTTCCTGATCCTTCAGGGCGGTGATTTCGTCTTCGGGGAAGTCCTGGCGCACGTACTCAGAGAGGGGAATGTTCTTTCCCACGATGGTCTGCAGAATAGCAAACGAGGTGTCGGGAATAACGATGATGACATCGCCGTTGAACCGGGCGAGGTCCCGAACAAATGGACTCAGTCCGGCATCCTTATTGCTGACGGGGACTTTCGAACTCCAGGTGCGCCAGTAAGCGAAGGACACGATCAGAAAGGCGAGTGCAAATACAATCGTCAAGCCGAAATGCAACCGTTTCCATACGGCCCGGGCAGATCGGCTTCCGGCCTCGGCGCCCGGAGAAGTTTTACGCTCTTCTGCCTGAATGGAATCAACGCGCGTTAAGGTCGCGCTTCGCGCCGGCGCAGGCGAGAAGACTGGCAGGTAACTCCCTCTCGGAATGGTCAGTACAACTGCTTCATCTCTTCCTTCGGATTCGAAATAGTCCGCCAGCCTCTTCCGCAGATGGCTGATTTGCGCCCGGACAATGTTATCGTATGCCGGATCAAAATTCTGGGGCCTGTTGAGGACGCCAACAGCAATGTCGATTTCGCTTAGAGCCTTTCCCGGATTGAGGAGTGCCGACCGGGTTACGAATTGGAGGATGTTCCTTAGCTGCTCGGCACGGCGAAACTCTTCACTTGCTGTAATGCGCTGAACCAGCAGCCATCGGTCGTCGCTGTTAAGCGACGGCAGATCGAACGTGCTCGTCGCTTCGCTCGATCGTTTCGGGGTCATGCTTCCTCTCCCGGCTATTGTAAGGCGATCGAAGCCGAATCGGCTAAGTTTATGTATGCAATCTCAAATAGATGGGGGTGTGCTTGGGCAATTAGGCCGTAGCTTATAGAAAACAAATGTAATTTACGTAAATTCACGTTTAAACACGCGCCCCCACTTGACCGCGACAGACGCAGGCGCAATAGTTCTGCGATATTTGGGTTTGTCATCTCGCCAGATGCGGTAGCCCATGCAGCACTGCGAAAGTTAACGATCACCCTAACTCAATCCTCAGGAGGTCAGATGATGACGCCAACGACTATTCTCAAGTTCTGGTGGCAAGGACAGAACCCTTTCACAGCAGGGAAGAGTTGCATGAGACGCAGTTCGATTGCGGGAAACAGGATGAGGTTATACGCGTTTTGCGGCATGTGTGTGGCTATCTGCCTGATGATTAGCCCTTTGTCCGCGCAGGTGAAGTCCAGCGCGATTACAGGCATAGTGACCGATCCGAGCGGGGCCGTCGTACAGAACGCGTCGGTAGCCGTTCTGAATGAAGAAACCAGTGTGAGCGTGGAAACCAGGACCAGCGATAAGGGCGAATATACCGTGCCCTATCTTTCGATCGGCCACTACACACTCTCGGTACAGACGACCGGGTTCGAAACCTACCGCAAGACCGGCATCGTTCTGGACAGCGCGACCACCTTGCGCGAGGACGTTTCGCTGGTACTCGGCCAGACGAACGCCACCATTACGGTGAGGGCAGATGCACTGGCTCTGCAAACCGAGAGCCCAACCGTACAGGGGGTGGTGAGCGGTGACCTCATCCAGACTCTTCCCAACATCAATAACAACCCGCTCTACTGGTCTACGCTGCAGGCTGGTGTAGTGCCCGACACGAATATGTTAACGAGCACGTACCTGGGCGTTGGATTCACCGATCGGCAAGCCATGTCCGAGTTTCGTATCAACGGCACCGAATTAGGCAGCAACGATATTCAGTTGAACGGACTCTCGATCCAGGGCGCCGCTTGGCACGAAACCGCCGTCGTTCCCAATCCCGACTCGCTTCAGGAAGAGACCATCACCACCAGTACCTTTACCGCCGACATGGGCGATGCCTCGGGCGTGATCTCGATGACCACCAAGAGCGGCACCAACGATTTACACGGCGATCTTAACTACATGATCCGCAACGAGGACTTTAACGCGAACGGATTTTACAACAACTATTACGACATCCCACGCCCAAAGTACCGGCTGCTTCAAGGGGGCGGCAGTATAGGCGGTCCGGTCATCGTCCCGAAGGTGTACAACGGGAAAGGCAAGCTGTTCTTCTTCGCGTCGTATCTACGCCTTACCCATTCGTCGCCTGATACCTTCCTTGGCAAGGTGCCAACCGGTCCAAACTCGGTCAGCGGCTACATGGGCGAGCGGAACGGCGACTTTAGCGAGACGATGGTCCCGAACGAGAGCGGCGTTCCGGTGAACGTCAACATTTACAATCCCTTCACTGCGACGCCGGCTTCGGGCAGTACGACCACCTTTCAGCGCCAAATCTATCCCGGCGCGATCGTCACCAACCCCAATCAGTACGGCGTGACGATTTTGAACGCATATCCTCTTCCGAACCACACGCCCAGCGATGCCTATAACGACAACAACTATTTCTTCCAGGGCACCATACCCGAAGTTCGCAATAGTATCAACACCCGGGCTGACTACAAGCTCGGGCAAAAGCAATCGCTCTATTTCACATTCGGCATTGCACAAGGCTCTATTTCCCAGCCGAACGCGTGGGGATCCAAGAGCGTATTCGAAAACATGCCAGTATGGCCGGGTGTCACTACGGACAGAAATCCCTACGCTGCGATCGGCGATACCATCACCCTCAATCCAACCACGGTGATCGATCTACGTTACGGCGTGACCCACATTCACACCCAGTCCCGGGTACCACCCGCAACGGGAATCGAGGGTTCAGCATATGGCGTGCCCAGCGCAGTGGGAGCTCTGGACATATTGGCCGGGGATACGCCCTCCGTAGGAAACTTTAATACAAACGACAGCGCGAATCAGGGCAACTACACCCAGCTTGGCGATCCCGAATGGGACAACAAGCTTGAGGCCCAGCTCAACCACGCCGTGAGCGGCAGCATCACCAAGGTGATAGGCAACTGGACTTTGAAGGAAGGCGCCGAGTACCGGGTCGATCTGGGGAACTGGACGGACCTTGTATGGCCCACCCCAGCTATCGGAGTTCAGGACGGTGCATTTAGCATGCCTTCCGGCTCAGGGGAGTACGGTTCAGCCAATGGATACAATTCGTCGCTGATCACGAACCCCGCAGATCAGGGCTATAGCTTAGCCTCCGCAGTAACCGGCGTCTCGGGCTGGGCCTTGATAGGTGGCAGCGGGGTCCAAGTGGCCCTCGCCGCGAAGTATCTGGCGTTTTATACCCAAGACAGCTGGAGAGCGACAAGAAAATTGAACCTCACGTTGGGATTGAGATACGAGGTGCAACCGGGACCAACCGACCGCCACAATCGCATGTCCAGCATGGACCTGAGCGTAGCGAACCCCTATAGCTCAGGCGCCTCCCTGACGAATCCCCTGGGGGGCCTTGGGCTTTTGACCTTCCCCGGCGTGGCCGGCTACAGCCGGAACCTCTATAACACAGAGTACGGTAATGTTTCGCCCCGGGTGGGAGCAACCTATCAGTTGAACAAATCTACTGTGATACGCGGCGGATACGGCAGAAACTACATGCCGAGCAATACCGGCTTCAACGCCAACGGGACAATCTACGGCACCGAACCTTTTTCGGCGACCGCTTACCCGATTCCGTACGGACTTTCACCCAACGGTAGTCCGGCCGGCACCTTTGACCAGACGCAAAACACGCTCATTGTTCCTCCGGCCGGGGCTCACCAGTCGCCGTCTCTTTACGGTATTCCGGGAGGCGGCGTCGACGTATTCAACCGGCATTTGTACAAAACCGGCGTGACGGACCAGTGGAACGTCGCTGTTGAACGGACGTTTGGCCGGGAATGGTTGGTCTCGGCTGCTTATGTTGGATCGCGGAGCCAGAATCTACCGTGGCGCGGCTACAGTCTCAACGGAGTGTGGAACGTCCCGTCGGGGACTTTGCAGTCCTGGCGCAGCGCTTGGCTGGCGTCCAGCGGCACGTTCGATCCATCTCAAGTGCAGGTCCCCAATCCATTGCCGGCTTTGATCGGCCAGGCAGCCGGGCCCATTGGCAACTCGACCATCACTGCGATGGAGGCGCAAGAGGATTATTTGCCCTGGCTGGGACAAACCGATCTTCGAAGCGCAGGCAGCTCGAACTATCACTCTCTGGTGATCCGGGGGCAACACGCCTATGCGAAGGGCGTTACGCTGATGGCCAACTACACCTGGTCAAAAGCCTTGGGTCGCACCGGCGGCTTGTGGAATGAAAGCTATATGGAATCGCAGGCAGGAGGAACCACGCCGCAGTACGGTGGCATCGATTACTCCAACCTGCAAAACAACTACAGCCTGCTGGGGTTTGACACGCCCAACCGCTTTGTCGCCGCTGTATCGTATCT
>Ga0326727_10015175_pt1 | contig 16608 bp, 14 predicted proteins | sample MB2enrmetagenome_FD_207643 | JGI IMG/M metagenome (GOLD analysis project Ga0326727, IMG submission 207643) | Lab enriched peat soil microbial communities from McLean, Ithaca, NY, United States - MB29MY | ecosystem: Environmental > Terrestrial > Soil > Wetlands > Peat | place: USA: New York...
GTATGATCAACCGTCGTAAAATTCTGCCCCGCCTCTGTACAGCTCCTGAACCTCATATCCACTTATTACCCATCCACGGAGGCAATAAATCTTTATCCTCTTGACTCGTGCCAGCCATATCAGTTTCAAGGACAAGCATTTTTATGTCGGTTTTGATGTCCATAAAAAAAGGTGGGTGGTTACCATCCGTCACAATGGACTACGCCTGAAGACTTTTTCCATGGACCCATCTCCGGAAGGACTGAAGAAGTACCTGGAAAAGAACTACCCTGATGGTATCTATCATCTCGTGTACGAGATTGGATTCAGTGGGTTCTGGATATACCGCAGGTTCAAGGAACTCGGCATCGACTGTATCGTGATAAATCCTGCCGATGTCCCTACAGCCCACAAGGAAATGGACCGCAAAAGTGATCCCGTTGACTCCAACAAGCTTTCCAGGGAACTGGAGAAGGGCAGCCTGACGAGCATCTATATCCCCTCGGAGGATGAACAACATCTTAGATCCTTGTGCAGGCTCTACACCACGACTGTGCAAAGCACCACCCGGGTAAAAAACAGAATCAAGGGTCTCCTGTACTTCAACGGCATCGAACTCCCGATTCATTCATCAAACTGGTCTGCAAAATTCATCTCTTTCCTGCAAACGTTACCCCTCGACAACGGGCCGGCTAAAAAGACCCTCTCAATCCTCATGGAGGAACTCCTCCTCCACCGCATGCATATGGTATTTATTCTCAGAGAGCTTAGAGAATATGTCCGCAATGATCGCAGCGGCATTATCATCAGGCTGCTCAGGACTGTCCCGGGAGTCGGATTCAAATCAGCTGTCATCCTCTATACCGAAATTATGGACATGAAACGCTTCTCAAACATAGATAAACTCAGAACGTACGTCGGCCTAGTCCCTTCCATCCACGACTCCGGAGAAACACAGTCATCTTCAGGATTAACCCCCAGGAAAAACAGCTTTATCAAATACATCATCATAGAGTCAGCCTGGGTGGCAGTTCGTAAGGATCCTGCCCTCCTTGTTTGCTACAATAAACTCGTCTCCCGTATGGGAAGCCAGCAGGCCATTATCAGAATCGCTGTCAAACTCCTGAGCCGTATCCGGTATGTCTGGCTCAATGAGCGTGCATATATACCCGGTATCATCGAAGGCACCAACGCTGCTTAAAAAGATCTCTTTGAAGAAAAAGACTTTACTCAGGGATACTTAAGTGATCGAGGCATGATTCACAACATGTGCGGACCGCTGACTGGTATTTGCGAGTTCTCGTCCCATGAGAGCTTCGTTTCAGCTAGATTACGGCCGCACAATACCTTTTCTGACAAATATGATGCAGCATTGCACCTGTTCTATTCTGCAATGACTGTTAATAACAGTTTGATTATGGCTTATCACTACTCCCACAACTACCAAGGGCTACTTTATTTCTATCGTTCTCTATTTTTCCCCTAACCAAAATGCTCTTTTCCTCTTGACACTTTACATAACAATACCAATTAAATGTGCTCTCAACTGCTATCCCCCTGATCTCCTCACGATAAGAGGCTAGGCTCCATACGATCTCTTCCAGATTATTTCTTACCCGCTTCTCGAATACCCGCTTCATTGTTCCCTTCTCGATCAGCCCTATGTATGTGTTCCCTGAATGGAGATCTAACCCGACATACAGCTCACTCATGACACACCTCCTCCTGAGTTATTGCCTGTATTATATCCGTGCGATATTGGCGAAGGTGCCTTTTAGATGATTATCACGTAATCTACAATTTACTTGATATGAATCGCTACTCCATTCCATTTACTAGAACAGAGAATAATTTATTTCATGTATTGACTTCAAAGACTTAACTCGTATTATATTGCATTAACTGAATTATTTTATTTGATATCTTTAGTTCACATAGATTTAATGAGCTACCCCGCATCAAGCTAAGGGGAAATACCCCAAGCAAGATTAAATAGGGGGAAAGGTTATGAGGAGATATTTAACGTTTCTGGCAGTACTCATATTATCGCTCTTCCTATGTGCAATGGTTCCACTCACAGAATCTGATATGTCCAATGCTAGCAATCCTTTCAGCTTAAACATCAATATAGATAATATGATGGGTCTCAATAATGGCTCCAAAACATGGGATGATTCTGATGTTATTAGCAAATTCTTACGAAACTCCATCAATCTATCGTGGAATGTTGATCTCTATCTAGACAAAAGCAATGGCGAGACCATAGAACCTCAAGAAACTAGTAAAGACTTCTCCGACCCACTTTTGTGCTGGGGTCAAGGTTGGTTTGACAATCTTCAGTTCTTTCTATGGGACTTTTTCAGTAATCAATTTCCTTGGATAAATTACTATACAACAATCAATGCTCAAGTAGTCACTGCTGAAGACATTAATGATGTAAACTATAGATGGAATCAAACAACAAATACACCAACTATACAATATTCATACCCATTTAATGACACATATACATCAAATAGTCCTTACTGTTATATTATAATGTCTGGTAATACTGAAATGCGGGACACCTACATCGATAATAGAAATACAACCATCCAAGCTGGCAGCTACACGAACATCAGGACTCACTAAATCATCTAGAAGGAAAAACGAGTACAAGTTTGCTTTTTAACCTTGTATAGATTTGCTATAAATTGGTGCCTTCGAAAGGCCCTAAAACCGAAGATCTTGAGTTGAAACATACGAAGCCTATCAATTCATACCAAAGGTCAGCTCAAAGTAGATCATCTCAGGTCAATATGATATTAAGATCTTAGTGTCAGGATATCTCATCTGTGAATCCCGCCAAGACACCATAAAAAGGGGAAAAGGCTATGAAAGTTGGAAAGAAAATTCTTATAGCCATAGGCATCCTGATTATCGTAGTGCTAATCCTGACCATCATCAACAGTCTGCAGAACGGCATTGGCGGATGGGATGGCCGATCCGTCGAGAAGATACTTTCGGTTCCACCGGAGAAGGCAACACTAGCTGACATAGAAAAACTTTCGAAGTCCGAGGTAATGCAGCTCTTCTATGCAGCTCCAGCACCGGAGTTCACGAGTGTCAAAGGAGAGTACAAGGCTAAAGTACTCCCTCTTGGCATAATGGCACCGATTGCTCCTTTTTATACGAAATATATATTGGGTCCCGGTGACTGGAAGGGCAAGGCTTTTTATCCTTTTAGAAAGGATAACGGGTGGGGATACAATCTGTGGGAGATAAAGGAAAACGGGCAACCCAAGATCATCCGAACAGTCAAGATGAAGACTTTCATAGGAAAATCCCGATTGGATGACAAGAATTCATTCCAGCTTGATTACAGTCCCTTTAACGGTGGCATCGATTACTTCATGAAAGATGAGGTCCGTCGTATCAATGAAAGGCTATACATCTGCATGGGAATGGTCATAACAGTAGGGCATAAGTGGAATCCTGCGGCATTCGTTATGTATGATCCGACTCCCTGGGTCGGACCCGATAAAACACAATAAGTATGCAACCCTTCCTGGAGGGATCTGCGATAGATGGGAGTTTTTATAAGATCCTAAAACTGATGATCTTGAGTTAAAACCTTTGCAGTAAAGTGCCCTCTATCAAATCGTGTCCTATGGCACGGAATCTATATTTTTACATGAAACATAAATTGTTTCAATCGCTCAACTTAGAAGTGGCATAGTTTAGGGGAGAAATGTCTATAGTTATGATTAAAATGATATCTATACATGGTAAGATTGTATCTATGAACAACCTTTTCAAAAAATTCTTGCTATTGTATCAAAGCATATCTTGCTGCACTGGGCATGTGTATGAATTATATGCCATATATAGAAAATATATTGTAAGTGATACAGGAGTTGATGCATTGACTCGTGTTAAAAGTTCTGCACAAAGAGAAATAATTGTTGCGAAATCAAAGCAGGGTGTTTCAGCTGATGTTTCAGATCACAGGCTTAAATTCCTTAGAAAACATTCTGTAACCATTATCTGGGTGTTCTTAACTGTTGCCATTTGCTCTGTATATTTGCAGGTTAAAGACCACCAGTTCATAAACTTCGATGATGACCATTACGTAACAGAGAACAGCCATGTGCTTTCTGGATTGAACCTGGAAAATATTAAATGGGCGTTCACTAGTGTATATGAATCAGCCAATTGGCATCCACTCACATGGATATCACATATGATGGATGTGCGTATATTTGGAATGAATCCAGGCATGCATCACCTAACTAACGTAATATTCCATGTATTGAACTCTATCCTACTCCTCATAGTCCTTAACAAAATGACAGGGGCCTTATGGAGGAGCGCTGCGGTGGCCACCCTCTTTGCCCTTCACCCCCTGCATGTGGAGTCGGTTGCCTGGATCGCAGAGCGCAAGGATGTACTCAGCACCTTTTTCTGGATGCTCACCATGCTAGCCTATCACAGATACGTCGTAAGCCGTACCATTTCGAAATATCTCCTCATGATCCTGTTCTTTGGCCTGGGACTCATGGCTAAACCCATGCTGGTGACACTCCCCTTTGTACTGCTGTTACTGGACTTTTGGCCACTAAAAAGAGAGGAACTTAACCTTAAGATAAACCCGCAACGATTGATTCTGGAAAAGGTTCCACTCATGATTATGGCCCTGGCTGCCAGTAGGGTAACGTTCTATGCGCAGTCAGTGGGGGGATCGGTAATCTCTTTGGAACGAGTGAGCTTTGCATCGAGGATTCAAAATGTAATCATCTCCTATGTTGCCTATCTCTGGAAGATGGTCTGGCCGCTCAACCTTGCAGTATTTTACCCCTATCCAAAACAATTCAACATATTGACGGTTGTTATGTGCCTCTTGTTACTCATTGCTATCACCGTGATTGTTCTCATGTCTGCGAGGAGGTTGCCTTACCTTGTAATGGGTTGGTTCTGGTACCTTGGAACTCTGGTGCCGGTAATAGGGATCGTGCAGGTAGGCATACAGTCCATGGCTGACCGGTACACATATATCCCGCTGATAGGGATATTTGTCATGGTTGCCTGGGGCATACCCGAATTGCTCGACAAATGGCAACTCAAGAAGATAGCGCTTGCTACATTAACAGGGATAGTCATTCCCATTCTTATAGTGTGTTCATGGATACAAGTAGGGTATTGGAAAAATAGTAATATTCTTTTTGAGCATGCTCTTGAAGTGACTGTAAATAATTATCTGGCTCACACTAGCCTCGCTAGTACTCTTATAGAACAAGGAGATCTTGACGGTGCCATAAAGCATTGTACAGAGGCTCTGAGGATTAATCCAAAATATACGTATGCTTATAACAATATGGGGCGTGCTCTAAGAAAGAAAGGGGATATTCAAGGATCAATAGAACAATACAAACAATCACTTAAAATAAATCCTCATTTTATACCTATTTACCTCATTCTTGGTAGAGCACTTGTTGAAGAGAAACACTATAATGAGGCCGTTAATCAATTTCAGGAGTGCTTAAAAATTGATCCACAAAATTGTGATGTTTATAATAGCCTCGGGAATATCATGCAAGAAAGGGGTAATTTAGATGATGCCATTAAATATTATATGAAGGCATTACAGATAGATCCACATCAGGAACGTGTTTACTATAATCTGGGCATTGCCTACAATAAAAAGGGAAATATCAAGAAAGCGATTGGATATTTCGAGGATGCTATTAGAGAAAAGCCAGGATATGTTGAGGCGATTAATAATCTTAAAACAACTAGAAAGTTACAGAAAGACTATGAGGATTCGATCTTAAGGATTCAAGAAGTTTTAAAGACTGAGCCCCAAAATGTTGTGCTGATCACAAAGCTTGGCGGAATCTACCGACAGCAGGGTGAATGTGATAAAGCAATTACCCAATACCAAAAGGCTATCTCGATTCAACCTAACTTCGTTCAGGCAATGTACGGACTTATTACAATATATTCTGATCAAAAAAATTACACAAATGCACTTAATTTATTACAGAAAATAAGGCAAATACAGCCAGATAATCCAGATGTCTATTATAATATTGCATGCATCTATGCAAAACAAAATATGACTGATGAATCTATTAATTCGCTGAAGCAGTCCATTGATAAAGGGTTCCACAATTGGGATTTGATCAAGAATGACCCTGACCTTGCTAACATCAGAAACACAGCTTTTATAAATGAATTGTTAAAAAATCATTAAGTTCTTTTTATGAAGAATAAGTGTAGATCTCTGCGATTTCATCACGGTTCTGCGTTGTCTGAAAACTAATGATCTTGTGTTGGAATCTACGAAGTAAGACACTTCATATCAAACCGTGGCGATTATCACGAAATCCATGCTATTCAACTCCTATTAAGCGGCAATCAATTTCTGTTATTATGGAAAAACAGTAGTGTCCCAACGTTTAGCTGAATAAAAACAGCTGGTTATTATTTTCGTATGTTTTGTTTCTGTAATCTGAATCTGTAAGTGCCTGCAATAATGGCATTCGTTCGAAAATTGTCACGCTCAAGACCTGTAGAATTGTGTAGAGACTGGCCTCTATTTTGAGTCGCTTCTTCATGATGGCAACGAGCACGTAAACCGAAACGGCAATCCAGATCTGGGCTTTGACCGCGTTCTCCGATGTACCGTAGAAGCTCTTGATCCTCAGGTTCTGCTTGATCCATCGGAAGAACAACTCTACCTGCCAACGACACCGATAAAGTTCTGCGATGGTCATAGCTGGCAGAGTGAAGTTGTTGGTCAGGAATGCAAGAGTTCTGTCGTTTTCTTTGTCGTAGTACTTCACCCGGCGCAACTTGTCCGGGTAGTCCTTGGCTTGATAGTAACCGGTGAGCAGCACCGATTGGTCGCAAAGCAGTCCGGTTGCCTTGTCGACCGGATTGGAGTAAACGCGACGACACTTGAGGTTGGATTTGGCCCGAATCACGAAGAAGGCAGACGCCTGAGTGATGGCGTATAGCCGATTGAAGTCTGTGTAGCCTCGATCCATGACATAGAAGGCTCCTGCTTCCAGTGGCACGATGTCCAGAATGTTCACTTCGTGCACCTTGCCATCGGAGATGTGAATGAAGGACGGGATGCTGCCCCGCAGATCGAGAAGCGTATGAAGCTTGATGGCCCCCTTGGTCTTGCGGAAGTCGGCCCACGGAAACATGGAGAGACATAGATCTATGGTGGTGGCATCCAGAGCGTAGACAGTGTTCTCCAACTCCAGACCGAAGCTCTCGTTCGCATAAAGCTTCTGAGCCGTCTGGATCAGGGAGTAGGCAAGATCGGCGTAGATGCACCAATCGCGAACCTTGTTGGCATTTGCCAGATTGTTGCGCGAGATCGAAGGGCGAATGCCCATGTGATAGAGCTTGCTCTTTTGCGCCCGCAGACAGGATTCTATATCTCGAGGCTCTCGCGGTAAGTCAACTGGGCAAATGCCATGCAGAGATATTGATCGAGGCAGGTAAACTCCTTGCCCTTGTAGTTGCCGTCGTAGCGATCAACGCACTGATGAAAAACGTGGAGCGGGAGATGCTCCAGCACTTGAGAGAAAACGAGCTTGCCGGTGTACATGGTTCGGACCTCCGCACATTTCTGCGCAAAGATGGTCGGAACTCCGGAAAATATTCAAGTCGTTAAATGGCATGATGAAGCTTTCTATTAGAATTACCGGGCCATTACGGCTCGTCGATTATTCAACGTTGGGAAACTACTGATCGTGCCAATCGTTATACTCTGAGTTTGGCCCCAGAAAGTATAACTCTCATCAGGAGATCATCGGTTTTGGGGCATGTTCAAAACCACCGATTCGAAGATATTTACAGTTTCAACTGCGTATAAGATCACTTTGGAGAATCAAAAGGCAGGGCCTTTATGACCCTGCCTCAACATGGCTACTTCCTAGCCGTATATGACGTCCCAACCACACATTGAGACGATCAAGATATAGATAGATGACAGGTGTAGTGAACAGCGTTAGAGTCTGACTCACCAGCAGTCCACCCACCATGGTATAGCCGAGTGGTTGCCTTATTTCAGAGCCGGTTCCGTGCCCCAGCATCAAGGGCAGCGCGCCGAGAAGCGCGGCCATGGTGGTCATCATGATGGGGCGAAAGCGCAGCAAGCAAGCCTGCCGGATAGATGCCTCGGGTGAGAGATGTTGTTCGGTCTCGGCCTGAATCGCAAAGTCCACCATCATGATGCCGTTCTTTTTGACGATGCCGATCAGCAGGATTATTCCGATCAGGGCGATCACGGAAAGATCGAAGTGGAATATCATCAACATCAATAGCGCGCCCACTCCGGCGGACGGCAGTGTTGAAATAATGGTCAGCGGATGGATGTAGCTCTCATAAAGCATGCCCAGAATGATGTAGACAGCAACCAGCGCCGCTAGAATCAGGTACGGCTCGCTCTTCAGCGATTCCTGGAAGGCCTGAGCCGTACCCTGGAACGTGCCGGTCAACGATTCCGGCATATTAATTCTTGATGCTGCGACATTTATCGCGTCGACAGCTTGGCCGAGGGCCACTCCCGGTACCAGATTGAAAGACAGCGTGACCGCAGGAAATTGCCCCTGATGATTCACCGAAAGGTAGGTCACATGGCTGGTATCAAATTTAACGAATGTCGAAAGCGGCACCTGTTGGCCGGTAATAGGCGATTTTACGTAAATTTTGTCGAGTGTATTAGGGTCGGTTTGCAGCTTGGGTGTTATTTCCAGGACGACATGGTAAGTGTTGAGCTGAGTGAAATATTGTGTTATCTGGCTCTGGCCAAAGGCATAATAAAGCGTTTGGTCGATAACCGAAGGCTGGATGCCGAAACGTGCGGCCTGGTCACGGTCGATGTTTACCGACAGCATGGTGCTATTGGTCTGCTGGTCGCTGGCAACGTCGCGCAATTGCGGTAGCTTTTTAAGTTCGTCCAGCAGCTTCGGTGCCCACTGGTTCAGTTCGTCGAGATTCGCATCCTGCAAGGTATATTGATACTGCGTACGCGCCAGACGGCCACCGACGTTCAAGTCCTGGGCGGCTTGTAGATAGAGTGTAGCGCCTTGCACTTTCGCCAGTTGCTTGCGTAAACGGTTGACTATCTCGTCTGCCGTTGCCTTACGTTGGTCGCGAGGCTTCAGTCCGATAACGGCAAACCCATTGTTCATGGGCCGCGAGCCTCCCACAGAGGCACCCCAGCTTGCGACATCTGGATCGCTGGCAACGATTTCGGTGAGGCTATGCTGCAGCCGCATCATTTCGGCGAACGACACATCCTGGGCCGCATCGGAGAGGCCGACAATAATTCCTGTGTCCTGCTGCGGAAAGAAACCCTTAGGTTCTTCAATGTATAATATGACTGTGACGACCACCGTTAAGAGAAATATCACTCCGGTGAGGCCCTTATGCCGCAGAACCGTATCAAGGCCTCGTTCATACAGCGCCAGCATCTTGTCGAACATACGCTCGACCACGAGATACAAGCGGCCGTGCCGGGCGTGTTTTTCGTCGCGTAGAAAGAGGGAGCACATCATCGGCGACAGCGTCAGAGCAACAAACGCTGAAACAGCGATGGTCATGGTTACCGTGACGGCAAATTCCCGAAACAAACGCCCCACGATGCCACTCATAAACAGCAGGGGAATAAAGACGGCAATCAGCGAAGTGCTGATGGATAGAATAGTGAAACCGATTTCACCGGAGCCCTTGATGGCTGCCTCTCTCGGCGAGAGCCCATTTTCGATGTGCCGGTAGATGTTTTCCAACATAATGATGGCGTCGTCTACGACAAAGCCCACGGCGATGGTCAGCCCCATCAGGGAAAGATTGTCCAGTGTGTAACCGACGATATACATCAGTGCCGCTGTGCCCAACAGGGACAGAGGCACGGTGATCCCAGGTATAATGGTCGCCCATACATTACGCAGAAAAAGGAAAATCACCATCACCACCAGCGAGATGGTCAGGATCATGGTGAATTCAACATCTTTTACAGAGGCCTTGATCGTCGTCGTGCGGTCGATGAACTTATCGACCTTGATTGATGGTGGCACAGAGAGCATGAGCTGCGGCAGCACTTGCTCGATCCTTGCTACCGTAGCAAGAATATTGGATCCCGGTTGCTTATAGATTAGCAGGAGAATGCCGGGCTTGCCATTCTGCCAAGCCGCAAGCTGGGTATTTTCCGCCCCATCGACGGCGACACCGATATCGCGAATGCGAACCGGGGCGCCGTTCCGATAGGCGATGATGACATCGTTCCAGGGCGCGGCCTTGAGCAGCTGATCGTTGTCATACACGGCGAAGTTGTGGATTGGACCGCTGATCGACCCCTTGGGCGCATCTACCGTGGCGTTGGTGATAACATTCGAGATATCAGCCAGCTGTATACCCAGGGCAGCAATCTTGGCCGGATCGACTTGCACCCGCACAGCCGGTTTTTGCTGGCCGCCAATACTCACCTGGGCTACGCCGCGAATCTGTGACAAGCGTTGAGCAATAACCGTTTCAGCATAATCGTCCACTTGAGTGAGCGGTAACACTTCGGAATGGACGCTATATATCAAAATAGCGGAGTCCGCCGGATTCACCTTGCGATAGGCAGGTGGCGCCGGCAGATTTTTGGGCAGTTGTCCGCCGCTGGCATCAATCGCAGACTGGACGTCCTGGGCAGCACTGTCGATATTGCGGTTGAGATCGAACTGCAAGGTAATCTGACTGCTCCCGAGCACACTTGTCGACGTCATCTGACTTACGCCGGGAATTTCAGCAAATTGATATTCAAGCGGTGTCGTCACCGACGATGCAATAGTTTCCGGGCTAGCGCCCGGCAACTGGGTCGTCACCAGAATAGTTGGAAAGTCCACTTGCGGCAGAGGCGCCACCGGCAACATGGGATAGGCCACCACGCCGAGCAGTAAAATACCTCCCATCAACAGCGACGTCGCAATCGGACGATGGATGAAGGGATTGGAAATATTCATTGCGTACTACCCCTGGAGTGAGCTGGTGCCGTCTTTGTCCCGTTGGCATCGGTCCGCACCGATATACCTGGCTGCAGGCGGAACTGGTTGCTGGTAACCACACGCTCGCCTTCCTGAAGGCCGCTCTCGACAAGCAGGATACTGCCCATTTCGACACCGGTCTTCAAAGGCCGGGCTTCGACGGTAGAGTCCGGTTTGACCACATAGACAAACATGCCATCAGGTCCTCGTTGCGCCGCGGTAGAAGGAATTGTCAGTGCCTGATGCCGCACCTGCAACAACAGCCTCGCATTGATGAATTGTCCGGGCCACAGCGTGTTGTTGGAATTAGGGAATGTGGCCTTGAGCCGAATCGTGCCAGTGGTCTGATCGATCTGGTTGTCAACCAGTAACAGGGTGCCTTGATCCAGTGTGGTCGAGTCATCCCGCGATAAGGCGGTAACACCTACCGGACCTTGGGCCAGAGCTTTATTTACCTGGGGCAACACATTTTCGGGCAGCGTGAAAATGAGGGTTATCGGCTGCATCTGCGTAATCACAACAATACCGGTGGTATCCGTGCTATGCACGTTATTGCCAACGTCCACCAGGCGGATCCCTGTACGTCCGTTGATTGGCGATGTGATTGTGGTGTAGTCAAGTTGGGTTTTCGCGCTATCGATGTTTGCCTGATCTGCCTTGATCTGCGCCTCTAGCTGAGCGACCAGGGCACGTTGTGTGTCCAGGGTTTGTTTACTAGCGAGGTTGTTGGGCGCCAGAATCAGGTAACGGTCGAGATCACGCTTGGCATTCTCAAGCTGCGCTTCATCTTTACTTTTAGTAGCGATTGCTAGTTCAAGCACGGCCTGATAGGGCCGTGGGTCGATCTGGGCGAGAAGGTCGCCCTTCTTGACGGTCTGGCCTTCCGTAAAAGCTACTTTTTGCAACTGCCCATCAACACGGTCGGTGACTGTCACAGTATTGAAAGCCTGCACAGTACCTAACCCTTCGAGATACTGGGGCACATCGGTGCGGGTAGCCTGCGCAATCCGGACTAACACAGCTTGCGGTTTAACCGGACCAACTGAGGATTTGCCATGCTCTGATAGAGACAGCCAAACGAGTCCAATAACGACGACGGCACAGAGCAAGACAATGCGTGTCCGGCTGAGCCTGACTTTCCCGAACGATACTTTGGAAGCACTATTCATGATTTTTTTCCTTTGTTTGCTGCCAACCACCGCCCAGCGCGTTATACAATTCCAGCAAGGCTTGCAGATGGAGAAACTTGACTTGAGCTAATGCGTCCTCGGCGGTGAACAAAGCACCTTCAGTATTCAATACGGTCAGGATATTGATCGTTCCCGCGTGGAACTGCGCATCAGAAAGTTCATAGGCAAGCCGGGCTTTGTCCACCGTTGCCTGCTGGCGTTGTTGCTGAACGGCTGTTTGCTGTAAGGCAACCAGGGCGTCCTCGACATTGCCGAGTGCGCTTATCACGGTCTTGTGATAATCCGCCAGCAATTCTGAGTAGCGCGCTTTGCTATATGCATATTGCCCTTGGAGTGCACCACCCTCAAAAATTGGCTGGGTAATATCCGCAGTTAAGACATAAACAGAATTGGATGGTTTGAGCACAGTGGACAGGGCAGTGCTCTCGAAGCCGTCATTGGCGGTTAGATTGATATTTGGGAAAAAAGAGGCCCTCGCCACTTTAATGTTGGCATTGGCAGCGATGAGTTGTGCTTCAGCCTCGGCCACATCGGGACGCCGAGTAAGCAGCTCGGAAGGCAAGCCAGGTTGCACCACAGGTTCCGACAGGTCGGCGAGCGTACCGGTGAAAATATCAACGGCTTCAGGGTTTTGTCCGGTTAGGATGGCCAGCGTATTCAATGTCTGACGTAATTGCTGCTTGAGCGGAGGGATCGCAGTACTTTGTGTGGCAACGGCTACATCCTGCTGAGCGACATCAAGCGCAGTTGCTGTGCCAGCGGCCTGTTCTAACTGCAATCCATTGAGAATGCTTTCCGCGTTTTTAAGATTATTTTCGGCGACACTTATACGGTCGCGTAATTGCAATGCCTGAAAATACGAGGTTGCGACGGCAGTCATAACCGTAAGTTCAACTGTTGCGCGATCATAGCGGCTTGCCGCAGCGGCGGCTCTCGCTACCTCAAGTGCGGCGCGATTCTTGCCCCAGAAATCCAGCTCATAGCTCGCATTAAGCAAAGGAATATATTCCGAATAAGTCGTCATTGGGCCACCAATCGCTGTCGGCTGGCGCTCGCGGGTGGCAGTTGCGCCGATCCCCACCTCGGGCAGCAGGGGAGCTCCGGCAATGCGCGCCTGCGCATCGGCTTCCTGTACGCGCGCGATGGCGGCGGCGATATCGTCATTGGCCTGTTGAGCCTTGGCCATAAGATTATCAAGCTGGGATGACGAGAAACCATGCCACCATTCCATCGAAGGCCAGACAACCACGGCGTTCTCCTGCTGGCCACTCCATGCAGACGGTACCTGCATATCAGGTCGGCTATACTCAGGCCCGAGGCTGCAGGCAGTCAGTCCAATAATACATACTGCCATAATCCAGCAGCGGCACCATGCAGGAAATAACAACAGCGGGATGTCCACCATAAAGAATCGTCGATGCCTTCCTGGCCAATTTTGTTTGATGTTTTTGGTTTCAGTGGTTGTCATGGCGGTGGGATCTTCTTTTGATAAGCCTGCATAATGACGTTTTGATGGAACATGACCACGCGCTCGATTTCGGTCACCCCTTTCTCTCCATAGTTTTTCCAATCCATATTGTGAAGAATCGTTTCCTTCGACAATATAAACACCGATATCTGACCGAGCAATGTCTGGGTAACCAGCTTCACTTCAGATGCTGGTATGTTCGCACCGACAATGCACCCCACTAGGGCAGCCACCGTTTCCTGCGCGTGGTGGATAAAACCTTCGTATAGACGGTCGAAGGCAGAAGTCGGGTCAAGCTGCTCACGGATACAGATATGCGAGATTTGAGAGCGTTCTCTGCCTTCCTGAAGAACGAAATAAATCAGTGTGCGCATATATTCGTCAAACAACTCACGATATTCCGTGCGCGTTGTTCTTTCATTCAGTAACGCGCGCTGGATCTTCGCGAGAAAGTCGCCAAGGCCTTTTTGATGATAGTCGATTATATAGTCAATAACAGCGATGTATAATCCTTCCTTGCTGCCAAAATAATAAGGTATGGCGGCGACATTGACGCCGGCAGCAGCAGCCAAGCTACGCGTCGAAGCACCCTTGTAACCGAGTTCGCTGAAGATTTTTAACCCAGCTTCAATCAGCTTTTTTCTGGCGGCGTCTCCCCGTTCGGAATTGCCGTAAATCGGTGCTCTTATTGCTTTGCTTGTTCGCATAGCTTCCTCAACATTACACTAGCTGAAAATGATTAATTTTTCGTAAGTCAACTGATCGACTAAGTCAATTGGATAATTAAAGATGAGAATACCTTACCTTCTGCACTCAAAGAAAAAAAGGAGACTCCTGTGAAAATATGAAGCACTTGCCTTTACATAGAAGTGTTAAATATTTCAATTAAAGTTCTCCCCTCTATTTTTTTATGTAAGACGATTGAGAAAAGAATTAGTTTACTTGGATAAGCCAATTGCAAAAGTCCGAGATTATCATCCACATATGGACGTACTCTCTTGCTGTGCCTAGTTGATGATCTCTTCACTCTCTTGTTTGAATTCTGAGATCAGTGTGGAAAGCTGGAAAGATAGATATTGGGGGATCATAATCAAACTCATGAAGATCTGGATTGTTGTCGATGAATAATACAGCTTGTTCAAGATTTATTCCCCGTAGAACCTCCACATGTTACAGGCCTGCAGTGGCAAAGCCCATGTTGTGGCAGGTGATGCAGGTAATTAATTTAAATCCCTTAAGATCAAATAACCCACTATTTTTCTCATCATCCAGACAAAGAAGCACGATTAAGAGGCTTACTTATTGTACTATTTTAGTGACTTAAATAGTATGCAACATACATATAGACAGAGCCAGGGAGGGAAAAAGTTGACAACCATAAACAATTTGCTTATCATAGCCACGTGATTAAATCATCTGCCGATCCTGAATCGAAGAGATTCTTTGAGGCAGGCAAGTCTCGGCACTTTCCACCCGATATCAAGAAGCGGGCAACAACGCGATTGATTCAGCTTAATGCTACGAGAGCTGTAGATGACTTACGCATACTCCCTTCTAACCGCCTTGAGGCATTGGCTGGAGACAGAAGGGATCTATGGACTATCCGAATCAATGAGCAATGACGGATATGTTTTATATGGAAGGATGGTGACACATAAGAAGTAGTGATTGTCGATTATCACTAAGGAGATAAGATCATGAGGTTAAAGAATGGATTAGCCCCGGTACATCCAGGAGAGTTTCTAAGAGAGATTCTGGAGGAGCTTAGGTTATCCCAGGCAGCCCTTGCACGTAACATTGGGGTTTCGACCATGCGAATATCACACATTGTCAATGGCCAACGACCTGTAACGGCTAAAATGGCGCTTCTTTTCGGGAAGGCTTTTGGGCAAACCCCACAGTATTGGCTTAACCTGCAAACAGATTATGAACTTAAGATAGCAGAAAAAGCCTTAAAACCAAAGCTTGCCCATGTTCATGCACTTGCGGTAAATGCCGAGCCCATTTTTAGCGATTTGGCAAGGAATAGGGGTTTAAGCCCAAATCGACGAAATTTCCGCAAGCCTGCCTGAGCTGCGTGAGAATGGCCCCCCGATTTCCCTTAGGTAAATGAACTATTCCGGGCAAGCACACATTCAAACAATTATGGGCAAATGACTCGGAAAGTCACTGGCCATGCAGGGTTGAGGATGCAGGTGATTCAGAAAGAATGCAATGACGTTCAATTTATTTAACTGCCATTGAGATTTGAATTATTCACAATCAGATCAAAAGGGTTTCAACTTGTTTTCTCTAACGTATAGATTCCTTGATTTATGTTGGTATAAAAAATACCTGAAGAACTGACAGTCTTGAGAACAGATCTGCATATATGGTCATTACAGCTCGGTACAACTGTTCCGTTATTCCCAGACGCCTACTTCCACCGGTTATTTCTTAATTTCATATTCCTTCAGAAATCCCAACAAGTCTTCCAAGGCGATTAGTCGTTCTGTTATAGATGAACGGATACGGACCGACAATGCCCTAACATCATTACAGAGTTCTGGACTTGACTCCATATTCTGTGGAGACTCGACAATCTCCAGTATTGAATCAATCATCCTCAATGTAGTATTCATATTAGTCTCCGCAGCTTCCATATGATCCTTCCAGAACTTGAGATTATCGATATCTTTGTTCATGACGCCTCGTCACTCCTTAACTGGTAATACAAGGTATGGTGTATGCGAGTGACTTATCATTGATATGAATCACATCGATGGTCATGGGCCGAAACAATTCCATATGAATCTTTTCGGCAGTGCATTATAAATAATCACTACTGTCCGGTTAATTTTTCTAAAAGCCTTATAACCCAATTTAATAATTAGTGAAAAGTAACAAATTAGCTGTTATCGATTTGAATTTTTGTAGAAATACCAGCCATACTTGCCGGAAAGAA
>Ga0326727_10015177_pt1 | contig 16608 bp, 14 predicted proteins | sample MB2enrmetagenome_FD_207643 | JGI IMG/M metagenome (GOLD analysis project Ga0326727, IMG submission 207643) | Lab enriched peat soil microbial communities from McLean, Ithaca, NY, United States - MB29MY | ecosystem: Environmental > Terrestrial > Soil > Wetlands > Peat | place: USA: New York...
CGTTGGTTGGTGAAAAAGCCCCGGGATTGAAGGGCGCTGTCGGTATTGTACTCAAACGCGCTGCCGTGCAAGCTGTTGGTGCCGGATTTTACGGTCACGTTGCTTATAGCGCCTTGGGCATTCCCGGATTCGGCGTCGAATCCGCTGGTGACGATGTTGACGGCTTCGATGGCTTCCTCGGGTGGAACGTAAGCGATGAGGTTCTGCTCCCAGAAATTGGTATCGATCGACCCGTCAATCAACGTAATGTTGGATGTATCCAACCCGCCGCTGACGTGCAGGGCCAGCGACTGAGTGGGATTCCCCGCGAAAGAGTGCGAGGCAAAGGGTGCCGCCGCAGTCGGGACCGTAACGTAAATTGACTGGAAGTTCCGGTCGTTCCCGAGGGGAAGGCTCTGGACCACGGTGGCGCTCATCTCGCTATTGACGTCCGTGCGGTCCGTCTGGAGGGCCTCCAAGGCCGCGGTCACTGTGATCTTTTGGTTCATCGCCGCCACGCTGAGCTGCGTGTCCGCACGCCGCTCGGTATTGGCTTCCACAATTACGTTTTCCTGTATGACCGTGGCAAACCCCTGGGCCGAAATCGTGACCCGATAGGTGCCCGGCTGAAGGTCGTTGATCAAGTAAATTCCTCGGACATCCGAAACTGCGCTTTTCATGATGCCCGTGTCAACGTTCAAAGCTTCGACTTTCGCCCCCGCAATCGGGGCGTTGGTCGCGTCCGTGACGTTGCCGGTAAGCGAGCCGTAGAGTATTTGTGCCTTGGCTCCGCCCGCAAACAGTAACAACGCCATGCTGAGTAAAGCTATCTTAAATTTCATTTCTTCTCTCCTCCTCGGCTTAATTCAGACGATCGTTTCTGGAAATCAAGTTGCGGAGAGTGGCTCCGCTCTCGATTCCACCGACCCCCGGCCCAGGCACGCAAACGTACAAGCGAAACGCACCGGACAGCTTAAAATCACTCACCGCCACGGGCGCTTCGCCAAAAATTCAATTTGTTGCATCTTCACATTAAATCCGTACTTCCCGGTTGGTTCAGAATTACGGTTGGCAAAAAGGGTTTCAAAAGGCCCGCGGGTATTTCAAGCGAAAAGCCGCGGGCGAAAGTGTTTTTGCAAAACCAGAGCGATGGTACCCCGCAGCCGTGGCTGCGTCGCGTCATCCGTGGGTACAATGCGGGTGCCGGCGTGGGTGCGCGCGCACTCTCGAACCACCCCCTCGATGAGCGGGCCGACACGCTTCCACGCCCGCGTCACCTCGCCGACCACCACAATTACTGACGGCGCTAATCCGTTTACGAGCATTGCAATTCCGAGGCCTAAGTAGCGGGCCATTTCGTCCAGAACCTCTCCCGCCCGGCGGTCACCGCGCTCCGCCAGCGACAAGATGTCTGCAAAGCTGGTTACCGGTTCGGAGGCGGCCTTTTCCTCCGGCTTCCGGGACCGGTCAGCGTTCTGGCGAGCGTAATTCCGAATGGCCGCGGCGTTCGAGGCGTAAACCTCCCAGCACCCGCGGGCGCCGCATTTACATTCCGGCCCCTGCGGGTCCAGGCAGACGTGGCCGAACTCGCCCGCCGCGCCGCTCGGTCCGCGCACCAGGTGGCCGTTGGCAACAATCCCCGTCCCGATCCCTTCTGATACGGTTACGGCGGTAAGATCGCTTACTCCCTCATGGGGTCCGGACCACACCTCCGCCAAAGCGCAGGCATTGGCGGCGTTTTCGATTTGCACGGGAACGCCCGTCGCGCTTTCCAGGGGCTCCTTCAAATCCACCTGATGCCATCCAAGGTTGGCGGCGAAAACCAGCTTCTGAGCAAGATAATCCACGCGCCCCGGCACGCTTACGCCGATTCCCTCGAACGCCATATTGGGATGCTGGCGAATGAGGCGGCGCACGTAGGAGTTCACAACCTCAAGGAACGTGCTGGGATCACGCGGCGTGGGTATAGTTTCCTGCGCCCGGAAACGGGCGTTCAGGTCCGCCAAGGCAATGGTGGTGACGCGCGGCATGATATTGATCCCGATGATCCCCGCGCGGTCGGTGTTGAGGTAAAGAAGGCGGGGACGCCTCCCCCGGGGCAACTGCCCCAGGTCTCCTTCCGCCACCCAGCGCTCGCTGATCAACTCATCCACGATCAGTGAAACCGTGCTCCTTTGCAGCCCCGTCTGCCGCGCCAAATCGGCGCGCGACAAGGGTTGGTTGGTGCGAACCGTATCCAGAACGTTGCTGCGGTTAATATCTCTGGCGATTTCAGAACTGGCCATTCGGGCAATCCTTCCCCGGCCTTACAGGGGTGCAGCCCTTCTGCCAAGGCCAGCGCTGTCGAAGCGCCAGCCCTTTCGAGCACCTTCGGTCGCCGGCCCACAATCACCAGGACGGCGCTTGCCACCAAACTTCCGCGTTTCCCCCAACCGTGGATGCGTCAGGCTGCCGGCCGATAACGCATCTTGTTCGACATTCGAACAAAACGTTTACGCCCAGAATCGGCGATTGTCAAGCAAATTCTACAGCCACCTTGGGAGAGCCTGGTTGCCTTCCGGAGCAAGTCCTAGCACCTCCCCGGTGGACCTTGTGAACCCATGAAGCGCGGAGTAACATCGTCCAGCACAAACTCGCGACCGCCGGCGGACATTTGGGATAGTGCCCACAATATCGATTTTTCTGGGCCTCCCAGCGCCTGGCGACATTTAGCACCACACGTGCGTGCCTTGTCAAGCGAAAAATAACGATATTCTACTGGGGATTTTTGGGGAGATGCGGATATTGAACCCATGTATCCTCCCGGCCCTGTGGTAGAATCCTCAATCTTAGCGGTGTGCTGGATCCTCAGGAGGCCGTTCTGCGCAAAAAGCCCCGCTGCAGTTCCCCTTCCGGGGAGACCCAGGAACTCTGAAATGGAAACTCGCCCCAAGAAAAGAGCCCAGAAGGCAAATTCCGTCGTGACCCTGAAGGCCGTAGCCGAAAACCTCGGGCTTACACCCGGAACGGTTTCCGCCGTTCTCAATAATTCTGCGGCGGCGCGCGCTTTCCCCCAACACACTAAGGATCGCGTTTTGGCCGCCGCCCGCAAACTGAACTACCGGCCCAATCTTCTCGCCCGCGCGCTGCGGGTGAAGCGCACTTATACCATCGGGGTTATCACCGAAGAAATCGGTGACGCGTATGGTGGGATGGTGATCAGCGGCATCGAGAAGTATCTCCGCCAACACGGATATTTCTTTTTGGCGGTCGCCCACCGGCACAACACCAAACTGCTGGAAGACTATTCGCAACTGTTGCTGCAAAGGGGTGTTGAGGGGTTTATCACCGTGGACACCTCGCTCCGGCAGCCCCTGCCCCTTCCAGCGGTTGCCGTGGCTGGGCACCGGCGCATGAAAGGCGTCACGAACCTCATTCTTAATCACCACACCGCCGCGCGGATTGCCCTGGAGCATCTAAGGTCATTGGGTCACGAGGAGATTGCGCTGATGAAGGGACCGGCGACCAGTTCTGACAGTAATGAACGTTGGAAAGCTATCGTCGAAGTTTGCCGCGAACTCGGCGTACGCGTCAGGCCGGAACAGACGATTCAGCTCGCGGGCGACGCGGCTACGCCGGAGCTGGGTTACCCCTTTGCGAAGCAACTGCTCTCCCGCCAGGGAGCTTACACCGCGCTATTCGCTTACAATGATAATTGCGCCATCGCCGCGATTCGGGCGATTCACGAAGCCGGCTTGCGCGTGCCTGAAGATATTTCCGTGGTGGGTTTCGACGATATTCAGAGCGCGGCCTACTGCCTCCCGGCGCTGACCACCGTCCGCCAGCCGCTCCGCGAGATGGGCGAGATTGCCGCGCGTACCCTGCTGAACCGCATCGAGAATGACGAAATCTATCCCCCTGAGATCGTCGTCGAACCTGAACTGGTCGTCCGGCAATCCACCGCGCCCGCCCCTCGGCAGATTCGCCAAACCGGTGACAGTGCGATTCCAGCTTTTGCCGTTGAGCACCAATAAACCGGTGGAGGTGGTTCTTGATTCCCTTCGCTGCCTGCCTCGTTATGATCAGCCTGCTCGGGATGCTGCCCAAAAAGGTGCGCTTAAATATGAATAACGAGCCCTAAAGCCCTGGAAATAGCCGGTTCGTGACCTAGCGCGCATCCTGGAAGGCCCGTGAATGGAATTCCATCGAGGCTTCCGCGTGGGCGAGAAAATAATCCACGCCGTGGCCCCCGGGATAGATGTGGAACTCGTGCTTCACTTTTAGTCCATCGAGTTCCTCATGCAGATCTCGCGCGCCCTGGTCGAAGCCGAAACTGTCCTCGCTGCCACAATCGAAGTAGATCTTCAGGCCGGTCACCGCTGCGGCGTTCTTTTTGGCGAGAACAAAGGGGCTATTCGCGTTCCAGAAGGCGGCGTCGATGGGATTTCCAAATAGCGCGCCCAGCATTCCCGCGAGAGGAGAACCCTCACGTGTTCCGCGGTTCGAGGCGCGCGGCGGCTCAGCCACCAGGGCGGCGCTGTGGGCGCTCACCGCGGCAAACAGGTGCGGGTACACGAAAGCAAAGCGCAGGGCTCCGTAACCGCCCATCGACATTCCCGTAATGCCCCGCGCGTTTCGCCCCGCCCGCACACGGTACCGGCGCTCGATGGCGGGCATGAACTCTTGGAGGAAGAAATCACTATAGCGCACGCGGCCGTCGCGAGAGTTGATGTAGAAAGATCGCGCCCCGTCCGGGGTGACGATCAAGAACTCACCGATCTTGTGCTGCTTGCGGAGGTCCTGGATCAGGCTCCAGGCTCCGGTATTCAAAAGGGATTGTTCGTTGTCGCCGAGGCCGTGGAGGTCGTAGAGCACAGGGTAGCGGCGCAGCTCTTTTGCCTGGGGGTTTTTGCCGGCCGCCGTGGCGTCATAGCTCGGGGGCAGGAAGGCGCAATAGCGAACCGGTTCACCCAAAATTCGGCTGGTGATTACGCCGCACTCAATACGGCCCTGGGCCTGCGCGGCACTGCAAAAGGCCGCGAGGAGAGCAGCGAGTCCGATGACCCGTTCGAGCGCGCGGCCGGCACGTGAAACGTGGGGCATCATTCGTATCGCAAAGCCTGCACGGGATCAAGCCGGGCGGCCCGCGCGGCAGGATAAAGGCCGGCAATTATGCTCACCAGTACGGAGAAGACAATCGCCCACACCACCAGCCACCAGGGGACGACCCACAGATTCTCGGCGGGCAGATCCTGGCGCTGCAAGTAGATGTTCGTGCCGATGTTGATCACCCGGCCGATCGACCAACCCACGGCCACTCCCACAATTCCACCCACGAAACCCATGAAGGCGGCCTCGGCAAAGAAGAGCTTCTTGACGTCGCCGTCACTGGCGCCAATCGCTTTCATGATTCCGATTTCCCGGCGCCGCTCCAAAATGGCCATCACGAGTGTGTTCACGATTCCCAGCGCCGCCACGGTAAGCGCCAGACTGCCAAAGATCCCCAGAAAGAGATCCAGCACGGCGAAAAAGCGGCGCAGGTTGCGGGTGGCGTCCAGAATCGAAAACGTGTTGAAGCCCAACTTTCTGATGGCGTCCTGCCCCGATTCCACATTGTTGGGACTCTTCATCCGCACGCTGAGGCTGAGATAGATGGGCACGCTCGAGAAGTTAGGTTCGCTCTCGCGCATCCCGGAGGGCAACATGATGTGCAAATTCTCGACCATCTGGAGAGGCAGGAAGACCCGCGCGCCCGAAGCGCCACGAATGCCGTCGGGGTCTTGATCCGTGATCCCCACGATGTGCAGCTTCCTTTCCCGGGGCACGACGGAGAAGGATGCAATCGCCGGCTCGCCGGCGTCACTCGAGGCACCGGCCGGAGCTTGCGGCGCGCCGGTTTTCTTCTCCACTGCCGGCTTGGCCTCGGAAACACTTGGCGAGGGGATGCGCTCCGCGTAGCTAAGCGTAATCTCCTTCCCGATCAGCTCCTGGGTGTTGGGGTTCAGCTTTGAGCCCGGATCCCCCGGCTTGGGGTGAACCCCCAGCAAGTCATCCGTGAATTGGATTTGCAGAATCGCTTCGTCAGCGGTTTCAGAGGAGAAAAACCGGCCCTGAATGTTCTCGAACGCATCATTATCTCGCGCCGATGGAGGCAGGCCTGCCACCATGGCGAGATGCGGCTTGTCCTGGTAATGAAGCTCCGTCACGAATCGGATGTCGGGGGTTGCCTCGAGCACGTTGGGCAGGCGGGCTATTTCCAGTCGGGCGTTTTCGTCGAGGGGGCGGCTCTCCGCCGAGGGCGGACCGTTCCCGAACGCACGCCGGTTGAATCCGCCCGGACCCCGGCGCGAGGTCACCATGATGGTGTCGAAGAGCCCCGATCGCTCCAGCCGCCGGTTGGCCAGTTGTTGCAAGCCGATTCCCAGGGAGAGCATCGCCACCAGCGAGGCGACGCCGACTCCAATGCCCAGAGTGGTCAGGGAATTCCGCAGCACAGATTCGCGCAGGTTGCGCGCGGCGAGCTCAACCAGGTCGTCAGTTTTCACGCGGTCACCTTTCTCGGAGGGAAATGAGGCTGTGAGAACTGGCGGAGAGGCAGGGATTCGAACCCTGGGTACAGCTTTTGACCGTACAACGGTTTAGCAAACCGCCGCCTTAAGCCACTCGGCCACCTCTCCGCGGCGCGGCAGTTGAAGAGCAAGCGGCTGGGCCCCTCAACCCTCAAGATTCCCGACCAGTGTACCCGAAAATCTACCATTCTGCCAGTGCAGTTCGAGCCTTGGGCATTTCGAACCTTTACGGTCTGACCGTCCGCGCAAGCTCAATGGCAAGCCGATGCAGTCAACACAAGAGCGAAATACAGGGCCCAATAAGTTGGGCTGGCAGCCGGTAGGAGCTCAGCAAAACAGGTATTTGCGCCAGCGCTCATCGGAGCGGCCCATCATGCGCATGATTTGCCGGCTGGTGTGAAGTGTAAAGGGGTGTGGAGGCCGCAGCAATCGTAGCCCTGCCTCTTCCGGCAGACGATCCCCTTTCAGGTTATTGCAGCGGTGGCAGCAGGCCACCAGGTTATCCCAGTCCGTGTGACCTCCGCGCGAACGAGGGATGACGTGATCCAGCGTGAGTTCGTGAGCGGGCATCACGCGGCCGCAGAATTGGCAGGTGTAGCGGTCACGCAGCAACACGTTCTTCCGCGAAAGGGCCCGCGTCTGATAAGGAATGCGCCGGAATTCCAGCAGGCGGATGACGGACGGTACACGGAAGGCCAACTGTGAGGAGTGCACAAACAGGCCGTCTTCTTCTTCCGTCGTGGCCACGCCCTTCAGCACCAAAACGATGGCGCGCCGGACGGCAGTGACATTGATGGGCTCGTACGTGGCGTTGAGCACCAGCACCGGCTCTTGCAGAACCCGTTGGTGGCCGTCCTCCGACATCGAGTTTCACCCGCGGGAGCGGTGGGCATCGGCTCCCTAGCTTATTATGTCGAGTCCCGGTCGAGTCCGTCAACAGTGTTGTCAGTCTCCAACGGTGAAAGGTCGGGAAACTGGGGCGTGGCGCGCGCCAGCGTCAGCCCCATGACCTGCGCCGCACCCGCGCGTCTTAAGGCCCGCGCGCAAGCGGAGAGGGTTGCTCCGGTGGTCATCACGTCGTCAACCAGCACGATGGCGCGCCCGCGAACCTCGCCCGGTTTGACCACCTCAAAGGCCCCCCGCAGATTCTCGCGCCGCGCGGCCACGCTCAACCCAGTCTGTGGCGGCGTAGCCCGCTTGCGGCGCAGGCAGGACTTGGCAACCTGCGGCGCCGCCCCATCGCTCCGCCTCCCCAGCTCTCGCACCAAGCCCCTTGCCAGGAGCTCCGACTGATTGAAGCCGCGCTCCCGGCGGCGCGAGGGGTGTAAGGGAACCGGCACGATGAGCGGTGAGCCGAAATCGCCTCCCGGAGGCAACGCATCCCAAGTGGGCGCCAGCCACTCCCCCAGGCGCACGCCCAACCGCTCGTCGCCGCCAAACTTCACACGTAGGACGGCCTGCCGGAGCTTCCCGGTATAAAGGCCAAAGCTGCGCGCCCCATCGTAGCCTGGCGCATCGTCCCGGCAGGGGCCGCACTCCGCCACGGACGAATCGAGAGCGCGGGGAGAGGCAAAGGGCAGGCCGCAGCGTGTGCACAGGGGCCCGCGCCACGGCTGGAGGTCCGCCCAGCAGGCCCGGCAGATGCGCACCCGGCCGTCGCTTGCCAGCTCACCTCCGCAAAGGCAACAATCGGTGGGAAAGGCCAGGGCCAAAGCAGCGTCCAGAAACCCCCTAAGGAGTGAAGGCGGGCGAGCGCGCGGGGTGGGTGGTAAGGAGAAAACGAACCTCGTATGGCTATATATATAGGCTAACTAAAGCAAGCCCTGATCCTGCTTTTCCTGGCACTCGATGCAGTGGCGGGCCCAGGGCACCGCCTCCAGCCGCTTTTGCTGGACCTCTTCCTGGCACGCCACGCATTCTCCATACGTGCCCCCTTTCATGCGCTCCAGCGCCTCGCCCACCAGTTGCAGCACCCGGCGATTCTCGTCGCTCTGGTGGAACAGGAACTCTTTGGTGTACGAGTTCGCGGCCTTGTCGACGATGTCTTGCGTGGCCTCTTCGTCAGCCTCGCGCCCATCTTTCTCCGACTTGGTCACCAGACGCAACAGTTCTTCCTGTTTGGTCAGGAGGCGCTTCCTGTAATATTCAACTTTCTTTTTGTCCATGCTCTACCTTATTTCCTCCACCAGCGTAACCCAAACCAAAAATTGTATGGGTGGTTAGTCGGAACTGTCAAGCGTAAGGTAGTAGCTCAGCCGTTTGCCCGCGCGGTCTCTGATCGCCCAACCTCCCTCCCCCACCGCTCCTCCCGGCGGCGGGAGCGCCCGGCCTGAATTCCAGACCGGCCGGAAAAACCTATGTGTGTCCCTGCAGCTTGCGTTTCAGGGCCTCGTGCAAGCGGGTGTGAACCTCGTCGGGAAGCGAAAAGAGCTTGCCGTCGCAGTAAAGGTCGATGGTCTTCCGGGTACTGTCATACACCGCGTGGCAGTGATTGCAATAAGTCAAGTGCGCCTCGAGGGTGTGCTTTAATCCCTCGTCCAACTCGCCGTCCAGATATCCGGAAATCTCTTTGATCGCCTTATTGCAATTCACGAATTTCAACCTCGTTTGAAGATTTTGCTCAATTCCTCGCGCAATCGAAGGCGGGCGCGAAAAAGCCGGGCCTTGACCGCGCCCACCGACAAATTCAGCAGTTCGGCGGTTTCCTCCGTGGACAGTCCTTCCACGTCGCGCAGATAAAAGACGGTGCGAAAACCCGGCGACAGCGAATTCACCGCCCCCTGCAGGATCCGCTCCAGCTCCGCCCGGGCATATTGCTGCTCGGGGTTGGGCTTCCAATCGGCGAACTCCCGCACCACCACTTCCCCGTTTTCATCTTCGGAGTCGTCCATGGGGACTTCACGGCTGCTCCGGCGTTTGCGCAGTTTCATCAGCGCTTCGTTCACGGCGATGCGCACGATCCAGGTGTAAAAGCGCGAGTCCTCGCGGAAATCCGGCAGGTGCTCGAAAGCCTTCAGAAAAGCGTCCTGAAGCACGTCCTCGGCGTCCTCACGGTTCCCCGTGATGTTCATCCCCAGCCGATAGATCTTCTTCTCATAGCGGTTCACGAGCTCTTCAAAGGCGGCATAGTTCCCCGCCTTCGCTTCGCTGACGAGATGCCCCTCGTCGCGCGCCAAAGTAGGTTGAGGTGGTTCAGTCATCGGAGTTAGGAGCTCGATCCGCGCGCACCCAACACATGTGATGCGGCAATTTTCGTGAAGTTACAGCCTCTTACTAACAGTCGTCAGTCGTCAGTTTTCAGTCGTCAATAATCGCCTAAGCGCTGGGCCGCCTTTACTGACAACTGAAATCTGATGACTGATAACTTCTCTAATTCTTTCCCCCAGCCCGGGAAATCAATCGCGCGATGGCCGGCCCCACGCCGTCGGGCGCGTCGTAGACGGAAGATCCCGCCACCATGACATCCGCGCCGGCCTCCGCCGCCCAGCTTATTGTCTGTTCGTTGATGCCGCCATCCACTTCCACTTCGCATTCCAGACCGCGGCCCCTTACGGTGTTGCGCACCTGGCGGATTTTCGGCAGCGTGGCCCGGATAAATTTCTGGCCGCCAAATCCCGGATTTACCGTCATCACCAAAACCATCTGCACCATATCGAGAACTTCCGAGAGGGTGGCGGCCGGCGTGGAGGGATTCAGCGCCACAGCGGCTTTCTTTCCCAGGCTGCGAATCTGCTCGAGAGCACGGTGCAAATGGGGTGTGGCTTCCTGATGCACGATAATGGTATCGGCGCCCGCGTCGGCAAATGCCTCAATGAAGTCTTCGGGCGGAGTAACCATCAGGTGGGCTTCGATGGTCAGGCGCGTCAACGGGCGCAGGCTGCGGATGGCGATGGTTCCAAAAGTAATGTTGGGGACGAAGCGGCCATCCATCACGTCCACCTGGAAGCGGTCCACACCCGCCGCCTCCACCATTTGCACTTGTTCGCCGAGCCGTGTGAAATCCGCCGAAAGGATGGATGGGGCTATCTTAACTTGCAGAGGTCACCTCCAAAAATGGTGAATGGTGAATAGTAAATAGTGAATTGTGAATAGTAAACTATGAATGATAAATTCGGTATTTACAATTCACTATTTACTATTCATAATTCATTTCCCTTTCAACAAATGTGCTGCGCTCTTATCTAGGAACCAGCTCAGGCGGCCGCTTGCGGGCTGGATAAGCTGCGCGGGAAAATGTCCTTCCGGACCCTCCAGCACCTGGCGCAACATCTCCGCCTTATCCGCTCCGGCCACCAAGAAGATAACATGAGCGGCGGCGTTGAGCACCGGCAAAGTCAGGGTCAGGCGGAAGGAGCTGAGCTGGGCGGCAAAATTGGGCGCCACCCAAGCCGTGCGTTCGTTCAGTGCCGGACTGCCCGGAAAAAGCGATGCCGTGTGTCCGTCCGGGCCCATGCCGAGGAAGATCAGATCCAGGCGGGGCAACTCCCCCGGGGCGGGATGCAATACGCGCGCTAAATCTTCCGCGTAATCGCGTGCCGCTTGCTCGCGGTCCGGGCGCTCGGCTGCCAGGCGGTGAAAATTTTCATGAGGGAGCGGCGTTGACACCAGCAAGGCCCGGCAAATCATGCGGTAATTGCTCTGCGAATCGTCGGGCGGAACGCAGCGTTCATCCACCTGAAACAAGTGAACGTTCGGCCAGCGCACGCGGCCCGCGAACGTCTCGCTGCCGAGGAGATCGTAAAGAGGCTTGGGCGTCGAGCCGCCGGAGAGCGCCACGGAGAAAGGCTTCTTCTCGATGACCTTCACCCGGGCCTGCTCTTCAAAGCGCGTAGCGGCCGCCCAGCTTAGTTGTTCAAGGTCGTCGAAGATGCGGACTTCGGGATTGCCGATTGCCGATCGTAGATTGTCGATTGTCTGTCCTCCAAAACTGCCTACTGCCGATTGACGATTGCCGATTGTATAGGGTCTAGCTAGGTGTACGTCCTTTGCTTAACTCAGGAAGAGGTCCCGAAACGCGAATTGACAAAGCCCAAATCGATCATCATCAATCGACAATCGGCAATCGGCAATTCCTTCACTTTCCTGTCATTCGCGCAACAAGGCCCAGGACTTCTTCATAAACGCGGTCGTGCCCGGTCAGCATCAGCTCATTGTTCAGAATCTCAACCTCGTCTCCTACTTCAATGCGCACCGTCCGGCCGATGGGAGGCACGCCCGGGACTTCGGCAAGAGTCTGCACCACTTTGCCATCCAGTCCACGCGAGAAGGAAAAGCGCGCGCCGTCGGCCTCGATCACGAAGGAAAAACAAACTCCGCTCCCTCCGCCCTCGACTTTTCTCAGCACTCTCTCAACCTTCACATCGCCGCCGCCGGATTGAAAAAAGAAGGCGCGAGGCATATTCTCCCCCCGCGATTCCGCGCGCTGGAATTTCCATCGCAGGCGAGTGGCGAGCCATGCCGTCAGCAGCAGGCTCTGCGCGCGTTGCGTGGTCAGCCGCGCCGATTCCATTTCGTACTCAATGCGAATTTCCCGGATCCGCTGGAGGTAAGGCCGGCGGTCGGAGGAATCAAAGCACTGCGCCATCACCTCGCGCCACGGCGTGGTGCGCGCCCAGTTCAGGTCCGAAAGGCGAATGCGGCCGGAATACTTCTCAAGCCACGCGGCCAGTGCTCGCAGGTCAGCCCCGGTGGCGGCAAAGCGCGCCGAGTCCACTATCACATGTTGGGTCACGCGCAGAATCTGGTCAAAATAGGCAGGCATGGCGAAGTCTTCCCCCCGCCACCAAAGGTAAATCGGCAGCCCGGAGACCGTGAGCGGAAGCACCACGCTGACGAGCTCGGGGCTGGTCTCGCCGCGCGCATTCAAGGTGATCTGCTCGCTGCAAATCTGCCTTTCGCCCTCCAGCACATGGCAGTGCGCGGAAACGGAAGCCATTAACCCCGGCGGTGTTCCCTTCGGGTCCACCACCATCAGCACGGAGCGGCAAGGATTCTGCCGGGTCACGTCGGCAAGCAGGTTGCTCACCTCGCGCGCCGCTTCCGGGCAGTCCACGTAAACCAGCAAGGTCAGCGCGGAAGCTCGCGTCACCGCGGACTCAGCGCTCGCGCCTTCTGCCGCGCTTCTCCACATGGCCGTAAGCCCGGCCTCAATCTCCGCCACACTAGCGGGCCGAGGCTCCCCTAAGGCAAATTCCTGAAGCGTCCCACCCAATGGATATCTCCTTTCGTTTCATACACATTCTGGCCTAGATGAAATAAGTAGCTTATTTATCATAAACATTCTGGCCTATGGGGCGAACTTGACTCAAGTCAAATTTGTAACTCGTGTATTTTCAATTAATTATGCATAAACCTTCAATTTAAAAATTCCCCCTTTTTTCCCTGCTAGGCAATGAACTGTTTTTTAACTTATTTATTTTCATAGACTTGAGTCAATACTCCAGTCATCACGCGCACCCCGATTTGTCGCTAAGGGATCGTGTTTTCATATACATTCTGGCCTCCGGGGGGATTTTCTCAGGGCAGAGCCTCCAACACAGGGGTCACAGAGTCTCTCTGTGGTCGCTTTGGGAACGCTTTTCCAATCACGGAGGGCACAGAGAAACTCCTCCTGCGCGTTGCACTGAGGCTCGCCTGATTCTCTGATTTGCGGACCTTCCAACAGCGACATGGGAATCTTGCTCCCTGAGTTTTCCCGGAAGGGGCCTGCCCGAAGAATCAGGCAGAAGCGGAAACGAGTTCAGCGGCCAGACGGAACTGACCCCACATGGCCCATTATACATGCAGTCAATATCGGTGTCAAGAACAAAATGAGCCTACTTCAAAAAGCCTATAAGCCAGACAAAATGTCATCTCCCCCTAGCCATCCCCAAACTCTTGAAAGTGGCGGGACCGTCAGAAGCCGCCCCGCGGCGCCATCGTGTGGCCCACGGCGCAAGCCGTGGGACTCGAGTATCTACCTTTCCTGCTCAGCACCACCTCGTCGCCCAGGGCGCCGTCCCTCCTCATCTGAGGAGGGAAGCTTTTAAGAACTCCCCTCCTGAATCAGGAGGGGAAGCGCGGTCGCGCCGGGGTGGTTTCCAGCACGCGAGTCACACCGAATTCCGCGTTCTGCCTTCTGCTTTCCGCCTACTGCCTTCTACTTTCTGCCCACTGCCTACTACTCTTCACAGTCTTCGCCACTGCCGGCCGTCGCGCTCGATAAAGTCATCCGCCTCTTTCGGTCCCCAACTGCCCGCCGCGTATTGCGCCAGACTTTGGGGCCCGTCCGCCTTCCAGCGGTCCAGAATGGGATCCACGAACTCCCACGAAAGGTCCACGGCATCGGCGCGATTGAACAGCGTGGCATCACCCAACATGCAGTCGAGCAGGAGCGTTTCATAAGCGGTGGGGGGCGCGGCGCCGAACGATTCTCCGTAAAGGAACTCCATATCCACGGGGCGAATCTGCATGGTGGTTCCGGGCAGCTTGGCGCAAAACTTCAGGGAGATTCCCTCGTTGGGCTGGATGCGAATCGAGAGAATGTTGGGCTCAATTCCCTCCGCGCCGGCGCCTTTGAATAGCAGATGGGGCACGCGGCGAAACTGGATGGAGATTTCGGAAACGCGCTTGGCCAAGCGCTTGCCGGAGCGCAGGTAGAAGGGGACGTCCGCCCAGCGCCAGTTATCGACGAAGAATTTGAAGGCCGCGTAGGTCTCCGTGCACGAGGTGGGCGAAACCTTGGGCTCCGTCCGGTAGGCGGGCACCTTCTTGCCGCCCACGTATCCTTCCGCGTACTGGCCCCGCACCACGAATTCCGATACCCGCTCCGACCGGATGGGGCGCAGCGCGCCCATGACTTTGGCCTTCTCATCGCGCACCGCCGTGGCTTGAAAGGTGGTGGGAGGCTCCATGGCTACCAGGCTCAGCAACTGGAGCACGTGATTCTGGATCATGTCGCGCAGCAGGCCGGCCTCTTCGTAGTAAGCGCCGCGATTCTCCACTCCCAGTTCTTCCGCCACGGAGATTTGCACGTGATCAATGTAGCGGCGGTTCCAGAAAGGTTCGAAAATTCCGTTGGCGAACCGGAACACCAACAGGTTTTGCACCGTCTCTTTCCCCAGGTAGTGATCGATGCGATAAACCTGATCTTCCTCAAAGACGCTGGTGACCTGCTGATTCAATTCGCGCGCGCTATCCAGGCTTCGCCCGAAGGGTTTCTCCAGGATGATGCGGGTCCAGGTTTTTCCCGCGTCAACGGGTTTGGCCAATCCCGCTTTGCCCAGTTGCTCGACGATGACAGGGAAGAAACTCGGCGGCGTGGAGAGGTAAAACAACCGATTGCCGGCGGTTCCCCGCTCCTGGTCAAGGCGATCCAATGTGGTTTTGAGTTGTTGGTAGGATTGGGGCTCGCTGAAATTGTTGGCGATGTAGAACAGTCCGTTCGCAAATCCCTCCACAAAGGCGTCACTCTCCGGCGTCAGGTGCAGGAATCTCTTCACCGCAGCCGACATTTCCTGGCGGAACTGTTCATCAGTGCGGGGCGTGCGCGCGCAGCCGACCACGGAGAATCCCGGCGGCAACATGCGCTCGCGCGTGAGATAGAAGAGCGCCGGAATCAGCTTGCGTTCGGTGAGGTCTCCGGAGGCGCCAAAGATCACCATCGCACACGGATCGGGCGTCCGCCGCAAGCGGATTCCTTCACGCAAAGGATTGACCATCTCGGCTATTTCCGGCATGGAACCTCTCTTCGCATCAAGTAGTAGGTCAATTTAGAAACGTCCCACCCTGGATCCCCGCAGGGTACAGAGAACCGACGTCTATTTCCAAGGCTGCGGCCTCTCAAGCCGGCGTTGCCTGGCGTTGCGCCGGGGAATACTGCTTGCGCTTTTCGGCGAGGGCGGCGAGCAACTTTTGGTAGTCCTTGGCAAAGGACTCCACCCCCTGGTCTTCCAACTTCCGGGTAATGGCCGCCAGGTCAATTCCTGCTTTCGCCAAGTTTTGCATCACGGCCCGGGCATCATCCAAATCTTCTTCAATCCGTGGGGCCGGCTTGCCGTGATCGCGGTAAGCCTCCAGGGTGGCCGCCGGCATGGTATTGATGGAGTCGGGGCCGACGAGCGTATCCACGTAAAGCGTATCGCTGTACTGGGGGTTCTTGGTGCCGGTGGAAGCCCACAGCATGCGCTGCACTCGCGCACCCTTCTGCGCCAGGGCTTGGAACCGCGCGCCGGAACAGATCTCCTTAAATTTCAGATAGGCGAGTTGGGCATTGGCAACGGCCGTCTTGCCGCGCAGCGATTCGAGCAACTGATTCTCTTCCGCGCTCCTCGCCACCGTCAATTTCGCTTCGAGTTGCTGGTCAGTCATGGTATCGATGCGGCTCACAAAAAAGCTGGCCACGGAGGCGATGCGGTCAAGCGGCTTGCCCTCCCGCGCCCGTTTCTCCAGCGCGGCAATATAGGCCCAAGCAACTTCCTCATAACGCTCGATCGCAAAGAGCAGGGTGATGTTGATGTTGATGCCCTCGCCCAAAAGCTGCTCGATGGCGGGCAAGCCTTCCGCCGTTCCCGGAACCTTCACCAGGATGTTCGGGCGGTCAACCTCCTGCCACAGGCGATGCGCTTCGGCAATCGTGCCCTGCGTGTCCCGCGCCAGGGTGGGCGCTACTTCGATGCTGACAAAACCATCGCGCCCTTGGGTGGAGTCATAAACCGGGCGGAAGAGATCGGCGGCGACGCGAATGTCCTCGACTTCCAGGGCTTCGAAAATCTCCGGCGTCTCGTGGCCGGCCTCCACCAATTTCCGGATCGCCTCGTCGTAGTCGTTGCTATGGGCGATGGCCTTCTCGAATATGCTGGGATTGGAGGTGATTCCTGAGACCCCATCGTTATCGATCAACCCCTTGATGTGTCCGGAATTCAGGTCCAGGCGGCGGATGTAGTCGAACCAAACGCTTTGCCCCAAGCTGTTCAGTACCCGCAGTGGATTGGTGCTCATAAGAGAATCCTCCTCTGTATCTTCGTACCGTGGCACAGGCACTCCTGCCTGTGCTCTGGGCGCGGTGGCACAGGCACTCCTGCCTGTGCCCAGGGCGCGGTGG
>Ga0326727_10015178_pt1 | contig 16607 bp, 17 predicted proteins | sample MB2enrmetagenome_FD_207643 | JGI IMG/M metagenome (GOLD analysis project Ga0326727, IMG submission 207643) | Lab enriched peat soil microbial communities from McLean, Ithaca, NY, United States - MB29MY | ecosystem: Environmental > Terrestrial > Soil > Wetlands > Peat | place: USA: New York...
GCCGGGTCCCTTTCCGAGTCCGCAAGTACCTTGCCCGATGCATCGATGATGGTCACCCTGATCTCGATCTCATGCCCGTACTGCTTTGCTGTTGCAATCAGTGCTTCAGTATCTCCTTTTTCAAGGAACGGGATAATATCGTGACGCAGGGGTATGGCGATGTTATGAAGGTTTTGCGCAGTGGTCCTTATATAATGCGACCGGATAATCTCGTACGATAGAATAAGGATGAGAATCGCAAGGGTAACCGTCACTATCAGGAAGCCTGCGAAGATTTTGAAAAAGATGGGTCTTCTCATGCCTGTAGTTTATAGCCCACGCCGCGTACGTTCCTGATGATGTTTCCGGCAGGACCGAGTTTATCGCGTAAGTTCTTGATGTGAACATCCACAGTCCGGTCTAGAACGGCCTTCTCATTTCCCCAGAGATGGTCGAGGATGCGCTCTCTGCTGAAGACCTTGCCACGGTTTGTCGCAAGCAGAAGAAGTATTTTGAATTCGACAGCCGTCAGCATCACGGGTTCATCGTCAACCTTGGCCTCAAATCTTTCCGGGTCGATGAAGAGTTTGTCCCCTACGGAGATGGGTCCTGCCTGTACATGCACCGACCTTCTCAGTACCGCCTTGACACGAGCGATAAGCTCTTTGGGAGAAAAAGGCTTGGTCACGTAGTCATCCGCCCCGAGCTCGAGCCCGGACACCTTGTCGATCTCTTGTCCTTTTGCCGTAAGCATGATGATGGGGATGGATGAGTATCTTGAATCGTTTTTCATCATCCTGCACACGGTGATCCCATCAAGATCGGGCAGCATGAGGTCAAGGATGACCAGGTCAGGGATGTTTGCAGAGAGAAAATTAAGCAAGGAGCTTCCATTGAGAAAGCTGTCCACAGAGAACCCGGCCTTCTTGAGGTGTATACTCACCAAGTGGATGATATCAGGTTCGTCATCTACCACAGCTATACGGCTACCCATCAATTCCATCCTTTAAGCAATACCATAACATCGGCATGGAATGTATCTTGGAAAGTTATATGGGGTCATATATCCCGTGTGCAGATCAGTTGCAAGAGAACATGTGTGAATTCACACATTATTCATACAATCTTCATCATTTCTTCACAAACTTGAAGATTTAAATCTGCCTTAACGGTTCATGCCGCACATCAAGAAGCATGTTTTAAAAACCCATTGATGGCATTGTATGAATCTCGGCTCATGGATAAGGCTTCTCCGGAAGGGACGGAGAGCTTCCCCTGGAAATAGAGTTGCTCCATGGCGAATCCGGTGAGCAGCTTGTTGTGAACCCAAGGCATGATTCTATCCCCATAGGTCTTTCTCAAAAAGTCGGTTAGGTGAACAATGTGTTCCACGGCACCGGGTACCTTTGCCTCTACCTCGATCTCATAGTGGAGTATTCGTGAGCCACCGATGAGGTAGTTGACCTTATCGAGGGCTATCTCCACAATAATGCCCTTTTCAGGCTCAATAAGGGCCACCACATCCATTGTATGTCTTTGTGTCTGCCTCTCATGGATCGATATAAGTCCGAGCTCTTCCAGGTATTTCCTGGGTGTACGCGCCTTAATATCGATTGCTCCGGTCGGTACGGGGATATCCGGCAGGGTTTTCAAGATATAAGCCAAGGACTTCGATGACCAAGGAAGTTCTGTCTCATCTCTGTGTGTTGTCCCATGCTCATCAGTACGTTCATCCTTTTTGATGCAGATAACAACAGAGCCTTCCTGCTCTCGAGTTCTCAGGGCGATACCTTGTCCGGAGAGTGCCTTGGCGGGAGTATCAAAATAAGTATCCTGAAGCTTTTTCGTTTTCCCTTGCTGGAGCTTATACATGCCGATAACATCATAGGATGCAATCTCTTTCAAGACGGCCTCTGATTCATCCCCCAGGATGACAAGCTTTGTCTCGATCTCGGCAGGCACGGCTACCCCCCTGCAGGGATATATGCACAAACCCGCATCTGATGCAATGGGGGTTCAATAAACAACGGACGACTTTTCATCAGGATATACGGTTCATTAACACATTGTGCAGCCCTTAAAAAAGCAGAGACACCCGAAAGACCCTGGAGAATCGGGGGCTTGAGCGTTTCTCCAGAGGGGCAAAGGTGGGATGCTTAATGCATCATTTTTACAGTTTAGCTTCGGGTAGTCGTCTTGCTTTCTTTTGCCGCGACTTTTTTTGTCGATGGCTTGGAGGTGGAGGACTTTTTGGTCTTAGGCTGTTTCTCGTCAAAGGATACCGCATATCTGCCATGCACGATCTTTTCGGCCTCAAACCAGTGTTCCAGCTCCCGGCCTGGTATGCAGCCACCTTTCTCATAAAGTTCATAAGCGACTTTTTCAATCTCTTTATTTATGTTCATTTGAAACCTCCTTCTTAAGCAACTACTTCCAATCGGCTGTTTACTGCCCGTGGGTTTTTCACCTGTGTTCTTATAACCCACCGGGGTGTATCATGAGAGCTGTCGGATTCCTTGTATCACGGGTTGTGGATCTTAAGGTGATCATTGCATCCTCGTTTCTTATGTATCACCCGTTGAATATGATATCAAGCCAATATATTATTAACTTAAACTGCGCTCTGCAGAAGGATGGTTATTTTATGAGCATTGACATTGAAGCCGGGACTGATTTTTTAGAGGAGGGAAACAAGTCATGAAAGGAGACGATGCTGTCATGAAAGAAATCGTGTGCGGTATTTGCGGGGAGATAATTACAGATCCTGATTCCAACTGTCCCTATTGCGGTGCCGAGCCCAACCATTTTGTTGACGGTTCCACGGTGGACCGGGAGCTCTTGAGAAGGATCTACGACGAGGGCGGGGCCACGTACTGAAATCCTGCATGAAAAATCCTTTGTCGTTCGGATACACGATCTTTAGATGATTAATGAATTGATACCAGCCGGGAAATGTCGATTAAGGATTCAGAAATAAGAAAAAAATAACGTAAAATAACAAAAAAAGATTATAATCTGCTTTATCAAGCATAATATAATCTAAAATCATTATCGTTGCCTATTTTACCATTGCCTTTGGATATTATGCAATTAATATAGAATTTATCAAATTCCTAGAGGCGAGGTCAGGCATGGACAAGATCTTAAGGATAGATATGGGTGCATCGGGCGGTCCAAAGGCGACGACGGTTCCCATCGGGGAATATGCAGGATTAGGGGGAAGGGCTCTGACATCGGCGGTCATATCGAAGGAGGTGCCGCCGGAATGCCACCCCTTGAGCGCAGACAACAAGCTCGTCATAGCGCCGGGTCTCCTGAGCGGAACTGCGGCAGCCATGTCCGGCAGGCTGTCGGTCGGCTGCAAGAGCCCTCTTACGGGCGGTATCAAGGAGGCGAATTCCGGAGGTCAGCCTGCCCAGGTTCTCGCCCGCCTCGGTTTTGCGGCAATCATCCTGGAGGGCGCATCCAAAGCCAATGACCTGTACAGGATATTCATCAACAAGGACGGGGTCACGATAACCCCGGACAACAGCCTGAAGATGATGCTCAATTATGACCTGGTGGAAAAGATGAAGGCTCAGTACGGCGACAAGATCGCCTGTATATCCATCGGCCCTGCAGGTGAGATGAAGCTTGCTGCGTCCTCTATCGCCTGTACGGACATGGAACTGCGGCCGACCCGCCATGCAGGACGAGGCGGGGTAGGTGCGGTCATGGGCTCCAAAGGCGTCAAGGTGATCGTGCTCGATGATACGGGAACGCCCATGCGCCAGCCCAAGAACCCCGACAAATTCAAAATGGCCAACAAGGAATTCGCGGATGGTCTCAAAAAACATAGCGTTACCGGCCAGGGTCTTCCTTCCTATGGGACCAATGTCCTCACCAATATCCTCAACGAGGCAGGCGGTTACCCCACGTATAATTTCAAGGAAGGCAGATTTGCGGGTGCTTCAAAGATAAGCGGTGAAACGGAAGCAGCCTTGGAAACCGAACGGGGGGGGCTTGCGACCCACGGCTGCCATCGGGGGTGCGTTATCCGCTGCTCCGGTACCTATCACGATAAAGACGGCCATTATCTGACCAAGCAGCCCGAGTATGAAACGGTGTGGGCGCACGGCGGTCATTGCGGCATCGATGATATGGACAAGATCGCCATGATGGATTTCCTCGAAGACAACATCGGCCTGGATACCATTGAGACCGGTGTCACCATCGGCGTTGCAATGGAAGCCGGCCTTTTGAAATTCGGCGATGCAGACGCAGCCATCAACCTGGTTAAGGAAATCGGCCAAGGGACGCCGCTGGGAAGGATCATAGGGAGCGGTGCGGCGGTGACAGGCAAGATATTCGGTGTTGAGCGGGTCCCGGTCGTAAAGGGCCAGGCCATGCCTGCATATGACCCGCGAGCGGTCGAGGGAATAGGGGTTACCTATGCCACAACCACCATGGGGGCTGATCACACGGCAGGGTATGCAGTGGCCACCAACATCCTCAAGGTGGGCGGGTTTGTCGATCCTCTGAAACCCGAGGGCCAGGTCGATCTCTCCCGTAACCTCCAGATTGCAACCGCATTTATCGACTCGACAGGCATGTGCCTGTTCATCGCCTTTGCCATCCTGGACCAGCCCGAAACCTTCCAGGCCTACCTCGATCTCATGAATTCCTGCTTAGGGCTTAATTTTACCGCCGATAACGTGGCGGAGTATGGGAAAAAGGTTTTGAGCATGGAAAGGGATTTCAACAAGAGGGCCGGTTTTACCAGCCAGCAGGACCGCCTGCCCGGTTATTTCAAGACCCAGCCCATCGCGCCCCACAACGTGACCTTCAAGGTAAAGGACGAGGATCTCGACAAGGTCTATAACTGGTAGAAGCCTTGATAACCTGCACGGAAGAGCCGTTGAAGACTCTTCCGTGCAGGTGTATACAAGTATTCAATGCCCATCACGGTAAAACTCTTTGCCAGTCTGCGTAAAGGCCGGTTTGACGAAGATACCCGGGTCTATGCCTCCGGAATAACCGGCAGGCGTATCGTTCATGATATCGGCATACCGGAAAAGGAGATAAGGCTTGTCTTTGTGAACGGCAGGCATGCCTCCTTGGAAGATCCGCTTGCAGACGGTGATACCCTGGCCCTCTTCCCACCCATCGGGGGAGGGTGAACAAGATCAACAGAATTCAATTCACCATTTCACTAAAGATATATCAGGATTATTCAGGTGAGTCGATCAATGCCTGGCTTGGAATTCGGACGAATATCGCTGCCTCTTTAGGACTCAGCCCTGACGGATATATGGATCAATGCATACGGTAATAAGATCTTTCCTTTGAGCAACACGTCTTTGACAAGCGGCTTCCCATTGAAAAAAATCCCCTTGCATCCTTTCCAGAAACTTTCCGTCTGTCTGGAGAAGTATTCTGCAAGATCCGGAGATGGTATAAAGATCCCTTTTTTAAGAAAGTAGGGCCCCAGGTCTTTCATGAGGAGATTGAAGAGTTTTATAAAGACAGATCCTTGCTTAAGAATACCCTGCTCTCCTGTTTCCTGATAGGTAATGGAATTCCTCAGAGAAGAGTAGACCCCGCCCCGCCTCATGGCGGCCCCTACCAGCCCCGGCATGGCCGCTGAAAGGGCCAGATGAGATCCATCCTTGATGATTGCCGAATCGAGATCATCAACAGGACTTCCATCAAGAAAGATCGTCTGTATCCTTTCAGCGATATATTCAGGACGTAATCCGATACCCTCGATGAGGAACCTTTTCATGGAGCACCCCACCTGAGTCTTCAGGAGAAAACCTTGCTGTAAGATGATGGACAGGGTGATTAACTGGTTTTCATCCATGATGAGGTTCAAGTCCGCCTCTCCATGACCATCTACTATCGGTTGCTTGTAACAGCCCATCTTAATGCCACCGCCTTATTGTTTTAAGGGGTCACAAATCTATATAGGTATGGTAACAGAAACCGGAGGTGATGCCATTAAATAAAGATTTAAAAAAAGATGATGAGTTTATATTGAATCACCAGGAAGCTGAGAGTATAATAACAGGTGACTTCTTCGGAGGCCTAAAGGCGGCACATCTTAGGAACCCTCAGTAGACTCCCGGTGAAGATCAAGAGGTCAACACAAAAAATTGGAGGTCACATGAATATCTTTGTAGGGAATCTGTCACGCGATGTTACCAATGAGGATCTGCAACAGGCGTTTCAGGCGTTCGGTGAGGTAACATCCGCCAATGTGATTCGCGATAAGTTCAGCGGTGATTCACGAGGCTTCGGTTTTGTGGAAATGCCTGCCAAGGCCGCTGCCCAGGCTGCTATCGCCGGATTGAACGGCAAAGAATTGAAGGGACGGGCAATCAATGTCAATGAAGCCCGTCCGCGTGCCGACAATCGCGGTGGCGGCGGCGGTGACAGAGGCAGAAGGCCTGGCGGTGGCGGTGGTGGAGGCGGCGGCAGACGTCGCTTCTAACTCTTCTGAAGGATTGGTAATGCGGTAAGAAGCCGATCACGACGCAGTATTACGGCGCCGGAGAAGATTAATCATGTATTGAAAACATAGGGCGACCTGCAGGGTCGCCCTATAAACTGAGCACCGCCATGGGTGTTCCCTGTCAATAATACTCTTACACAAACGGCCCCTTGCCCTGGCATGCCGGGCAGGTCTCTCCGAGATCCGTCCGGTAAGCCTCGCCGCAGGAATGGCACAATGCGATCCCGGAACGTTTTTTATGGGGAGAGGTTATGTAAGAGGTCTTAACCGTGACCTTTGTGGTACTGTAGATGCATGTACCCGCCCTGTGGAACTCATCGAGGATCTGCTGCCGGTCCTGGTCTTTCTTCGGCTTCTCCTTCAGGAACCAGGCTTTAATGGCAGGCCAGGCCTTTAGTTTTTTTGCATCGAGATACACCCGGATGCCTTCACCTGTGTACTTGTTGTAGAAGGTGAGTGCATAGCGGCTGGTATCAACAATCTTGAGCCAGCGATTCCCGATGGTGCACTGGGTAAGGAGCTGCACGGCATCAGGCAGGCAGTGCCAGCTCTCACAGATAACGTCGAAGAACTCTCCCTCAGGCAGGTTGGCTTTGGCAATATCCACCATGATTCCTCCTGCCACGATCCCGGGAGCAATGCTGCCGTGGAAGGCCTTCACCTTCTCGATGAACTCATCAAAGCTGTATGGGCCTATGTTCATGTTGTTTTTCCTTTCATGTTATGGGACCCCTCACCCTGGCCCTCTCCCCATGGGATGGGGAGAGGGGAATGTGTCTCAATTGATTTCCCTCGCCCATCAAGGCTGTCGCATATGTCATTCTCTGTCATTCCCGCGAAAGCGGGAATCCAGTATTTCTCAGGGTCCCTGGGTCCCCGCTCTTACTGGGACTACAAAAAAAACCTTTTTCGATAGACTACTCCAGGGGAGGGGTTCTGTTCGTCATACCGCCTCCACCCGGCATCTCACATACCGGTGCAGAGGAGTGCCTGCGAACTTGTCCCGGTAGGTGTTCTTGGTGAGTCGGTTCACATTCGCTCCGTATGCCTTGCCATCGTGTACCAGGCCGAACCCGTGGGGGATGATCACCTGGCCCTTGCGGGTGGCAGGCGTCACCTCCAGTTCGATCTCGGCCCGGCTGGCCTCGGTCATGATACGTACCCTCTGCCCATCGGTCAGGCTCAAGGTTGCTGCATCGTCAGGGTGCATGGCCAGCGTGCAAGCCCTCTTGCCCTGGTTCCATGCAGGGTCGCGCATGAGGGTGTTGGCGTTCATGCTCGTGTGCCGGCCCGCCTGGAGGATGAGCGGGTAGGCAGGGTCGGGCCGGAGCGAATCCTCTTCGGACCCAGGTTCGATGTCTTTGACCCATCCCTCCATCTCGGGGATGTGGATCTGGATGCGGCCGTCGTCGGTGGCCAGCATGGCAAAATTATCGTCCGTATCGGCCTTTCCGATGATGACCCCTTCCGGGTGGTCGAGTATGGACTGGAAGACCTCCTCTCCCAGGGTAATGCCCGGGGTGAACCCTGCGCGCGCGGCCGCCTTGCGGAAGCTCTTCGGGGCGGCCTGGAGCAGGCCCCAGAGCGCTGCAAGATTCGGCGAGCCCAAGGTTCTGCCCAGGGTCTCGGCAAGGATGTAGGGCATATCCCCAAGGGCTGCCGGGTTCTCCTGAACGAACTTCATGAGCTCCATGCCGAAGGTCATGCGGTCCTTCGACGCTGCATCGGCCAGAGATTGCGGGATTGCAGGGATAATGCCGAGGGCATCTGCGAGCCGGACCAGGATCTCGCTCAAATGGAGTGGTTCTCCCACAGGCTCCACAACAGGCCGCCTCATCTGGAAGTAGATCTCGGGGAAGGTCCAGGTGAAAAAGGTGCCGTCCCATGATTCATAGCCCGACATTGCGGGCAGCACATAGTGTGAGAGCATCGCTGTCTCGGTCATGGCCATCTCGCAGGTAACCAGCAGATCGAGTTTTTTAAAGGCCTCTTCGTAGGCAGTGGTGTCCGCATAGGAGCGCAGCGGATTCGACTGGCAGCAGAGCACGGCCCGGGTCCTCTCCGGATTCTCGCCCATGATCTCTTCGGGAAGCACATTCGGCGGGAACACCCCCATGAGCGCCGGGAAGCCGGTCGTTACGGTGCGCCAGGTCTTTGGGTTGCGCTCGTCCGTATGCGCCCCCAAAGGCATGAGGTGGCCCGGGATCACGTTGCCGCCGGGCACACAAAACCTGCCGCAGATGGTGCTCAAGATGAGGTAGAGATAGGTGGCTGCAGTGCTGTGGCGGTTCATGTAAACCCCGAGGTCGGGATGCATGCACCATTTCCTGGTGGCCAGCAGCCTACAGACCTCGCGGATCCGGTCATAGTCGAGTTCGCAGACCTCGATGGCCTTTTTTGCATTGAACCCCTTGAACCACGGCTCGATCTCTGCAAAGCCGCTCACATGCTGATCGATGTATTCTTTATTGCACCAGCCTTCCTGGATGATTATGGATATCATTGCACGGGCGAGCAGGGCGTCCGTGCCGGGCCGGATAGCCAGGTGGATGTCGGCGATCTCCGCAGTCTCGGAGCGCCTCGGGTCGATGACAACGAGCAGCTTGTCCGGGTCTTTGGAGAATTCTTTCAGAACGAGCGGTGCCCTGGGCATCTGGTGGCTCTGCATCCCGTTCCATCCGATGGCGAGCAGCATGTCGGATCTGTGCTCATCGGGTATGCCGAAGAGGTACTGCCTGCCGGTGAGTCGACCGCTGGCCCAGAAGATGCCGGTGAGTTCCTGGGCAAGCGGGCTGTAGTGATAGCGTGAACCCAACGCCCGCATGAGCCTTACCCCGAAGGCTGCATCGAAATGGCAGCCCTGGCCGCCTCCGCCCATGTAGGCATAGGATTTGGGGCCGTATGTCCCGACAATCTCCTTGAGCCTGGAGGCGATCTCGCTGATGGCCTGGTCCCATGGGATGCGCTCGAACCTGTCGCCCACCTTCTTGAGCGGATGGGTCAGCCTGTCTTTGTGATGCTGATGAAAGGCGATGTTGGCCCCCTTGCGGCAGGCATAGCCTTTGGAGCGGGGGTTGTCCTTGTCGCCCTTTACCTTGGTGATCCGGTTGTCCTCCACGAATACTTCCAGGCCGCAGTTCTGTGCACAGAGCACACAACCCGTCTTTTTCCATTCGCCCATTTTATTCCCTCCCTAAAGTTCCTTTTTTAAGATGCGCTCAAAGACCATTTGCTTAAAAACCGTCAAAGGCTCGCTGTCTTTCACAAGCTTCATATGCATGATGGCGCCTTCCCAGCTGTTGAGGATGAACTGGGCGGTCCGTGCCGGATCGATGTCCACGGAGATATCCCCTCTCTCTTGCGCCTCAGCAAGGCATTGCTGCAAAAGGGCTTTCATGTTTGAGTAGATAGTATTGATTTTTTTCCTGAAGGCATCGCTCAAGTCGCTCATCTCCTGCATAAGGTTTCCGATGGGGCATCCGCAGCGCAGCCTCATCTTCTCGAAGAGATCCTGGTAGGCATCCATAAAGTTGGAAAGCCTTTCTAAGGGAGGTTTGCTTGTGTCGCCAAGATATGTTTCACCCATGCCGGCAATAAATTCCCAGTAGTGATCAACGATGGCGAGACCGAAGTCATCCTTGTTCTTGAAGTAGAAGTAGAACGATCCCTTGGGGACCCCGGCCGAGCGAAGGATGTCGGACAGGCCCGTATTGTTGTATCCCTTTGCATGCACCAGGCGGGCGCCGTGTTTGATAATGGAAAGCTTGGTGGTATCCTTTGCCATGGATCTAACCTCTGAGGATTCAGTTAATAGACCGGTCGTCTAGTAGTTGTCAAGCTTGGGCTTATCGGGCATTGTCGTGAACACCGATGATTTCTTTCACCCGCTTTGTGTTAATCCGCAGAGTCTATTTCACCAAAGAGTTTGTATCTGAATGCGAAGTGTAGGGAACAATCGCGATCGTTCCCTATTTGTGCAATCTAAGACTTCCCCCTGCCCCTATTATCGGTTAATATAAGAGAGTTAATAGAAGAAGAAACGGCCGCGACCGCCCGCTCCCTATTGTCGGTTGAGCGGCCCATGTATGCCATGAAAAAATCACGAGGGGGTGAATCCTCATATGGGAGTGCACCATCTTGCAGGCAAGCCGGCGCCATCTGAGATGCTTGTGAATGTACAGGCGCTCAATGATGCCTACTATTCGTTTCATCCTGCCCCGAGGGTTCCCGGCCACCGGGTGTCATTCGGTACTTCGGGGCACCGGGGCTCGTCCCTTTCCTGCAGTTTTAACGAGGACCACATCCTTGCCATTACCCAGGCCATCTGCGACTATAAGAAAGAGCTCACCATCGACGGGCCGCTTTTCCTGGGCAAGGATACCCACGCACTCTCCGAGCCGGCCTTCCGGACGGCACTGGAGGTTCTTGCAGCAAATGCCGTAACAGTCATGATCGCCGAGGGTGGCGGGTTCACCCCTACGCCGGTGATATCACATGCCATTCTTGATTATAATAGAGGCAGGAAAAGCTCTTTTGCAGACGGCATCGTGGTCACCCCGTCCCACAACCCGCCCGAAGACGGGGGTTTTAAGTACAACCCACCCGAGGGAGGACCTGCGGACACGAATATCACCGCATGGATTGCCCGGAGGGCCAATGAGCTGCTCGAAGGCCATAATGCCCAAGTGAGGCGCATACCCTTTGAGCGGGCCGTCAAGGCACCCACCACGACCCCATATGATTACATCGGCCCGTATGTGGAAGGGCTCTCCCGTATCATCAACATGGATGCCGTATCTTCGGCCGGGCTCAAACTTGGCGCAGACGCACTGGGCGGCTCGGGCTTCGCCTTCTGGCCTCACATAGCTGGGCGTTACGGGCTTGATATCGAGCTTATGCACGGCAAGGCCGACCCGACCTTCGGCTTCATGACCGTGGACCACGACGGCAAGATCAGGATGGACTGCTCTTCGCCCTATGCCATGGCAGGCCTCATCGGTCTGAGAAAAAATTTCGACCTCGCCTTCGGGAACGACCCTGACTTTGACCGGCACGGTATTGTTACAAAAACAGGCGGGCTCATGAATCCGAACCACTACCTCTCGGTTGCCATTGAATACCTTTTTACAACCAGGGAGAAATGGAGGAAGGATGCCTCTGTGGGCAAGACCCTGGTGAGCAGCTCCATGATAGACCGCGTGGCTCATCAATTGGGCAGATCGCTCGTTGAGATGCCTGTGGGGTTCAAATGGTTCGTCAAGGGTCTTATAGACGGATCTTTAGGCTTTGGCGGGGAGGAGAGCGCCGGTGCATCGTTTCTGCGCATGGACGGCACGGTATGGACAACGGACAAGGACGGTATCATCATGGACCTTCTTGCCGCCGAGATGATGGCAATACGGGGGAAGGACCCCCACGAGCTCTATAAGGACCTTGAGACCAGGTTCGGCGTTTTTGTCTATGAGCGTATCGATGTCCAGGCGACCCAGGCGCAGAAGGATGTACTGGGAAGGCTTTCTCGCGGCATCATCACCCAGAAGGATCTTGCAGGCGACCCGATTGTCGAGATCCTGAACGAAGCCCCTGCCAACCGTTCTCCCATCGGCGGGATCAAGGTGGCCACCAAAGGCGGGTGGTTTGCGGCACGTCCCTCGGGCACCGAGGATGTATATAAGATCTACGCGGAGAGCTTCAAGGGGCAGGAGCACCTGAAGCAGCTTCAGGAAGGAGCACGCAACCTCATCTCCCAGGTTTTTGCCCATGCAGGGATCTGAGGTTTTAAGTATGATCATTCACCGGGACATTAAGCTTCGTCGATCTCATCCGTAAGGTATGAAGGATAAAAAAAGGATAGTGAGACAACTTACCCAGAATCAGATTTCGCCTGGACATATCCCCATGAGCAGAATGTTCATGGACCTCGGGAAATACCTCATCCTGGTCATCCTGGTCGTTCTCCTCATAGTCAAGGGGACCACCACGCTCGGTTATAACTGGCAATGGTACCGGGTCCCCAGGTATCTCTTCACAAAAACAGATGCCGGCCTTAGTGCGGGGCCTCTTCTGAAGGGGCTCATGGTAACGTTTCGCATAACAGGAGTGAGCCTGGTGATGGCATTTGCCATCGGGCTTGTAACGGTTTTGATGAGGCTTTCCGGCTCGTTCTCCGCCAGGGCCCTTGCAAGGGCATATCTGGAGCTGATCAGAAATACCCCGCTGCTCATCCAGCTATTCCTGCTTTACTTTGTCATCTCACCCATCGTGGGTATCGGGGCCTTCACATCTGCGGTACTCGCCCTGAGTCTTTTTGAGGGTGCCTATATCTCCGAGATCTTCCGGTCAGGGATCGAGTCCATAGCCAAGGGACAGTGGGAAGCGGGCTTAAGCTCGGGGCTGACCGTTTTTGAGGCGTACCGCTTCGTTATCCTGCCGCAGGCGGTCCGCCGGATCCTTCCACCCCTGACAAGCCAGGCCGTGTCTCTTATCAAAGATTCGGCCCTTGTGAGCACGATCGCGATCTATGACTTGACCATGCAGGGCCAGGCCATCGTGGCAGAGACATTTCTGGTCTTTGAGATATGGTTCACCGTGGCGGCAATTTATCTGGTCATCACCATGAGCCTCTCGACAATTGCACATGAGATGGAAAAGAGAATGACAGCGGTGCGGTCATGAAAGAGGAGATGTTGAATGCACCTAAAGACAGTTGGTTTGAAAAAGGATCGGTAAGCTGAGAGGAAAGAAGATGCGCATCACATCAAAAGAATTTCCAACATGATGAAGCGGCAGGTAATGAAAAAAGGAGGGATTATTCGTATGAAAAAGAAGAGAGTTTCAATCACGGCAGCTCTCGTGCTTGTCATCATTTTGTGCGCAGGGCTGTTGATTGCGGCCAAGAGCGTCAGGGAAGATCTTTCGAGCCAGAGCACCATCGAGCAGGTGCTCCAAAGGGGCGTGCTCAGGGTAGGGATGTCCACCTTTGTGCCTTGGGCCATGAAGGATAAACAAGGCAACCTTGTCGGCTTCGAAATCGATGTGGCCAAAAGGCTGGCACAGGATATGGGCGTCAAGGTGGAGTTCGTGCCTACCAAATGGTCGGGAATCCTTCCGGCTCTGCTCACGGGCAAGTTTGACATCATCATAGGCGGCATGGGTATAACGCCCGAACGGAATCTCAAGGTGAATTTTTCCCAGCCGTATGATTATACAGGCATGTCCATTGTAGCCAGCAAGAAACTCGCCAAGGGGTTTAAGACGTTATCGGACTTCAACAAACCCTCCGTGACGATCGCTGCCAGGATCGGGACTACGGCGGCGGCAGCGGCCAAGAAATTTGTGCCGAATGCCAACTTAAGGCTCTTCGATGACGAATCCCAGGCCGTACAGGAGCTGCTGAACGGACGCGTCCATGCCCTGATTGCATCGGCCCCCCTGCCTGCTTTCCAGGCCCTTGAATACCCGGACAAACTCTTCCTGCCGCTGAAGGAAAATTTCACCCGTGAGCCCATCGGGTTTGCCATTATCAAGGGTGATGTAGATACCCTGAACTTCCTGAATAACTGGATCACCGTTGTGGAGGCCGAAGGATGGCTCAAGGAGCGCAAGCATTATTGGTTTGAGACCAAGGAATGGAAGAATTCCATTGAATAGAAGAATGTAAACCCTTTTTCCGGTGCCGGCACAATATTCGTCCTGCTTAAAAAAGTCGGCACCGGTATTACAGTGGATGAGGCGATCGTGGAGAAGAGGCTCAGGCTCACTCTTGTGGATGCAGTAGTTCTCGGCGTGCTTGCGGCCGTCTCCTTCTGGGTCGTCCACAAGATCAGGGTGGATCTGCGGTATAACTGGCACTGGGAAATCATACCCCAGTATCTCTTCCGCTTTGATACGGGCAAGGGCAGGTGGGTTCCCAATCTCCTGATGCAGGGTTTCCTGACGACCATCAAGCTCAGCATATGGTCCACCCTGCTTGCTACGATCATCGGGGTTGTCATGGCCCTGTTCAGGGTCAGCAAGAGGCTCTTCCGGCGTATGGTCGGCAGGACATATGTAGAGCTCATCCGGAACATGCCGCCTCTGGTCCTGGTGTTCATCGTGTATTATTTTGTCAGCGACCAGATCTTGAACGCATTCGGGGTCAACACACTGCTCCAATCCCTCAGGCCGGGGGCGCAGGAATTCCTGGCAGGCTGCTGTGCCCCGATTTCGCAACTGCCCGTGTTTGTCTCTGCCGTTGCCATGCTGGCGCTTTATGAAGGCGCATACATCACCGAGATCGTGCGTGCGGGCATAACATCAATCGAGCGGGGCCAGTGGGAGGCATCGAGCGCACTGGGATTTACCAAGTGGCAGCAGATGCGGCATATCATCTTCCCGCAGGCAACGATAAGAATCCTGCCGCCGCTGGCCGGCCAGCTGATCTCCACCATCAAGGACTCTGCCATTGTCTCTGTGATATCCATCCAGGATCTGACCTTCCAGGGCATGGAGATCATGTCGTCCACCTATCGCACATTCGAGATCTGGATCACCATCACGGCCATGTACTTCATCCTTACCTTTACCTGCTCCCTGGCGGTCAGGAGGCTTGAGACGGCCATGCAGAGGAAATGATGGGGATGGATGTCCGGCGCCGGGCTTTAGGTTTTCTGATTCTCATGATTATCTTAAGGATTATGGCGTTTAAGTATTTTAACCGCATATTGCCGAGCACTCAATATACGGATATACTGCAATTGTGCTTCGAATAACGAGATAGATGAAGCACAAGTGCAGTATAGTAATTGGGTGTAATATAAAATGGACCTCCGCGATTTAGTACGCAATCATCCTGAAGCAATTGTCGGTCATACGCCGCTTGGCATTTCTCTGAACTTGAAAAAGGAACTACGACGTTTTGCAAATGATCCAATGTCTGATTTGCTTAATCTCATTGATAGCTCTAAGATATCATTTATTATTGGAGACATAGAGCGATATCTCCAGGCTTATTCAAGGTATGCTCTAAGTCTTGAAAGAGCATTAATTCATTGTTCAGTTTCTAGAAGCCACGATCAAGAGCTTAGATATCATCCGCATAATAAGGAATACTCTGCTCGGCAAAAGAAGCTCGCATTAAAATGGAGTCAAACTTCTCGCTTTCTTGAATTGGATTATCAAAACTTAATCATTCATGCATGCATACTTCTTGATCGTACGATAACACTTTCTCGTCGGTTTCTAACAGGCAACCAATTACCCAGCTTCACATCATTTTCAAAGCATAAAGGTTACTTGGCAAAAAGCCCAAGTTCCCTTGATATTATCCACAGTGGATATGTTAAAGAAATCACGAGTACTACTGGTTGGTTTGAAATTCCCCTAAAAGTACTAAGAGACAAGTTTCTTATGCACTCAGCAGAGAAATACCTCTCATTCTTTGGTTGGAACGGAACAAATGAATATGATCTAGAAATGCTTACAATAATTCCAGCATCGCATGATCAGGAGAAGTTGCTTGAGAAAGTTAAAGTTATTTCATTTAGTCCTCGGAGATTAGCAAGAGACATTGAATCTTTTTTAACTTGGTTTTCAGACTATGGCATAAAATGCTTAAAAGCTCACCCAACCAGTGAATCCAGCGTCCGCGGCGGGTGGCAAGGTTAGTAAGCGGTGTTTCTTGGGTGGCACGGGCGAAGCCCGCAGGGCTTGCCCGTGGGACATGGTACTGAGCACCATCATCCACTCATCATTCTCCAGTATGTGGTCAAAGAGAATGCGCCATGCATTTCAATCTGCCGGGACACGCCCATGAACTGACATTTTCATGTTATCGGAGAAAACCACTGTTATCGTCTGAGACGACGATCACGTGGTTGCTCCAGGCAATAGAGGCAGACAGACATAAGAGAGGCTTCCACGTGTATGCATTCGTCATCATGCCCGAGCATGTGCATATCATCATCCATCCCCATGAATCTGCGAGTGAGATCTCGTGGTTTTTGAAGAGCATGAAGCAGCCGGTTGCCAGAAAGGTAAGCAGGTGGCTTTCAGGGCATGACCCTCAAATGTATGACAGGCTTTGCATCAAGAGAAAAGACGGCAGGCGGGAATTCCGATTCTGGCAGGCAGGAGGGGGTTATGACAGAAATATTGA
>Ga0326727_10015179_pt1 | contig 16606 bp, 10 predicted proteins | sample MB2enrmetagenome_FD_207643 | JGI IMG/M metagenome (GOLD analysis project Ga0326727, IMG submission 207643) | Lab enriched peat soil microbial communities from McLean, Ithaca, NY, United States - MB29MY | ecosystem: Environmental > Terrestrial > Soil > Wetlands > Peat | place: USA: New York...
ACCGCCCAGACGCTCGTTCTTTTTCGCGGCCTGCGCCGTCGCCGTCGTGTCTGCCGACGTTCAAACCGGGGCCCCGGCTGACGTCAAAACCGGGGAGAATGCGGTTGTTTTGTTCCGGGGCTAACAAGTGTCTCGCTGTTCGTGAGGAAACGGATTACTGACGCTTCAGCACAGTTCTTAGCTCTCGATCCGCTCGTCATCGAGACAACCGGCACAACACCAACGCGCGGCATGCCGAGCGAGACGCGGCGGGGGGTAAAGGACACGCCGCCGCCGGATACAGTCGCCCAGCTCGTTGAAACCCGGCTCCGGGAGGCAAGAACGATGGAGGATCGACAGCAGAGAATCGCTCGTTGGAGTTCTTGGGCAGACGGCTTCTTGACAACAGGTCACTATGTTGTCGGGGGCGTGCTGGCTACGTCCTTTGCTCAACAGCAGTTGCCTGGATCTGTCGCCGGGGGACTCGGCTTGGTGGTTCTCGTTTCATCCATCGCGCAACAACGCTTCCGCCCCGAACGTACCGCAATCACGGCGAAGAGAATCGCGGCTCAACTCCGAAGGCTCCTGAGGGAAACGGAAGACGATCTTTCTGTCGCGGCAAAGCCCCCCGACGAGGTCGCACTCCGCGAAGCCGTCCAGAGACTCTCGCGAGGATTGACAGAGATCGAACTTTCGGAAGTTGAAGCACTTTCCGCACAGTCGTCCCGAAGTAGATCAACCGCCAAGATCAGGAAGTAAGTCTCCCTCGGGATTGGTGCGTCGGACCCATGGTCCTCGACAATAACGCAAGGAGCAAATGAAGATTTCCTCCTTGGGACAGCCGGGGCCGACCGATTGGACCGGCTGCGGTACACACAACAACACTTCATCGCCACGGTGCAAACAATTTCGCTTCATCTCCGTTGTCGCATAGATCGTAGAGCAAATCAAACCATCGCGATCAGGCGCCGACCGTGTGGAATGCAGCCCAATAGTAAGGGTTTTCGAACGGTCGATTCTGATCGCAGCCGGCATATTCGTCCCTTTTCTCCATCACTCTTGAATATGCTGAAGGGTCTTCGTCTCTTCCCTCACATCTTCTGGATAGAAGCCCCGCGAGTTCGGCGCCCGTTGCATGTCGAAGCCACAACTGAGCACTTCGAAGAGCTTCCGCCTTATCCAGATCGCCGCGGCGCAGATTCTCATAGGCGCGAACGGTGAGAAGCGCCGTCGCTACATCGTCAACTGACCACAATGTTGCCCAAACGGTTGGTGCACCCGCGAAGATAAATGCCGTCGGTAGCCCATAATGCTCATCAGCAGCATCTCTCGGATCAACCAAGCCCGACTCACACGCCGAAAGTACGACCAGTTGGGCCTCGTCTAATCGAACTTCCTGAACTATCTGCTGCAATGTCAGATTATTTCCACCCGCCAGGATTAGACGCGACCGAAATGGAGCATCCAGCCGATATTCACCGTGACACGAAAAATGCAGGACATTGCTCCTCGGACCTAATTTCCTTACAGCTTCTAGTGTTGCTCCTCCTCTCAGCAACCGTTCGCCATCCCAGCCTTCGACGACAGGCCGCATTTGGAAATACTCCCAGCTTGCGAATTTAAGGTCCCCGGACGGATTGAACACGCCAGAGAATCTTGTTCTTTCCGTAAGCGCACGGGAGCGTTCAATACAGTGCTTATAGATGGAAATGCTTGGGGAAAACTTCACTGGAAACGCATCCAACAAACACTGCATTTCGCCGCCGACCTTCCACCCGCACGCATGGAGCGGCAAAATCGACAACGTACGACTCGGGAAGAGCACGACGTGGTTAAATGATTGGTCGCCCTCGATCTCCTTTTGCTCCTGCAAGACCATGGTGACCTTTTTCATGATGACGTCGCCCAGTTTGGGCAACAGCTCATCCAGCTCGTCGCGCCAATTAACAGGAAGTTTCTGATCGCCCATTCTGAACCACCACCTGTTTGGCTTGGACGAGCCGCTTAGGCCGAGGGCTTTGTCTAATTCGCTTCTCGACAGCTGATCGGACCTCACAATTCGATGTCTGCCTGGGGTTAGAATGAAAGCGTACGTCGCTTCCTCCGCAACGCGAAAGAATACAAACGCCGCCTTCGTCGCACGTGCCAACTCTTGGATTGCATCGGTACCGAGGGTCTTCGCTTCAAAACTGGGCGCAACTCGTGACTGAGAAGCGGACGCCATCAACTGAAGTAACTTCTCCGTCGTATCGTAGAACTGTTGACGTTGGGCCGTGATATACTTTCGCTTCCAAGCTCCTCCGGTGGTTCTCGTTTTACCGGGCGATTCCTCGATATGAGCTAGCTCCTGACTTAACAACGTTGCCTTCAGCTGAAGTTTGGTAAATTCCTGGGCTGTGGGTTCGGGATGCCCCCCCTTTAACGCTCTTCCGAGCGCGACGAGGTCGCTAATGCCGAGACTCTTCCCACGTTCCATGTATCCACACGCATCGTTGAGGCGACCCAAGCGGACAAGAGCGGTGATGATGCGGTCAAAAGGCTCTGTGCTGTATCGTGAGATCTCCGCCCTTCGTTCTATAAGGCGCGCAACCGTCCGGGACGCTTCAATCTGGCGAATGGCTAAGTCGTAAACACTGACGGCCTCCGCCAGACGTGCCTCTCTTGACAAGAGCGCGCCAAGTTCCATCAGCGCGGCATAGCCGATCTCATTCAATCCCGAACGTAATGCGCTGGATGCACAGACACGAAGGACTGCTTCGGCCAACTCAGTTTGTACATCGGAGTCCGGTCCCTTTAGGGCGAGGGCGCGGGCAGTCAGAAGTAGAACCTCGAGCTTTCCTTCCGCAATTCGGAGGCTCTCAAAGGGATCGGAGGGTGTTTCCTTACGTGGCACGAAGGCGCCGATTTGGCGGACGATTCCGGGTCTGTCGAGAACGCTATAGGCGTTGACTAGGCACGCGATCGCCAATGCCCGCCTATCGAAGTGCTGATCGTCTGCAAGGCTCAGCAGGCCGTCTCCAACGCCCTTAAGCGCATGCGCTCGCATGCTACGAGTCGGTTTGTTCATATGGGCCATCGAAGACACCTCACGGGACACGGCGGACGAGAACAGTCTCGACGACGATCGCGAGCCGAGCGACTCCACGTAACATTGGATCGCTTGTTTGGCCGAATGCGGAGTGCCGTTCCCGACCGACATCATGTAGGCGTCGCCAAGTAACTGAAGTCCAACTGCCCAAATGAAGCCGTGCCGTCTTCGGGATCCAATTAACCTGGAGGGCATTACATGCGTGGTTAATAAGTCAATAGCGCGTTGAAGGTCCTTCTGCCTGCCAGTGTGTGCCGACAACATATAAGCTTTGGCCAACGAGAAGTCGACGCCTGCCTGAAAGGCACCGAAGTGTTTCTCCGTGAAGATTGTCCCGGCCTCCTCTAGTATTGCGATCGCATTCTGGGTGCTTTCACCTCGCTCTCCCTGTGGGAATAAGAGAGAAAGCCAAGCGTAGATGCTTCCCACAACAGCCCACACCGTCGAATTCCTGTCCTTGTGTATTGCCCTCCACATCTCCTCAAGTCTTCTGGTCGCCAAATCGGGATCTGAGCGGAACGACATAAGTAATCCAATCATGCGCAGTTTATTTGGATCCTTGGACGTCATCAGCCACCAGCAAAACGCTGGCGTTACCCGGAAGAAGTCGAAGGGCAAGGTCGTCACTTTCTCGAGTGCTTCGGTTGCAAGTGAGGCGGCAACGCATATGGAGGCTACATTCACTAGCACCAAGCTCACAGCGAGAGACCAGGGCTTATGCCAGAGTGCGTACGTAAGAACCACGTCCAATAGCAACGTCAGGTATTTCATGCCAGCGAGCATTCGGCGCTTCCGTTCGAAGGGTTCCCCGCTGCCAACAATCGCGCGCAATGCTAAGATCGGTATATTCGGCAGATTGTCCGTGAGTTGTTTCGTTGCTTCAATGTGCCGGGCTTCTACCAATGACGAAACGAACGTCCCCCATCGTCTTTGCATGAGCACTGCGAGTGATGTTTCGAGACTGCTTCTCTGTGCATCCGTCAAAGCGGGGTCGGTGAATGCTGCGTTGATGCAGATGATGCCGCGGTCCAGATTCAACGTTTCAATGCCCTTTGATCGCCTCGATAGCGCCGCCATCAACCGCATTTGTGCGTTGACATAGTTGGAAGAACCGGGAGCGTAGACGCGGAGGGCACACTCCATCGATTCGATCGTCAATTCAATGTCATCCTGAGGACACTCGGAAGTGCGGGCAGCATAGAAGACGCCTAAATTGTAATGCGCCAATGCCCATCGAGCAGGCTGATCGTTGTCGTCCAGGACTTCCAAACATGCGGAGGCATGCTTAATCGCAAGATCGAGGTCAACAGGATTTGTGGCTGCTTGCCATCGTCTCCAAAATGCCACACTGAGCAGATTCTTAGCGTCGACCCATTGCTCGATGTCGTCGTGCGACGTCAAAGACGACTCGACGGATTGTAGGGTCTCGATCTCTTGCAGGTGGTCGGGATCTGTGGCTAGCTTTGCGAGAACCTGTGCTCGTTGGATCTGTGATGCGGCGAAGAGCTGTGGCGATCTCCTTCGGTCCTCATCTAGATAGGCCTCACAGTCCTCGCGAATCTCAGGTGCGACCTCAGTGGAGGAAAGGCACTCCACCAGGAGTCGGCGGCATTTCTTCTTGTCCTCTTTCGCTCCGTGTTTGTCCGCGAGCGCCAGGACGAGTCGGCAGCCGATCACAGCTCCTTCACCTTGATTTGCAGAGCGCATTGCATGTACGGTTGTGATGAGCGAGGTAACAAGATAGTGGGCACTGACATATCTCAAGGACCGCTCCGAGATCCAACTCGATGCCGAAGAAATAGTCCTCGTGTTACTCATGACTTCGGAAGTCAGGTCGGTTACGATGCGGCGAAAGCGCCTTGTGTTCATGATTCGCCAGGCGGTACGGAATCTTCGCCAACACCTATCCGCCAAAAGCCATAAGAGCAGCAGCGGAAACACTGCCATTAGCAAGCTAACTAGCGTCATGCAGGTCGGTATCGCAACGAGTATGGTAATCAGATACAGGACAGCAACCCAGAGGGGCCTGATTGAGGCTGCCACACCTCTGCGACTGGCCACAGTTGGATGCCCCACCTCTGAGATGTCCGATACTTTGCCGCTATCGGGCACCGTCCCCATGTTGTGAACAAATGCTACGTTCAACTCCTTTCGCGCTTTGAGTATTCTCGCCTGACTATCAAGGCTCGCGCTTAGGAGACTCGGCTTGTTCAATTGCCGGCAGATCCGTTCTTCCTCTTTGAACAAAACCAGGGCGTCTCCCAGCTCGTTGCGATGCTCGAGAATGAGGGCCTGATTCCTGAGGCTCCATTGCACACTGCCGAGCTTTCCCAACCGCCGGCAAATCTCTCCCTTCTCTCGGAATAGTTCGAGGGCGCCGTCCGTGTCACCAAGCCGCTTCAGAATGAGGGCCTGATTGCCTATCGCGACCTGCAAATCGTCCAATTTCCCGAGCCGACGGCACAGTCGTTCTTCTTCTTTGTGTAGAGCAAGCGCGCCATCCAGATCGTCGCGCTTGCCTAGAATGAGAGCTTGATTGCCCAAGCACCACTGAAGTCGGTCAGTGTCATTCAGCTGACGGCAGATCTCCGCCTGTTGTCTATAGAGAATCAGAGCTTCATCCAAACCGTTCTGCTTCTCAAGAATGGATGCCTGGTTGCCAAGGCTTATCGCGACGTCATTCAGTTCACCGAGCTCCCGGCAGACCTGTTCCTGCTCCTTAAACAACGCAAAAGCGCCATTCAGGTCGCCCTGGGTTTTCAGGATCGTGGCCTCTTGGCCGAGAGCCCACACGAGACCGGTGGTTCTTCCGATCTCCCGGCAGATCTGGTTCTTCTCTCTCAGCGCGACAAGTGCGTCATCGAGATGGTTCCTCTTCCTCTGAATAAAAGCCACGTTGCCGAGGCATCTCTGGAGATGGTCGGGGTTTGCCAATTGCCGGCAGATCTGTTCCTGTTGCTTGTACAGAGCCAGAGCGGCGCCCATATCGTTGCGCTTCTCAAGGATGGACGCTTGGGTGCCAAGGCTCACCTCGACGTCATTCAGTCCACCGAGCTCCCGGCATATCTGCTCCTCCTCTTTGCACAAGGCCAGCGCGTTATCGAGGTCGTTGCGCCTTTCCAGAATGAGAGCGTGTCGCCTGAGGGCCCAGCGCAAGCTGCGCTGGTTTCCCGCTTGCCGGCAGATCTGCTCCTGTTGCGCGTATGAAAAAGCAGCATTATCCAGGTCGCCGCGCTTCTCAAGCACTAACGCCTGATTGCCGAGACAGACCTGCAGATTGTCCTGATCTCCAAGTTGCCGACAAACACTTTCCTCTTCCCTATAGAAAGCCAGCGCCGGTTCGAGGTTATTCGATTCACCCAGAATCAGTGCTTGGTTCTTGAGACTCCAACGCAAACTCTTCAGGTTTCCCAGGGTTCGACAGAGTCGCTCCTTTTCTTTGAGCAGGGCCAACGCGCCATCCAGATTCCTGTCCGTCTTCAGCAGGAGAGCCTGGTTACCGAGGCAGACATGTAGGTTCTCTGAGTCATCGCGCCGCCGACAGATCTGTTCCTCTTCTTTGAACAGGGCTAGCGCGGTCACAGGGTCGTTACGTTTCTTTGAGAGGAGAGCGTGAGTCTTGAGGCACTGCCGAAGACGATCGGAATCCTCCAACTGTCTGCAGAGCTGTTCTTGTTCGGCATACAAGGCGGCCGCGCCATCCAGATCGTTTTGCTCCTCCAGAATGGTACTTTGGTCGCCGAGGCAGGTGAGAAGACTGTTGCACTCCCCCAACTGGCGGCATATCTGCTCCTGTTCCTTATAGAGGGCCAGCGCACTCGTCCCCTCATTCAGATTGCGTAGGATGATAGCGTGGTTCCTGAGACACAGATGCAGAGTTGCCGGGTCCTCCAATTCCCGGCACAGCTGCTCTTGCTCGTTACACAAAGCAAGCGCACCGCTCAGGTCATAAAGGTCTGCGAGAATACAGGTCTGGTCTCCAAGGCACGACAGAAGGCCTTCACGATCTGCTAACTGGCGGCAGATCTGTTCTTGCTCTTTGTAGAGGGAAAGCGCGCTATCCAGTTGGTTCAGGTTCTTCTGGATCTCAGCCTGTTTGCCGATGCAACGCTGGAGGGCTTTTAGCTTCCCCAACTGGCGAAGGATCTGTTCCTGTTCTCGATACAGATCAAGCGCCCTGTCCGAGTTGTTCTGCTTCTTGAAGATGACCGCTTGCCTGGCCAGGCACAGCTGCAGCCCGTGAAGGTTTTCCTCCCCCCGCCGGATTTGCTCCTCTTTCTGATAAAGGGCAAGGGCGGTCTCTAAGTCTCCTCGCTCGATAAGGACGCGTGCCCTGTTGAAGAGGCATCTGCACTGACCGTCCAAGTCCCGTAGGTCGCGGCAAATGTTTTCCGACTCTTGAAAATGCCGAGCTGCGCCATCCAAGTCACCACCCATTTCGAGTGAAAGGCCTAGGTTGTTAAGAACCGCCTGAAGACGGGCAGAATCTCCCAATTCGCGGCAGATCTTCTCCGCTTCCAAAAGGAACCGCATGGATCCGACCCAATCACGGCGGTCAAGAAGAAGGTCGCCTTGACTCTTAAGATTCTCTTTCAATTCGGTGAGATTGCCGGAATCTCGGTAGGTCCGCTCTGCCTCTTTATAGAGAACGAGGGCACCGTCTAGGTCGCCAGCTTCCTTCAGGAGTTGGATGCGGTCAGCCGTACTTTCTTGGGGCGACGGAAGGGGAAGTGGCCCTGATTGTGGAGAGTCGTTCATGCGCGCTCATCCTATCGACGCAGTTTCCTCGATGGTCCACCGGATTAGTGCTCCATTCTACCGCTAACGGCGCGCCCGTCTGCCGGCGCCACCAGGGCGTATCGTCGGGCGTCGGAAAGAGCCCTGACACGGCGCTTGAGGAGAACGAACTGGCAGAGTAAGCGAGCTCACGACAAGATGCTCCTGATCGCCGAGAAGCGTAGAGGAACTAGATCCGGACACTGAAACACGCTCTGGAAGTCGCGTTCTTGCGCGTGCACGATGTCCCAGCCGCCGGGTGGCGATTCAGCCAGGGCTTCCCTTGCTGAACTCACCATATTAATCTCGCAAGGCGGACTGCAGGAAGAAAGCAGATGTTCGATCCCGAACTGGAGTTTTTCAAGACCTTGATCGATTTGCGTGCTTATGCTGCGAGTCACGGCTATCTTCTCGACCGCAAGAAAAGCTGGCACGGTTCGGCCGTTATGCACAACGCCGACGGCGACAAGGTCATCATAAAGCGGGACGCCGACGGTCATTACATCTACTTCTCGGTCCGGGACGAGACGGATCACGGCACCATCATCGATTTTGCGCAACACCGGCTAAAGGTGAATTTCGGCGATGTCCGCAAGGAGCTGCGGCCGTGGGTCGGCCGATATGCAGGAGCAGCCCCCTTCCCTCCTTTGCTTCCGACTGCGAAAGACCGAATGCGCGTCGAACGGGCTTATGCCCGGATGCAGGACTCCTCGCGCCATCCCTATCTTGAAAGCGAGCGCGCGATTCCGGCTGCGTTGCTGCAGAGCGACCGTTTCGTGGCGCGCATACGAATCGACGCGTGGGGCAACGCGGTCTTTCCCCATTTCGACCGGGAGAGCCTCTGCGGGTTCGAGATCAAGAACCGCGGATTCACGGGTTTCGCGCCGGGTGGAAGCAAGGGTCTTTGGCTCAGTCAGGAGGAACCCGATGATAACAGGTTGATTTTCTGCGAGTCGGCGATAGACGCTTTGAGCTACGCGGTATTGTTTCCGGATGATCGGGCACGCTACGCCTCAATCGGTGGACAGACAAGTCCTGTGCAGCCTGAGCTGATGCGCGCGGCGGCGGCCGGCATGCCCATGAGCGCGGAGGTCGTGGCGGCGATGGATGCGGATGCGCAAGGCGCAAAGTTGGCCGATAGCATCCCGGAGATTGTCGGAGTCACGGGACGCGATGATCTCGCCTGCGTCGTTCATCAGCCTGACGGTTTCAAGGACTGGAACGATCAACTCCGGAACCGTCCGAAGCGACCCCTTTCGTGTCAGCCCCAGGAGCCCTCCATCGCCTGAGACCACCCGGACCCCGCGACGCGCGCCTAGCAGTCCGGGGTGCAACTCGATTTTGTCCTGGCCCGTAAAATGGAATTGCTTTACGATGGAGCATGTCGCTGGGCAAACGGGGGCGAGAGAGGCAACAAAGTATCTGGATCGAGGCAGCCTCTCTGTTGGCGGGCGGCGGCCATCCTTTCTATCAGCGTCTGAACAAGATTCTGAGCGCTCGCGGCTTCGACGCATTCGCGGAGCAGGCGTGCGGGTCGTTCTACTCGAAGACGGGCCGGCCTGGACTGGCGCCGGGAATCTACTTTCGGCTTCTGCTGGTGGGCTATTTCGAGGGCATCGATTCGGAGCGCGGTATCGCATGGCGGGCCGGCGACTCGCTGGCTTTGCGCCGTTTTCTGGGCTATGAACTCCACCAGTCCACGCCGGATCACACCACGATTTCGCGCACCCGCCGGCTGATCGATGTGGAAACGCACCGCGCCGTTTTCGGCTGGGTGCTGCAGGTGCTGGCCGAGGAAGGACTGCTGAGGGGCAACACGGTGGCCATCGACGGGACCACGCTGGAAGCCAATGCGGCGCTGCGGTCGATCGTGCATCGCGTCACGGGCGAGGCATATAACGAGTTCCTGAAGCGGCTGGCGACGGAGTCCGGGATCGAGACGCCCACACGCGAGGAGCTGGCGAAACTGGACCGCAAGCGTCCGCGCAAGGGCTCCAATGAGGAATGGGAGAGCCCGGAGGATCCCGACGCGCGGATCGTGAAGATGAAAGACGGTCGCACGCATCTGGCCCACAAGGCGGAGCACGCGGTCGATCTGGAAACGGGCGCAGTGGTGGCGGTGGTTCTGCATGCGGCTACGGCGGGTGATACGCAGACCGTCAAAGAAACACTGTGCGAAGCGGGAGAGAACATTTGCAGTGCGGCGGCGGCGAGTCCGGCCTCGACAGTCAATCCGGAGGGACCATCGGAAGCCGTGCTGGACAAGGGCTATCACAGCAACGATGTGCTGGTGACCCTGAAAGAGTGGGAAGTTCGCACGTATTGTTCGGAACCGCAGCGCGGCCGGCGCAACTGGAAGGGCAAAGCGGCGGAGCGGGAAGCGGTCCATCAGAATCGTCGGCGGATTGGCGGCGTGCGCGGCAAAAGGCTGCTGCGACAGCGTGGGGAAAAGGTGGAGCGAAGCTTCGCGCATCTGTACGAGAGCGGAGCGATGCGGCGCACGCATCTGCGGCGTCACCCGAACATCCTGAAGCGATTGTTGATTCACGCCGCCGCCTTCAATCTGGGGCTGCTGATGCGCGGCATCACCGGAAGCGGCACGCCCCGGCAGATGAGGGCGACCGCCCGGACGCTGTTTTCAGCTCTCCGGTTGCTCTCGTGGCTGTGCGTCCGAGAAAACGGCTCGCTGGGCCGGATCAAAGGTAGCTTTTGCTGATCTGAACTCGATAACCGCCTTTTCGCACTCGAGTGGCTGGCCGCTTCACGCATGCCGAAAGACGCCGTTTAACCCCGGACTGCTAGTGTTGAAGCCCGCAAAACCGCGAGTTCTTGAACCACGAAGTCTGGTCCACTCATTCAACCCGCTTGCGTGCGTCATAGCTCAAGGTCAACCAAGGGCATGAAACCCGCTTACACCTGTCACCCTGGCATGGCCTACGTGTTCCTTTCCTACCGTCCTACTTCGGAGCTTTCACAAGGTGTCAAAACCAGATGATCTGTAGAATTGTGACGGTGAATCAATACGTTACAATATGGACCCACCGAGTCGAAACATCGAGTCGGAACAAGGTACTAGAGAATCAATGACTTAGCGGCTTAATAGCTGTCGCTCACCAAATGTTTCGTAGAATCCCACCAGGTGTTCTGTAGACGACTGTGCATCCAACAGATGTTCTGTATAATGCTTGACGATTCTCACTCTGCCGGTCGCGTGAATGCCCGTTCGCCGGATTCCCATTAGCCATCGGTCGCATATAACCGGCACCCAGCCCTTTATCCTTGGTGTTCGGTCAGTTGCTCACGAAAGCTCCCTCGAACGAGACTTTGTAACCGTCTGCCGTTTCGACGCTGAAATTATTGGTGTCGAAGAGCAGCCTGTCAGCATCTACTGGATCGACGCGAACGGACAAAAGCGCCGTTATACGCCGGATTATCGCGTAGTCAGACGAGCCGGTGCAGAGATCGTCGAGGTTAAGTATCGAAACGATCTAAGAGCCAACTGGGCTGAATACAAACCAGCGTTTGTAGCGGCGCGGAGCTGGGCGGCTCGACAAGGAATGCAATTTCGGATCGCCACAGACCGATATATTCGTGGGCCCTTTCTCGCTAATGCGAGGCGGCTACTGCCACGGCTGCACGATCCGGTTGCCGCTGAACTTGAGCGTATTATCCTTGGCGCTGTCACCCGCCTACAGCCGGTTTCACTATCGACTATCGCTGAGGCGGTGATAACGCCGGCATGGCCGAAGGAGGTCGTTCTCTCGGCATTGTGGCCCCTGCTCGCCCGGCGTGTCCTTGTTACGGCTCTCGATGTTGAAATCGACGGCGCCAGTCAGGTGTCTTTGACTGGAGGGCAGCCATGAAACGGGCATCAAGCTTGGCCCTGTCTCCCGATAATCGAGCATGGCTCGAAGACATAGAAGTAACGATCGCGGCGGCGGTCAGTATCGATGAAGTCATGGTGACATTACCTGACGGATCCCCCAGATGTGTTGCGGTTGCAGAGCTCTCTGCAGCACCGAAATCCGTACCAGCTGAAATCCAGCGTTCACCAGACCTGGCGACGATCTCCGAAGCTGATTGGCAGCTCGTTACGCAAAGATCCGCAGTTGTCCGGAGGCTGAGCGAATTACCTAGCAAGAACGCCGAAGAAGTTCGAAAAGCAGCCAAATCTCTCAATATCAGCGCCGCGCTGATGTATCGGCTCCTTGCGAGATGGCGTAACAGTGGTGGCATGGCGACGACGCTCTTGCCAAAGAGATCGGGGCCAATGTCGGGAACGGTGTCGCGCATTTCGCCAGCGCTTGACGCGATCATTGAATCCGCAATCAAGGACAAATGGCTGACGCGGCAGCAGGAAACGATGGAGGCAGTAATCCGAGAGGTCAACATACGGTGTCGGCATGCGAAGTTGCAACCTCCAAGCCCAACGACGGTTCGCGCCCGCATTGCCGCACATGGAGCCCACGCCGCGTTGAAAGCGAGACGAGGCCCCAAAGCTGCGCGAGCAACGTATGAGCCCTTGACAGGGCACTTTCCAGCAACCTGCTGGCCTCTCCAGGTAATGCAGATTGATCACACGCTCGTGGACGCGACTGTCGTGGACCAGGTCCACCGCCGCCCGATCGGCCGTCCATGGCTGACAATAGCGATCGACATCCATACACGGATGGTGGCGGGTTTCCTACTGTCATTAGAACCACCTCAAGCCACTTCGGTCGCTCTCTGTTTGGCGCATGCTGTCCTTCCCAAAGAAGAGTGGCTTTCCCGGTGGAAGATTGAAGCAAGGTGGCCAGTCTGGGGTAAACCCGACACCATCCACGTCGACAACGGCAAAGAGTTTCACTCAGAGGCGCTGAGCCGAGGCTGCCAGCAACATGGCATCACTCTGGACTTTCGGCCAGTGGCCCGACCTCAATATGGAGGGCATATCGAACGCCTGATTGGCACCATGATGGGCGAGGTCCACCTTTTGCCTGGCACCACGTTCTCGAACATCAAGGAGAAGGGTGACTATGACTCCGAGAGACGAGCCTGCATGACGTTCGATGAAATGCAGGAATGGATGACGCGCGGGCTCGACGTTTATCACAATCGGCTGCATTCCGGGGTTGGCATGCCGCCCCTGGCCGCGTGGAAGAATGGCATCCTCGGCACAGTGGAGGCACCGGGCCGAGGGTTGCCGCCGCGTATAGCAGATCCGGAGAGATTCCTGATCGACTTCCTACCGCTCGAACGGCGCGCCGTCTCGAGAAACGGGATTCAACTTTACCATATCGATTACTATTCCGACGTGCTGCGGCCATTGATCAAAGATGGGCATCGCTATGTTGTCCGATACGATCCGCGCGATCTGTCGCGTGTCTGGCTGCTTTCCAAGGACAATGAGTATTACGCGCTGCCTTATCGAGCTCGGCATCGCCCGCCGGTCAGCCTCTGGGAACACAAAATGATCGTTCGCATGTTGCAAGAACAAGGGCGGCGTGAGGTCGATGCCGACGCGATCTTCAATCAACTCGAAAAAATGCGCGACGTGGTGACGGAAGCTGCCGCAAGAACCAAGAAGGCTCGCCGGCAAGCGGAGCGCATTCGTCAGGGACGACGTTCAACTGCACGGCCGAGCCCGACCGCTCTCGAAACCCCGTCGGATTCTCAAGAGCCTCTGCCCCCTGCCCGACCCTTTGAGGTTGAGTTCTGGTGATGGTTAGCCTCGATCATCTTTCACCGGAGATACAGGAATTGGCCAAAAAGCCTGGTGAGGTCCGGATTGACCGCATTCTCGCCGACCACTGGATTGGCTACACACGCGCAAACGACGCGATCGAAAGACTCGAATGGCTCTTGCGCCATCCGAAAAAGATGCGCATGCCCAATCTGCTCTTGGTCGGACCAACCAACAATGGCAAGACCGTCATCACAGAAAGGTTCCGACGGCAGCATGGTCGGGCCAAGTCCCCTGACCCGAGCATCGATGTTTTTCCGGTGCTCTGCGTCCAGACGCCGAACACCGCCGATCCGCGCCGCTTCTACAACGGCATTCTGACAGCTTTGGGCGCCCCGGAGCGGCCTGGAGACGCGCTGGCGAAGAAGGAGCAGCAGGCGCGTCTTCTGCTTGAAAAAACGGGCGTTCGCATACTCGTGATCGATGAAATCCACAATATTCTGGCAGGTACGACGACACAGCTTAACCAGATGCTCAACTTGTTCCGCTTTCTCGGCAATGAACTGAAGATCCCCCTGGTCGCTGTCGGCGTCAAGGAAGCCCTTCAGGCCATCCATTCGGATGATCAGCTCGCCAACCGGTTCGAACCCTTCGCGCTACCGCGCTGGGAACATGGCGCGGAATTCAACAATCTGCTTGCGACCTTTGAATACACGCTTCCGTTGCAACGTGCCTCCTCGCTGAGAGACTCCGCGTTCGCGACACGTGTTCTTGCGATGTCCGAAGGCATTCTGGGCGAGATCGTCACATTGATCACCCGCTCCGCTGAATTAGCTGTCAAAACCGGTGCCGAGCGTATTGACTTGGGAGTCCTGGACCGCGTCAACTACCTGCCGCCATCGCAGCGGCGCGCATCGGCTACAGCCATGAGAATTGATTGACGGCCTCGGGCGTGAACGCGGAAGAGTGGGCGCGCTTTGAGCACCGAAGAAAGTTGCTGGCCACCGTCGAGTATATGGATGATCCGTTGCCGGAACGGAGTCTGTGGCCCATTCGTCCATGGCCAATGCCCGACGAGTTGCTTTCAAGCTGGCTGAACCGCGTCGCGATCGCAAATGGTCTGGCGCCTCGATCCCTTCATCTGTCCCTCGCGCGGGCGGCCGGATGGAAAACGACACTAACGCGGTTTGTGAGGGTCAATGGCACCTATCGGGTGATGACCAAGGAGACTTGCTGGGTAGACCTGCGGTGCGGCGCGCGTGTCGTCGACTATCTCGTCCGACTCTCGGGCATGCCGGCCAGCTTGATACAAAGCCTCGCTCTGCGGCGCCCCAAAGGCGTCTCCAAAGGAACCCTGACGCGAGCGGGCACGCTTCAATGGGAGCTGATTGAGGCAAGACCTGGAATGATACTGCCAGATGATGACCAATGCGACTTCATGCGGTTTTGTCCTTATTGCCTCGCAGAATGGGATGATCCCTGGGTCCCGAAGTTCTGGCGAACCACGTTGGCCGCGGTGTGCACACGTCACGGATGTCGAATGCTTAGCAACTGCATCTGCGGCAAGGCTGTTCGTCCGCACCTGTCGCGAACCGTGCAGTCCCAGGCCTTCTGCTATGCCTGTAACCGGGACTTGCGTGAGCGCGATGCGGCTGCTGCCTTCCCGCACGAGATGAGAACCGAGCGAGAAAGCCGGCGGCGTGCATATGAGCAGGTGGAGAACATCATCCGTAGCGGCGGTGGACATGAAGACATTGTTGATTTGATGGCAACGCCCATAAGAGAGAGCATCCTTGACCTGAAACCCCGAAAGCTGTTGCTGCGTAGAACGGGAATGATCGACATTCACGCACGAATGTTTGCACTTGCTCTCCTGCTGATCTATCGGAACATCCGTCGTGGCAAGAACTTGTAAGGATCGGATTAACGGGTTGCCCCCAGCTCTGAATGTGATAACGTTCGCTGCGACGCGGAACTACTTTGGTCAGGCGCTATGGCTGGCACTGAAAAAAGGGACATATTCAAGCTCCTGAAAGAGATTGAAGCGGACCTGACCGAAGTCAGCGCCGACCTACGGGACGTGCGCAGAACCACTGCGAAGATTACAGCGGATCTGGCGGCGCATATGGCCAAGATCAAGAGGCAGATCCGTCTTACGAGATGGAGGTAGACATGACAGAGGAGATTGAACCCATAGTACTTGTTCTTTCTTTCCGACGGAAGTCGAATCGAGCTGCCAACCCAGTTTGCCGCGCGTGTTTGGGATGCGGTAAGGCGCGGGATCACAAACGATCCAAAGGAATACGCGCTGCAACTACTGGAACGGGCCCTGGCGAATAATCCCTGATAGTCAACCGTGGCAGATTCTGCGAAACAGCCGCTTTGACGCTTTTGATTAATAAAAGGCGCAGCTAACCGCACTGCTAGCGCCTCTCTCCCTGCCAGAATGGCCCCTTTTCGACGAGATGCAGGGCGGGGATTGGTGTCAGTCGCGCGAGAGGATTCAGACTGGCTGCGGTGCCGGCGTTCCCGCAAGGGGGGCTGCTGAGCGCCCGGGCACTCGCGGCTCAGGAAACATGATTTCCCTGAACTCTCCGTCAGGCCCTTTCTGAAAAATCGAGATACGCTTTCCTTCCTCGTCGAAAGCCAGATCCACTATGCCGAGACCAAGTCGCACGAGCTCCGCATGGTCATAACCGGATCTCTCTTGCAGGCTTCGCACGGCATTCGTCGCTTTGTCCGAGTAGTCTAATCGCACTTTCATGTTTTGAATCCTCCCCGCAAATGTTATCCATAGAGAATAGCGGCGGTCCGATATGATGTCTAGCTGGAACAAGACAACAGACCAGGCCCGAAAGCCCCGATACGCAAACGCTGTGGGCAGGGAGGGGGAGGGTCTCACCCCTCGGCTTCGGACCATCGCGGATGCTAAGGGCCACCTTATCTTCCTACCGTCCTGCCGCCGAAGATTCTACTGGAGTGGCCCCCAAAATTGAGACAACCAGTTAAGGCTCAGATTTCATTGAATGGAGAAGAGAGCCATGAGTCTGTCTCGAAGGAAGTTCACGAAAGAGTTCAAGTTGGCGGCGGTGCGCCGCCTG